>OLQG01000340.1_pt1 | contig 39455 bp, 53 predicted proteins | sample 1672221 | NCBI WGS metagenome assembly OLQG01 (sample SAMEA3136660, study PRJEB25190) | human gut metagenome | biome: human gut; feature: human-associated habitat; material: faeces | place: Austria | collected 2013
AACCGAACCGTCATATCTTTTCTACTGGTTTCTGACACTATAAATTTGCATTTTCTCCGGCATTTGTCACAACAATGTCACAAAACCCTCATTCCCCACTCACTGCCTATTCCCGCAAGCCCTGTAAATACAATACTTATGGGAAATCATACCCGGATTTTATGAAGTTTTTATGAACAAAATTTCACATTTTTCTTTTCATTCCTGTCAAAATCATGTAGAATAGAGACTGGTGAACTAAGCCAATTTAAGCAACGAGGAGTTATTATGAATCAAAAAGCATTAAATGCATTGGAATATCCAAAAATCATAGAAAAACTTACAGAAAAAGCGTCTTCTTATATGGGAAAACAGCTCTGTAAAAACCTGGAACCATCTACAGATCTGGAAACGATCCGCCTGATGCAGGTACAGACAAAAGATGCTTTGACAAGACTATTCCAAAAAGGATCCATTTCTTTTGGAAATGTCAAAGATATCCGTGGTTCTCTGAAACGTCTGGAAATCGGCAGTGCTCTTAGTATTCAGGAAATTCTGGCAGTCTGCGGACTTCTTGAAAACACTTCCAGAGTCAAAACTTACTCTCGTAAAGAACGTAACGATCTTCCTGGTGACTCTCTGGACAGCATGTTTGATGGACTTTCTCCACTCACACCTTTGTCCACAGAAATCCGCAGATGCATTCTCTCCGAGGAGGAAATCAGCGATGATGCAAGCCCTGCTCTCCGCCAGATCCGCAGAAACATGAAGATCACCAACGATCGTATCCATACACAGCTTGCAGGGCTGGTAAACGGCAGTGCCCGCACCTATCTACAGGACTCTGTCATCACTATGCGAAATGGCAGATATTGCATTCCTGTCAAAGCCGAATACAAAGGCCAGGTTCCCGGTATGATCCACGATCAGTCTTCTACCGGCTCTACACTTTTTATCGAACCAATGTCCGTAGTCAAGTTAAACAATGACATGCGCGAACTGGAACTTCAGGAGCAGAAAGAAATCGAAGTGATTCTGGCTGATCTCAGCCAACAGATTGCTACTGAACAGGAAGCAATTTCACTCAATCTTGAACTGATGGTTCAGTTGGACTTTATTTTTGCAAGAGCAACGCTTGCGATGGAAATGAATGCAAGCGAACCTGTCTTTAATGATGAAGGACGCATCAACCTCAAAAAAGCACGTCATCCCCTGATCAACAAGAAAAAAGTCGTTCCAATCGATATCCGTCTGGGTGATGAATTTGATCTGCTTGTTATCACCGGTCCAAACACCGGCGGCAAGACTGTTTCCCTGAAGACAGTCGGTCTGCTCACTCTCATGGGACAATCCGGTCTTCACATTCCAACTCTGGACCGCAGTGAACTTGCTCTCTTCCACGAAGTTTATGCTGACATCGGTGATGAGCAGAGTATTGAACAGTCATTAAGTACCTTTTCTTCCCACATGACAAATATCGTCTCTTTTCTTGGAAAAGCAGACCGTCATTCCCTGGTTCTGTTTGACGAGCTCTGCTCCGGAACTGACCCGACGGAGGGTGCTGCACTGGCCATCTCGATTCTCTCTTATCTGCATGAACGCGGAATCCGCACCATGGCAACTACTCATTACAGTGAACTGAAAGTTTTTGCCCTTTCCGCTTCCGGTATCGAAAATGCCTGCTGCGAATTTAATGTAGAAACATTGAGTCCGACTTATCGCCTGCTGATCGGTATTCCCGGAAAAAGTAATGCATTTGCAATTTCTTCCAAACTCGGAATCCCTGAATCCATCATTGAAAAGGCACGCGAACAGATCAATGAACAAGATGAATCTTTTGAAGACGTACTGACCTCGCTGGAAGAAAGTCGTATCACAATTGAGAACGAGCGCACAGAGATTGCACAGTACAAATTGGAAATTGAAACGCTTAAGAAACAGCTGGAAAACAAACAGGAAAAACTGGATGTTCAGAAAGAGCGTATCATCCGTCAGGCAAACGAAGAGGCACATAAAGTTCTTCAGGATGCTAAGGATTACGCTGACCAGACTATGAAGCTTTTCCATAAATTCCATAATGAATATGTAGACACCGCCGCTGTTGAACGTGAACGTCAGCAGCTTCGCCAACGTCTCAACAAAGCAGAACAGAAAATGGCTCAGCCAACCCCCAAAAAGAAACCAAAGAAAGTGCTCACAGCAAAAGATATCCACCTGGGCGATACTGTCCGTGTTCTCAGCATGAATCTCAAAGGTACAGTAAGTACCCGCCCGGATTCTAAAGGTTATCTGTTTGTTCAGATGGGAATCATTCGTTCCAAAGTCCATATTTCTGATCTGGAGCTGATTGATGAACCAGTGATCACCACTCCGTCTCTTTCCAAGACCGGGGCAGGAAAAATCCGTATGTCCAAATCAGCCAGTGTCTCTACGGAAATTAATCTTCTTGGAAAAACAGTCGATGAAGCAGTTGCAGAACTGGACAAATACCTGGATGATGCTTATATTGCGCATCTAAAAACTGTACGAATCGTTCACGGCAAGGGAACCGGTGCACTCCGCAAAGGCGTTCACAATTACCTGAAGCGCCAGAAACATGTAGCCTCTTATCGTCTCGGCGAATTCGGCGAGGGTGATGCAGGTGTAACAATTGTAGAATTCAAAAAATAAGTGAAAGGCGAATACCATGGTAACAAAACAGAAAATCTTAATCGTAGATGATGACAACAACATTGCTGAACTGATTTCTTTATATCTTACAAAAGAATGTTTTGAAACCAGAATCGTAAATGACGGAGAACAGGCACTGAAAGAATTCAATACTTTTCATCCTGACCTGATTCTGCTCGATCTGATGCTTCCGGGAATCGACGGTTATCAGGTCTGTCGCGAAATCCGTCACAATTCCGACGTTCCGATCATTATGCTTTCTGCCAAAGGAGAAACTTTTGACAAAGTTCTCGGTCTGGAACTTGGTGCCGACGACTATATCATCAAGCCTTTTGACACAAAGGAACTGGTTGCCCGTGTACGCGCCGTTCTCCGCCGTTTCAAGGTTCGTCAGCCAGCCGGTAACCCTGATGAAAAATGTGTAAGTTTCCCGGATCTGACGATCAATCTTACCAACTATTCTGTCACCTATATGGGCAGACAGGTGGATATGCCGCCAAAAGAACTGGAACTGCTCTATTTTCTGGCAGCCTCTCCAAATCAGGTATTTACCAGAGAGCAGCTTCTTGACCATATCTGGGGATATGAATATATTGGCGATACCCGAACCGTAGATGTACATATCAAACGTCTGCGTGAAAAAATCAAAGATCATCCGCAGTGGAGCCTTTCCACCGTCTGGGGCATCGGTTATAAATTCGAGGTCAAAAACAAATGAAAAAGAAACTGATATCGGTGTTTTTTGGCATATATATCCTGCTTGGTGTACTCGGATTTTTTGTGGTAACATACGTGGGCTCCCATCTTCTGGAAAACCAGCTGGAAAAATCCATCAGTTCCGATATGTATCAGACTGCGCATCGGATCGCCGAAAGTGATCTGGTCAGCCACAGCATTACCTCTTCTGATATGGAAGAAATCCAGAACAATCTGTCTCTTGCCACAGGTAATGATACGATCATCTGGATCATTAACAGCAACGGTCAGCTCATCCTGAGTACACGCAAGGATATTTCTCCTGATCATCCGATTGATCTGGATGGTTTTAATCCTGCTTCCTGGGGAAGCAACTATTACCAGATTGGGAACTTCTATGGTTATTTCCCGGAAGCTCGTTTAAGCACGATTGCTCCGATCACTAAAGATATGAATATCAAAGGGTATGTTGCTGTTCATTATCTGATGAGTGACCTCTACCAGAGCCGCAGCGGTCTTTTGTGGATCATCCAGCTCCTGTATATCATCACTTATCTGGTTGCAGCAGCGCTCTTTCTGTGGTACAGCCGGTATATCCGCCGTCCACTGAGGGAAATCACAAAAGGTGCTTCAGAATTTGCAAACGGACATCTTTCTTATCAGATCCCCCTTGATTCCGAAAATGAAATGGGCTATCTGGCAAAAAACCTAAACTACATGGCTGATAAACTGAATCGTAGCGGAGAATACCAGAGACAGTTTATTTCCAATATTTCCCACGATTTCCGTTCTCCGCTTACCTCTATCAAAGGATATATAGAGGCAATGCTCGACGGTACGATTCCTGTGGAAATGCAGGAAAAGTACTTAAAGATCATCTCCTACGAAACAGAGCGTCTGGAAAAGCTTACCCGCGGGCTTCTGACGCTCAACGAACTCGATATTCAAAAACGTATGCTGAACATTCAGCCTTTTGATATCAACGGTGTAATCAAAGCAACCGCAGCTTCCTTTGAGGGTTCCTGCACCAGCCATAATATTCTTCTGGAGCTGATTCTGTCCGGCAAGGAACTGCTGGCACAGGCCGACATGGAACAGATTCAGCAGGTTTTGTATAATCTTCTCAGTAATGCAATCAAATTCAGTCCGGATAACTCGACGATTACGATTGAAACCACCGAAAAAAACGGAAAAATTTTCGTTTCTGTCAAAGATCACGGAATCGGAATCCCGAAAGCAAGCATTCATAAAATATGGGAACGTTTTTACAAAATCGACCGATCCCGTGGCAAAGACCAGAAAGGCACCGGTCTCGGTCTGGCAATTGTCAAAGAAATCATCAACGCACATGGCCAGCATATCAATGTTATCAGTACTGAAGGTATCGGCACCGAATTTATTTTTACATTAGAAAAGGCAAAGTAGTGCCACATGCCCAGTTTATGCGGGTTTCCAGTTTTTATTTGTGACCAACATGTGACTAACCAGAATATTCTAATGCTTTCAAAGATGATACAATATTTCTCCGGCAGACGGGTACCTGCCGGAGTTTCTTCTTAATTATATTACTGTTTCTTCAGATATTTCTTTGCAACAAATCCATAGTACTTGCCTGCAATCCGGATATAGTTCCATTCTGACTTGTCGGCTGCCTTGATGGTATCGCACACATCCACCAGATTGCCTTTCTTCAGGAGCGGCCATTTTTTAATTGTTGGGTTTTCTTTTCCTGCCCATGAACGAACGTTCAATTCTGTTGCAGTAACCTTTGCAACATACTTCGGTGTCTTGTTCAGTTTAACCGCCGTTGTTGTTGATGTCTGATCAGCAGCTGTGCCATAATCAATCCAGACATATCCGTCAATCGCAGAATCTGTGAGTTTGTATTTTTTGTTCCGGCATGATCCACCGTTAGCAACTACTCCTGCTGCACTGGATGTGTTGCCTTCGTTTGTATATACGTACTTTGTATCGTATGTGCGCACGGATCCAATGTGTGCACCGTTCCGGAAGATGATCAGCGCGCCTTTCTTTGGTGTCTTCTTCCATGTGCCATTTTCTTTCGCGTGTCTGGTTACGCTCTGACAGTTGTAGAAGCCACCGCCCATAATCTGCAGAGCCTTTTTCAGTCCAAATACTTTTACCAGTTTCCAGAACTGATATACCGCACACCATGGCTGTCCCTGGCATCCCGGCTGTCCCCAGCTGCTGACATCGCGGGCAAACTTTGTGTAATTGTTATATCCTGCATTTCGCTGGAAGTCATCCAGATATGCAAGTGTAGCTTTTTCCAGATATGGCTTACCGGTTCCTTCTCCGGCATAGAAATCGCCAAGATCGTTAAATTCCTGCAGTTTTGTTTTTGTTGCCACCGTTGTTTCCTCCTTCTTTGGTTCTGTTTTTGTTTCTGCGTAATCTTTATAGAAAACATTCCGGTCTACTTTTGTGGAGATTCCCGGAATCGTTGCTTTACTGGAATACTGCCATCCAATTCCAAAATCCGGCCGGAGTCTTTCCTGCAGGCTTCCGTTGTCATTCGCCGGATAGCGGGCAATCCAGAAGTCATGTTTTTTCAGATGACTACAGATTACATTTACATACCAGTCTACATTACAGTAGATCGCAAACTTGTACCCTGCTGCCTCAATGATCTTCCGGAAGGCATCTGCCATCTTGTGGATGCTCTCTGCTCCAAATGTGCGCTGGTTGTGATATTCCAGATCGAGGAATACCGGGAACTGGATCTTCCGTCCGTTCAGAGTTGAGGCTACCTTACGGGCTTCGCTCTGGATCTCCGCGATAGTCATAGCATAGGAATATTTGTACACTCCAACAGGGATCTTGTGTTTATTGCATCCGGTCAGGTTTGCTTCAAAATATTTATCTACTATGTTTCCTGCTTCTGTAATCCGAAGAATAGCGAAGCCCATACCATAATCAGCTACCTTTTTCCAGTCGATCTTGCCCTGCCATGCAGAGACATCAATACCTTTTATTTCCATATGTACCTCCATTAAAAAAGAGGACGATCACTCGCCCCCTGAATCTTTATTTATATCTGCTTTATCCTCTACCTGTGATTTCACATGCTCTACAATCGGTAAAAGAAATGCCGGAATTGCAACTCCCATATCTTTAATATTTTCCAATATACTGATGATCTCATTGCAGATGATCCATATTGCTACAATGCAGGCTACCAGAAACGTAAATGGTAAGGTAATACCTGCGGTCTGGGATGCATATAAAAGCAACTGGTCAATTACCGCTCCCACCACTACCAGAAGCCACATGCATACCTTTTTCATGATTCCTCTGATACTCTTATAAGAGTTAATGTCCTGTGATCGGTATGTAGATGCCATTAATCCTGTGGCATAATCAAGCACATTACATGCTACCATCAGGATCACCGGAATTGTCAGCACACCAAGCATTGAACTGATCAATGCAAATACCCCTATAAAAAATGCTTTGATATAATTTTCTTTCATATTTTTATCCTTTCTCCGGTTGCGCCGGCGCAAATTAAACAATTTATTTTTTAACATACAATGCTGTTACATAGCAGTTTGCCGACGTTGTGGAAGTCGTAGGTGCCGAAACGTCTCGTACATTAAGTGATAAATTATTTCCACTTAATGTATATCCAGTCGTAGTTAAATAACTACTCGCGAAACTGCATCGCACGATTCCTAAAAGTATATAACCATCTAATGCAGCACTGATATTTACAGTCGCAACACCACTTTTCAGAGTTATTTTTTGAGTAAAATTTTTAATAGTAACATAATTATTCATTTTCGTGTTTAGTTCATTAATCCCCAGCTTCTCCTTCAGCCACGTGATCAGCTGCGACACTTTTGTTTTTTTCATTACATTCCCCGTCGCATTAAGGAAATAATCTGTATCTGCCGGTTCTGCATTTTCCGGAAAATCTTCAATCTTTTTTGTTTTTTGTTCATCTGTCATCTGTTAATCCTCCTCTGTCTCAATCAATTCACCATCATCATCAACTACCAATATATTATCGCCATCCTGCATGACCACCGTGTCCCTCTGTACATCAATATAGGAGCCGTCACTGTCTGCCAGCAGATAATCATCATAATCTGACAATAAACAAATATTCTTATGGATCTCTACTGATATTTTAAGGCTTGCCCCGGCAGCAACCGGGTTTGGGATTAAGCTGACATCCACTATCTTAATATTTGCCGCCATCCCATCACCCCGCCTTTATCTTTACATTGTCAACCCACGTTTCACCCGCGATCTCATAGATGTACTTGAATCTGTATGTTCCTGTCTTTTGCGGCTGGATAAATGCTGACAGCTCATGCGCACTGACCTCGCATTCGCCAGAGTCTTCCAATATCTCCTCACCGTCATCATCCCTGTAATACAGCTCCCACCGGGCATTGTCTATTGAAAAGGGAAGATCCGCATCACATTTCGGCTTTACAACCGCGCGAAGGTATCTGGCCTCCGGAAAATCAAACGTGACTTCTGCTACATATGACACTCTCAATCTGATACCCTCCTTCCTGTACAGATCCTGCAAACTGCTCTTCTATAATCTCTGTGCAGTATTTTATTTTTTCACAGCCAACCTGCGCAGACATTTCATTCAACATTACCACTGCCTGTAGTTCATGCCCCGAGATCACAAACAATGCGCTACAACGGAAAGTTATGTTTCCACCATCATCCTCCGCGAATATTTCCGCAGTGTATTTCCCATCATCATTCCAGGGGACATCTATCTGCCAGATGTCCCCATGGTCATGATAAAAGGTGATATCTACGCCATCAGCCTTGCCGTAGACCTTTGACACCATATCAGTCTGTTACTTCTACACTGATAACAAATGTCTTGCCGGCATCAACAGGATTCGGGGTAAGAGTGATGCTCTTGATCGTCGGCGGTGTGGTATCCAGCTCGACGGTTCTTGTGATCGTTGTGGTCTTTCCGGCGGAATCTCTGGCAACGATCGTGATCGTGTTGCTTCCTGCTGCCAGTGTAAGGGCTTTGGAGAAGCTTCCGTCGGATCCTACTGTCACAGCCTCTGCACTGCCGCTGTTAAGCTTGATCGTTACTGTAACCGGGCTGGAAGTAACATCGTTGGTAATACCTTTGACTGTGCATGCCGCCTGATTTGTAACAAGACCATCAACCGGTGAAGTAATGGACAGTGTCGGCGGTACTGTATCGATCTTGAATGTAACGGATTTCTGGACTGCTGCATTGCCGTCATAATCAGATGCATCAACCTTGACCGTATGGCTTCCGTCAGACAGTGCCGTGTCTGGTGTGTATGTACATTCGTAACCACCTGATACTGCTTTCTTTGTGATGGAATCTCCGGTAATTTTCGAACCGGAATCGATCGTAACCCCAATGGTTGTCGGATTGACACCGGAATCATCATCTGTGATCTTAAATGTGATCGCAGGCTTACTGTTGATAATGTAACTTCCTGCTGTCGGTGCTGTGATCGCAATGACCGGTGCGACTTTTTCTTTAACCTGTAGCTTAAGGGAACTGCCAAGCGTTGCATCTGAATCTGTTTTTGTAGTAGTATTCCCGGCATCATCTGTTGCTTTTACAGTGACCGGATAATAATGCCCGCTTAATGTATAGCTGGATTTACCGGGTGCTGTGATCGTTGCTTCATATTTCCCTGTACTGCTGTTCAGGGTAAGGTTGTATGTCTGGCCATTAATCACGGCCTGTACTGTTTTTACTGACATATTATTTTCCTTTCTGTGTCTGATTTTTAGTTACCGTTTCTATTTTCCCTACGGGGGAATCCCAGACCTGCTCATGGGTCTACTCCGTAGACACAACATTTTTAAGCAGTTCCAGTACTTTTTCCATTTTTTCTTCAAGTGCTGTTACCCTCGTGTTATCCATAAGACCCTCACACTTTTTTACAGCTTCAAGAGCCTTTTCCGCTGCCTCATTGGCTACTCCTGCCGCATTCTGTGCATCTGCTGTCGCAAGCTCAGCATCAGATTTTGCAAGGATCGTTCCTTTTGCCGCATCCTGCGCCGCTTTTGCAGCTTCTTTACAGGCTTCCAGTGCCGCACCGGTCTTTTCATCAATGTGCCTGTCAATGACCTCTTTACAGGAAGCGTCCACGTTCTCAACCATATCCTCATAAGTTGCCATCCGCTTTACATCACCCGGGGAAAAGCATACGTAAACTGCCCTGCCGTCACTGGTATGTGGATCTCCTTCTGTCACCATGGCCATTTCCCCCGCCTGAAGCTTCTGTGCATCAAACTTATCGTATGGTCCTTTTCTGATCGTTATCGCCATGTTGCCCCTCCTTTTAAACTGTCTCATGAACCAGCATTCCATCTATGAATGTTAATTTTGTGGACTTAACAGTTGAACCGCTTACATCCGTTACCACAGTTACCGTTTTCGTGGTGCCTTTGTAATACGTGCTGCCCTTTTTAGGTGTAAAATTAATTTCATTTGCAGATATCTGATCTGTTGAAATACCATCCTTATATATTCTCGTATAAGGATCATCAGTAAAAATATCATCCGGTGAATCATTTGCCTTAATAGACTTATTGCTGTAGATCTTCATTTTTGCGGCACTCAGTCCCTCACTTGAAATATCCCATCCTGCAATATTTCCTGTCTGGGAATCCAATCTGCCTGAAAAAGTACCGCTGGCACCGGTTATGTCCCCTGAAAACTTCCCTGACTGTGCAACAATACCGCTTCTGTCCCACTGGCCGATTAACTTTCCATTTTCATCAAAAACTTTCAGAACACCGTTTCCATTCCCTTTTCCGCCAAGGCTTAATGTCCCGCCGCTTGCCCAGTCCCAGTGAATACCTATCACGGACAGGATGTTCAGCACTGCATTTCCGGAAGAATCAAATCCGGCTTTCCATACTGTAGTGGAATCCCTTCCGGTATAATTCTGTGTCACGAAAAATCCGTCAATGCCGGACTTGTATACTATCTTAGATTCACTCAGCTTTGGCTTATCATGTCTGTACACGATCACTGCGCCATTATCCTGATGGACCGTTGTCTGGTAAAATCCCATGGTGTTGGCAGCAAGTTGGCTCATCTGCTGGACGACAAGGTCGTAGGCAGACATTTCCTGATCGGTGTAATTACGTGCGGCTATCACAGCTTTAATGTAATCAGAATTGTAGGTGTTTTTACTGCTGTTCCTTAACGGACTATCTGCACTGCACTTTAGCGAGGTCTTTCCATTAAAACGATATGTTATGTCTGTCAGAATTGACTGGTATACGTTTTTATACTGATCAACGATATAGCATACATCGCCAAATTCTGCGAGCGGATAACCTGTATGTTCCCCTGAAAAAGCACGGAACTTAAACCCATTTATCAATTTTCCGATTGCATTCACCGCATTCTGCTCATTTCCTTTTGCAAGTTGATTCTCTATGCTCAGAATATATCCTTCTTCTCCACAGAGATATGTTTTCCCTGCTGTATCAGAAATCCGGATTCCGGTTATTACCACATCATCTGCATCAGCCTGTGGTGATGAGAGGAAATTATAGAACATGTGAAAATCATCCATTGAGGAAAATGCTCCTGAATCCAATCCATCACCAGAAGAATAATCATCAAAATTTCCACCATCAACATCATTTCCATCTACATAAAAATCAGCAGCTTCACTGTTGTCAAAGCTGCCTCCATCACCTGTACCTTCCCGTTCAAATACTGACAGGTCATATGTACAGATTCGCAAATATCCATTTCTATCAACTTTAGCATATCCACCGGCTATCATTGCAGCTTGTGCCAGTACCTCCCGGCAGCTTATGTTTTCCGGTTTTGTTTTGACAGAAAAGCTACTGTTTTTAAAAGCAGCTGTCCCCAGCGGAAGATTACATTGTTTGCAACAGTCTATTACCATTTCTCCCAGTGTTACCGGAAACTTTAACTGTGTGGAATAACTTGCATTAGCTTTATACATATCATCCACAGCCTGTACCGCAATAGTTGTTCCATAAGTTTCTGGAGTCGTTACTGTAAATTTCCCCATATAAATTGTTTCTATAATTTCAGAATCCAATTTAAAATGCAGCTGCAATCGGACAATCGCCCTGTAAAAGCTGTAATCTTCAAATCTTTGATTTTGATTTTTGATCTCCATCGAAAAAGATCTTCCAATTGCTACTCCCAGTGGAAAGCTGTTGCTCTCAGCTCCGTCTGTCAGTTCACTTCCGTTTATCGAAAAATCGCGTTCTGTAAGGTTTACCGTCCTGCCATCCAAAAACGTTATACTTACAGATGGTTTGAAGTCTGTCCGTCGTTGCATCGTTCTTCGAAATTCTACACTTGCATTTATCATAACGGATTTACTCCTATAATGTTAAAACTCAATTTGTCATATTTTTCTTCTGAAGTTTGCCATGTTCCTACGTTTAAGCTTCCTTTTCCTACATAAAATTCGTCTGTTCTCCATTTTCCGTAATAGGCGGAAAGATACCGACATTTAAATATTTTTCCTTTGGCTACAATCTGAAGAATCTGAGACATTTCTTCAAGCGTAAGATCTGTTGCTTCATATGAATAGGATTCTACTGTAAAAAGTGGAGCGACAAATGCCGTTCCACTCATTATACGTCCTGAATCCTCTGTAAACGTTGTGTCAAAATTAACTCCGAGCGCTCCCGAATCCGGTTGTTTTATTTCAATTCCATTGAACAATAATTTTTCCTGCATCATGTGTCACCTCTTATACCAGTAAAAATGGATTTTTTCCTGTACGGTCCTGACTGAGTTTTCCTTCTTCGAGAATGAGTTCAAATATTGTCTTTCCCTTTGCTTTTGCAGATATATTATAAGTGTTTCCTCCCTGTGTTTGTGGAACTTCTTCTCTTATAATTTTACGTATCAGACCTTCCGGAGCTTCCAGATTATTTCCACTCTTTTGATCTCCCAGTACAGCCATGAACTCTGATCTCGGAGGAATAACCGCGCCACTTGCAAGATATGGAACACTGTTTACCCGTGGAAGGCTGAGCCATGAGCTATATTTTCCGGCTGTCTTCGTGACAGGGTTCGTATAATTGTAATTAAACGTAAATGAACGCTCAATTCCACCTACCGCACCATTAATATTGCTGATTGTATTATTTACCTTACCAATAATTTCATTAATTGTTCTGGTAATTCCAGTTGCAGCCTTGGATACTCCATTTGCCAGATTATTTCCCATTCTGGTTCCGGCTGATTGCATCAGGCTTTCAAGTTTTTCGAACTGTCTTCCTGTTGATGTTTCCATACTCGAAATAATTTGAGAAATACGTTCTCCTGCTTTTTCCCATTTTTTTGTCATGACATTGTACTGTGACGTAAAATGGGAATCCACTGTTTTCTGCATCTCACCAAGTTTCAGGTTTGCCGTCTGTTTCATCTGGTCAAGGTTTTTATCGACCTCTGCTGCAGAATTTCCCCAGTTCTTCACTGTAGAAGTATTCACACCACCTGCTGCATCTTCTGCCGCTTTCTGAACCCCTGCCAGATTTGTTTCTGCATCCGTTTTCATTTTCGAAGTTGTTGACGTTACAGTCTGCTGCGCTCCTGTCATAGATGCATCTACGCTGGTCTTTGTTGCCTGCACTGCATTCGGGAAATCTTCACGCAGTTTTTTATCAAGTTCGTCGAGCGGCACTCCGGCATCTTTTAGGCATGTGTAAACAGCATCTAACGCATCAGTTGTGTTGCTGTAAGGTACTTCACTGATTTTATCCCATGCAGTCTTATAGACTCCTCCAAATTCATCAGATTTAAGTGTCAACTGATATAAGGTATCTTTCAGATCAGACACACTAATTTTGCTGGTATCAAATTTGCCAGCAGCCTCAGAGATACCGTCCCCAAGAGCAGATATTTTATCAGTCATTCCTTCAACAAAATCTGCTGATATACCTGCTTGCGCTCCGTATTGCTCAAGAGCTGTTCTAGCTTGCTCTGCCGAAACACCATACTCAGAAAGTTTGCTAACCATATCAGCGTACATTTCATCATGTGATTTTCCAAGTTCTTCATCAGTTTCAATTAATTTCCATAATTCTTCCGATTGATTGTTTGTGAGTTTTGCTACACTAGCAAGTTGTGTTGCGTAATCATGTAAATAACCACCGTATTGAGTAGTCATTCCGTTACCGCCCTGCATAGTTTCCACCATTCCCGCAATTTTTGATGTCGCATATACCGCTGCTGCTGCAACTCCAACAATCAGACCAGCTTCCCCAACTAATGGTGCAAGTTCTTTTGCAAGCATCCCGAATTTACTGCCGGATCCTGCTGCTGCTTCACCAAGATCACCCAAAAGCTCACCTGCTTCTTTTGAACCACCACTGAATAAGTTTTTCAGCGAACTTGCTATACTGGCAATGTTCTCAGAAGTAAATAATTTCTTTCCAATTGCCCCTATCAGTAGTTTTATAAGACTGTCCAAACCTGTGATCTGTGCTATCTTCACAGTGAGAAATGCTTTACCCAAGAAAGCAGCAATCTTTCCGGCCGTACCACCTTTCTCTAAACCGTCAAACAGATTTCCTATTGCATCTTTGATTGCAATAATCATATCCCACAGGTATTTTCCCCAGTCAATTTCACTCAGCATAGTGCCAAGACCTTCGCCAAATTCTTCCCAGTTCGTATTTTTAAGAATGCCAATCAGAAATCCAACCAGATCGCCAATGAAATCATTCAACGACTTTCCTGCATCTTCCCATTTCATATTGGAAAATGCTGTATTCAATCCATCGGTTACATTCATTTCCAGAATATCCCATCTGACTGTTTTGGTAAAATTCTCCAATGATTCGAAAACACCGTTTAATCCATCCGTGAGAGTAAGTTCAATTTCAGAAAAATCCACTTTATCAAAAAGTCCATTTACAGTCTTTCCAAGAGCTTTTCCTATTTCTGCCCATCCTGTTAAACCGGCATCGTTTTTCTTAGACATGTCGGTAACAAAGCCATTCAGCAAGTGCCAGGAGATCATGAAATAGTTGCCGAGAAGGTTGCCAAGCTCCGTCCAGCTTATTTCCCTGACAGCTCCTTTTAATCCCTGTGAAAGCTTACTTCCGAGCTGTTTGAAATCAATACCACCATTTCCGATCAGAAGATTTGCCGTTCGTATTGCAGTATTAATTCCGGCACCTATTGTTCTGCCTAACAGGTCAAAATCCAGATATTTCACCAGACTGTTAAATGTTCTGGTAAAGGCTCTTACAAATTTCGTAATTTTAGGTCCGGCTTTCTTCCAACTGATAGCGTCATAAACATGCCGCATCCCCTTATTGATCTCGTCAGCAAGGAATTTTCCCAGACCTTCCCAATCCTCTGATTTTATAAACTTCTTGATCTTATCGGCTATTTTTTTGATTTTGTTCTCAATTGGAACTTCCTCAAACATCTGCCCCGGTGCAGGTGCTGTGTATCCGTCATCTCCTGAGTTTCCGCCTGAATCATTGTTTGCTTCAGACTCATATCTGGACATCTCGTCCAGAGGACTTAAATACCGCTTAAGTGCTTTGGCTGCTTTCTCTGCATTCGTTGCTGTTTTTCCCAACCCTGCAGCATAATTTTCCTGAACTTTGACCGCTTTTGTAAATGTTTTCTGTCCTGTGAGTGATGCAAAAAACATTCCTACATACGTAGCCGCCCGTGAGAGCATGTCAATGAAGCTGCTCAGGATTGGTGCTATTACCGTCAGAATCGGTGCGAACGCAGTTGCTAATGAATTTTTCAGCCGTGTCAGTGAAGACATCAAAAGGGATATATCTGCATTTGTTCTCTGAGAATACTGTGCCAGATTTTGAAATCCGGTTGTTACTCCACTCATGGTGCCAGATATTCCCCTGAACACTGCTGCCATCAGCAATGACGTTGCAAGCATCCGTTTTAATGAAAACGTGCTCTTATTTGCTGTTTTATGTATTGCAAATATACCGGAAGAAATTCTTTTCAATCCACTGATTATCGCATTGGAAGATATCTGTAATAATCTTTTTACAAGATTATTTGTAGCCTGTGCCGCCTCGTAGATTTTTCTCCTGATTCCATCTAATCCGGACGTAATCATCTTCCCTGAGAATTTCTGAGTTGCCTTTGCAAATGTTTCCATCTTTGATCCTGCTTTAAGAGCCGCTTCCCCACATGACTTGATTTTCTGTTCAATTGATGCGTACGATGTTTCAAGCCTGTTACCCATGTCCTGAAGTTTCTGTTCTTCTGCTGTAAGTTTTGCTGAGACACTCTGATAATTCTGCGTGTTTTCAGGATTTACATAAGCCGTTCCTGATTTACGCATCTCTTCCTGTTTTCGCTCTACTTCTTCCATTTTGAGTATTACAGAATTCAGTTCTTTTTCGACTTCTTTAAAACCAAGTGACCTCTCTGGTACACCCATTTTTGACCATTCACTTAATTTACTTTCAAGTTCTGCGGACTTTTTATAGAGACTGTCCATCTCCTTTGTCAGATTTTTGTAACTTTCTGTTTCAACCTTCTGGGCAGACAGCTCTTTAATTTTCTGCTTAAGCTCATCAACTTTCTGTGCCTGCTGCACATATTGATTATTTAATTTCGACAGTGCATCAATCTGTTTCTGAATTGCAAGCCTCGTCTTCTCTCCAATATTCTTTTCCAACGAGGAAGTTGCACGTTTTGCAGATTCTTCCACTTCTCTGATGCCTACTTTCAGGCCTTTTTTATCAATTGCTGTATCAATCGTAATCGTTCCGTCTGCCATACTGTCACCTTGTTTTCTTCCTATAACCCAGTAATTCTCTCAGTGCATCTTTTTCTTCCTGTGAACGTTCCCTGCTGTTATTTTTCAGATCAATCAGTTTCTTGTTGTTCCTGTAAAATTCTGCTTCCCATTTTTCCAGTTTTTGATTTTTGGCTTTTTTCTGCCGGATCATAAGCACCTGATGGAACAGCCCTTCATAGATTTCAAGATATGCACCCATAAAAGTCCACCAGTGCAGGTATTTTAATGACCTGATGTCCCGTCCGATGTTTTTATTGATGGCCGGTGCTATGATTGGTGAATCCTGTTCCCAGTCCATCAGTTTTATTCTTGATGTATGTTCCTCTTCCGAAATGCCACAATCAATAAATTCTTTACCTTTCAGCAAGGCATCTTCCAGACAATCTTCTGGAATATCATCCGGATCGCAATACAGGATCTGGAGCATCACCACATTCTTTTCCTGTTCTGTTAATTCAGGATCTGACATTGCCTGAAGAATGTCCAGTATTACCCGGAAGTCTGTCCGGATGTCATACAATTCTCCGTTTAATTCAATCGAATATGGCAGCTTCCATTTATCGTCCATGATATGATTTTTTTCTCCGTTTCGGCTTGTAATATTTCTTTGTATACTTGCCGGTACGTTTCTGCATCTTCTCCAGTCGAACATCCAGCTCCTGATTGATTACATTACATACCGCATCCAAGCATGTTTCGTAGAATAATGTTCCATCCGGCATTGGCGAAAACGGTCCCATAATGCCAAAAAATGCGTTTCCAGCATCTGCATTTACCAGATAGTTCATCTGTTCAATTACCTGTTTTTCATATTTCTGTATATCCGGATCTTCTTCTGTGATGACAAAATTCTGGAAGAATTTCGATACTTCCTTGTAGCGGCTTATAATATTGGTATCTGCCGGACGAAAGCAAAATTCTGCAAGGCTTTTCCCCTGTTTGTTTTCGATCGTATAAGTCTTACTACCATCATCGATTACCATTGTATTCATTTTGTTTGGTGTAGTAGTTTGTTCCATGACCTTCTCCTTTTCTACAAAAATTCAGGGTGTCCGAATCGGACACCCCTCTTTCTTTTACACTGTAATCTCTCCTTCTGCAAATACCGGTTTTCCAGATTTGAGAGATTCATTGGTTACATAGCCTTTGATGCGGTCGCCGTCCTCGTGAATGTTGAACGGGAAGTTAATTCCTTCCGGATCGCCGCCATAAGACTGCGGTTTCACAAGCACTTCCTGTGCGTATGCAAGATGTTTTGCTGCTTCCGTGTCTTCCACAATAACCTCAAGCATAACTGTTTTGCACGCATCACCTTTCAGTCTGTCCATTGCGATTTCACGGATATGTGGATAGATTTTCATGGACGGATCTGCATAGTACGGATCTGCACTGATTGATGGCTCATATCCTTTATCGCTCGTCTTTGTTTTTCCAAGAATATTCTTTTTCGAAGTTACATCCGGATTCAGGTCAACAGACATGTCTTCGATATCTTCTCCGATAATTTCCCATTCTGCTTTCGTCGGATCTTTTTTCCATGATGCATCCAGATAATGGGCTAATGCTTCTCTTGCTAATTTCATAGTCATTTCTTCCTTTCTTTGTAAATCACTCTTGCCTGTATCATGTAACGTGCCATTGTTCCGTTCTGGTTAATTCCTGACAGATTTGGCATGTTCTGAAGGCATTCCATCTTTTCAATCTTACAGTTCTCTCCGAAATCCGGATAATCCTTATTCCTGTCCTGTTCATCCAGCCAGTCCATGAATGACTGTGCAAAATTCATGGCTTCCAGATTCAGATCATCGTATCCAGATGAATAGGACTTTACGATAATGACAGTAAATCCATACTCCTTCTCAACATCACCGGTAATGTATTTCTTTCTTGCCTTGTCAGAGTAATTCGTAATCAGTGAAATACTGTCCTCCGATTCCGGAGAAAAATTGAAGTTAAGCAGATTTCCTGCCAGTTCTTCCACTTTGGGTTCAAAATATTGCTTTATTGCATCGTGCTTTGTCACGTTTTACCTCCGTTTCAGATATTCCTCATAGGATTTCACAAGATCTTCCTTTCGTGCAGTCATCATAGCTTTATCCCAGTGATCTGTTGCCAGCGGATGCCGGAACGTACTGTATTCCAGCCTTTTTCCTGTCGGAGTTTTATGAGGAGGCGAGAAAAATCCCACAACTTCCCCACCGTCAGTGATTGGATAGTTTGGACCATACAATTCACCCTCATACTGGTAATGGGCATAGGGGCTGTTGTATGTTACATGTCCAACATCTTCGTCTGCACTGAGCGTGATGTTCTGTGCAAGTACGAGGTTGTCTGCCGGCACATACGAATCCATCAGTCTTGCCGCCGTAGTTGCCAGAAAAAGCATCCCCTGCCGCCCGCCGGTCATTTCTTTCGTAATCTGGTCGCCGGGATCATTCCAGTTAAATTCCACTTTCACAGTATCAGCCTCCCAGCCGGTAATGCTTCGCAAGCATAAATTTCGTATTATCCGAAAAAGCAGTTACTTTAAAAGCTTCTGGTTTATGTCTGTTCAGCACCTGTGCTGATGTCTTGCCGGATTCTCCGGTTATTTCTTCCAGACATTCTCCACATATAACAACATCTCCCTGAGACACCGTAAAGCGCCCCTCTGGATTGGCTTTATATTCCGCATATGGCAGATACCTGTCATCCAACGGGATTCGTACTACATAGGAGTTCTGTACACTTGCCTGTGTTCCACTAAATCCGGTATTGATGACAGACTTCCAAAAACAATTATGGAGCACTGTTTTTTTCCAGTGCTCCTTTCTGTCCTCGCTGTCTGCTGCCTGAATCCGGTTGTATAAAGTGATGGTATGAATATAATTCCGGTTCATTTTCATATTCCCCTGTATAAGAGTCCTGTATGTCCAAGATATCTGTGGATAATCTCCCTTGCTTTTTTTCTCTTACCTTCTTCTGTAAAAACAGACTGTGACAGGTCAAATGTTCCCGATTCTCCATCATTAGAATACGACTGCAAAACACCGCCCTGTTCTAATGCCTGCTGTGCGCTCTTATCCGCCTCATACAACAGCTCTGCAAGCTCACAGGCACAATCTTTCACCTCATCTGTCACAAGCCCTGTAGCAAGCACCAGACGGTTAAACGTGTACTGGTTCAGAATCCGTTGCGCCTGCTTCTCCCAAAACTGAAAATCATCCTCCGGGATCACCGGTTCCCTGTCAAGAAGATATTTAGACTCATAATATCCATAGGTTACATACATAAAAGCTCACCTCACATTATTCTCCTGCTTTCAGTACAGAGAATGGACATCTCTTTGTCTTATCTTTCTGAAGACTGTTAATCGGATTTGGAATTTCCCAGCCGAGACGCATAACGGCTCTGAGGGCAACCATATCATTCTGCATCAGGTTGTACGCGATAGTTCCATCAGTATTCTGTACAACACCTTCTGTGAAGAGTTTAAAGGTGATGTCCTGACGGATTGCATATACAAGCTGTGAGAAATCTCCTGAGATCATCAGTGCCTTACTCTTGTCAAACGCTCCATTGTTCGGGAAGTTCATCGGACTGCCATCCAGTGAATATGTAGTGCTACTCTGCATATCGCTCTTAAACAGAGGATCACCATTTGCATTTTTCAGGCCTCGCAGCTTTGCTCTCATGGAAATATCTGCCATATGGCCATTTACAAAATAACCACTGTTCTCGACCATGGCAATAGAACCATCTTCCCCCATGATCTTGTCATACAGGTTATCCGCAGCACCCAGCCCAACAACTGTCTTGGCCGCTGTTGCAGTTGCCACGATATCATTTCTCCATGATGCAGGTTTATCGGTTCCGAACAGGATTGCACCATCAATAACCTTTCCGAACGCTTCCACAATTCTCGGTCTTACCTCTGCCCAGATATCATAATCTGAATCATCCAGCACTGCCTCCGGAATCGGTACAATAACCGCAATTTCTTCCGCGGTAATAAATTTCTTATCCCATGCCTGCTTTGTGGTTTTTTTCTGTCCTGTATCGCCATTTACGAAGTATGCGATTGGCAGCATATCAAGCACCGGCATTTTGTACTGTCTTGAAGTCATATTCGGAAGCTTGCGCCCTCTCTGCAGTACAGCAGACTGAGTAACCACTCCCTGAATAATCTCATTTGATTCCTGAATGGGAATCAGAGATTCCGCACCAGTACGGTCAATAATATTGGTGTCATTGTCAAAAATTCTTAAATTCATTCTGTTTCTGTTCATTTTCTTCTCCTTATCTTCTCATTGCAGCTCGGATCCGGTCGTTGATGGAAGCATTCACGTTCCCACCTGCATTCTGATTGTCTGCTCCAGTGGAAGTTGACACTCTGTAAGTGCCGCCTCCGGAATATCTTGGATTTTCTTTCAGGAATTTTTCGGCTGCTTTGGTAAAATCAGTTTTATCATCAACCATTTTGTTTACCTTAAACAGAACATAATCCAGATCATCTGCCTTCACACCTTTTGCTGTAAGAATCTTCTCGTTCTTCAGCTGCTGGAGTTCTCTCTGTGCCTCGTCTCTCTCCTGTGTGATTGCATCCACATCCGGCTGATTTGCTCTCTGCTTTGCCTTAAAATCAGCAATCGCTGTCGTGATCTGTTCTTCACTGAGCCCCTGTTTTCTGTAGAAATCTGCAAGGGCCGCACGTGTTGCTCTCTCCGCTCTGCTGTTGGCTATTTCTTCTGCCTGTTCAAATGTGTACCCAGTGCTTCCTGCCTGACCACTGCTGCCAGTCCCGCCATTTCCGTTCTGATTTCCGGAGCCACCGTTTCCGCCATCTCCGCCCTCATCGAAAATGTGTAAATTCATAATTGCTTTATACTTCATATTTACCTCCGTATTGCCTCGACAGGCACCACAAAGCTTTTACTGCCTTCATGCTTTGGGCATAATAAAACCAGCCTCCCCGGCTGGCTAAATAAATTCTATGCAGTTGTATTCCTGATTGATTGCTGTGAGTCCCAGAAACCACGAATCTACCAGAAGTTTTCCCCTGTTGTCCAGATTATGCCATTCTAAGCTTGTCTTTCCGGAAGCTGTTTCCGCTCTGATCCGGTTGTCTGTCAGTTCTTCCATGGAATTGATCAGGTTACAGGTCAACGCTGAAATGGCAGAACATACAATGTCCTGACCGTTTACTGATCTGCACGCATGACCATTCATCTGTATTCCTTTGGAAGTAATCTTTACCTGTATCATGTTTACCTCCTCGTTGCGCTGGCGCAATTATTCTTCTATACGATCAATTCCGTATTCAGCAGCACAAGTATGCTCTATCTTGCAGCCTCTGGCCATAGCCCATCCTTCTGCAAAATAAGCAATGTCCGCTGTAGCTAAAAGCTCCAAAGACTTCCCAAGATACCAGAGCGGTCTCGCATCTGCAGGAGCCGACTGGAAGAAAGAGTCAATCACCTCAACAGGCTCTCCTATCTTTTCTTCCGCACTTTTGATCGCTTTTTCTCTGGTTGCAAGGATTTCCTCATCTGTTTTGCCTCTCATAGGCTGGCTGATAAATAATTTTTTCATATTCTTTTATCCTCTCTTTCTTAAAATTGGGTACAAAAATACCACCGGCCATTTCTGGTGGTGGTATTTTAATCAATATTTAATTTTACATTACATTTGTCGCAGATAAAGCAATGAGTTGTTTTACAATCTCCTACAGGACGCATAATTCCTTTTCCACAATGTGAACATACAACCTTCTCTCCATTTCGCATTTTTTTTATTCTCTGAAAGAGTTCTTCAACATTGCTCATATGCCTACCTCCACTTGTATTCCGGATAATCTCTTTTGACTGACTTAATTATATCACGTAGTTCATTTCCGGTCAATTTATCAACATTATTTCGATGCTTTAATTCTTGCACTCTACAAACACATTCAGCCCATTGATTTCCACCAATATCGTATCTATGATGTGTTATTTCATGCACGAGCGTCTCTGCTGTTTTTTGTACTGTAGCTGTTTTAGTCGCATAAATATAAATATCGTTTACCTCTTGTACTCCAAAAACATTTTCAGGTGCATCAACTTTATAACACATATTTATATTCAATTCTGGATGATCAGCAATATACGCAACAGTTTCTTTTCCAATTTCCGTTTTATTAAGATTGTTCATAAGTCTTCTGACTGTAATTATATCCTTCTGACCATTGTTTAATTCAGTAAAACGTTCAGAAAATTTTGACTGTCGTACTTGCTTTTCTTTAACAGCAATCTTTCGTTCGGATATCTTCTCTACTTTTGCATGCTCCACCTTCGTCGGCATGAACTTTCCTCTCAGACCGTCCTGCATGATACGTGCTTTCTGCTCCGGCAGCTTCATTTTCTCCGAGAAATCCCGGTAAGTCTGCATCTGCCCCTGATATTTTGCTTTTGCAAGAATGATATCCTGTTCATCAGCTCCGCCCGCCTGAAGAAGCTTTATTTTCTGACGCTGTGCCCGCATATTGCGTTCCATCTTTCTCTGCTGCTGGAGGGCTTCATAAGTAGTGTACTGTTTACCGTTGTACTCTTTTGGGGTATTCTCTTCTTTGTTCATCCGGGCAAGCTGTTCATCTGTGTAGGTTCTTACAGAGCCCGGCGGAAACGGTTTATAGTCATGATAACAGTTGGCTCCCTTCAGACCGGTTACCTCACCCAACCCACATACTTCCTGTAACTGCTGCATTGTCCAGACCTTTCCTTGCCATGGCTGATGAGTGGGTCTGGCACCAACGTGATAACTTACCTCATACTGGTCTGTATTAAGGTCTGCCGCTGCCTGCTCATTGATCTTTCCCTGCACCTGCCGGAATCCTGTCAATACTGCACGTCTGGCAACTACATTCACCCTATCCCGGTGTCCGGAATCATATTCTATGTAACGTATGCCTGAATCGGTCATTTGCCTGATTGTCCGATTCAGAACTGTATTATAATCAAAAGCTCCCGATTTGATATCAAGAACTGCATTATCCATCGTGGATCTATAATAGTCCATGAGTGGAACAGATTTTATCCTTCCATTCGCCGGATCCTTGATTGCAAAGCCCATGGAACCGGCAATGTTCTGATATTCTCCTTTTAACTGCTGCTTTACGGCTTCAATCAACTGTGCAAGAAATGTATTCTTTTCAAATGGAATCTGCTGCAGGTCAGCCAACTTATATGCTTTTGCATGTCCGTAATATTCCTTGTATACCTCATCAGAAAAAATACGGTCCATTTCTGTATCTGAAGCTTTCAACGCTTTCTGCATCCACTCTCGAATCTGCTTTTCTGACATTCCCAACTGCTGGAGCCTGCTCACCTGCCAGTCTGCTGTAGCTGTGGAAAAATTATTCTCCTTTATTCTCCGCACAATATCGGACATGATCCGAATTTCCAGTTCTGAAAATATATTTTCAGTCTTTGCAGTAAGCTTCTCAATCTCGCCCTGTGTCATTCAATCACCGTATTATCTTCCGGCTGCTGTACTGCTGCCTTTGCCTGTTCTTCGGTTTCCCCGTAATACTTCATCCTGTATTCAAATAAAGCCATGGCACCCATGCTGACATCCTGACGGTCTGACTGTCTCTCTGCTTCTTTGTCTTCTATAATGGAATCATCAAAATCTATGGTGATCTCCGTATCTGGATTTAACGGGTTTCCAAGGACAATTCCCAGCCGGATAATAATTCTCACAAGTTCCTCCAGTACGTCCTCCAGAATGATCTCATGCTTCTTTATCATCCGGTACATATCGGAGTTTTCTGAGATAACCTCTGTGGCGGTCTTCACGCCGGAACAGTCAAACTTGTACCGTTCTGTACCGAAACCACATTTCAGTGAAAGATAATTCAGATCATCATTGATTGCTTTAGAATGCTGTTCCGCTCTCAGATCCATGTTAATCTCTTTTATAAGTCCCTCTGCTTCCTGATTATAATCATCAGGGAGCTTATAAAAGATGGAATCTTCCGGGTCAAACGCAAGCGATCCATCGGAGTTCTTCAGAAGTTCCGGTGCAACAAAGATTCTCTTTCTTCCAAGATCAAATTCATTCGCATATGAATCATACTCTATGTCAAGCTTTTTCAGTACGTCTAAAGCATTTGCAAAGATAGCCACCCCCATCGGGTTACTCTCGTCTTCATCTGCATTGTTTACGATATTCAGGCGGTCTATTACAAACTGTGGTTCCATGGATCCGGTTTCTACTCTTGAAGACAGATGTCTGAATGGCGAGAGCTGCTTCCACTCTTTCTCCTGTAACTCTTTTCCCTCCCTGCTGCCGGGCTGACATTCCAGAACAGAATTCTCAATAACATATTGCATTTCCTCCAGTCGGTGAATCTGTACCTGTATATATTTCTTCCGGTTCACTGTCTTCTGGAATAAAAAGCCACATTCAGTAACTTTTCCATTGTTCCAACTGATCGGGAAGATGTTGGCAGCACTTACATAATCGATTCCGATCTTTCCGGAAATGATCTGTCCGTCATCTGTTGCTTCTGCATCGTACAGGTATGGAATATATGCCACTGTTCCGGAATATGCCTTTCGTTCCTGATAATCATTGCCTAATACCAGAAAGTGATTCTGATCCAGCACATCCTGCACAAAGCTTCCGGTATTTTCATCACTGAGAGTGATTTGTACCCTTTCATTCAGCAAAAGATCTGCGATATCCTCTGACAGTTTCTTTGCCATTCCAAGGCTTTTTCTCTGCTTTCTGGAATAGGTGCCCTGTCCGGAATATACTCTGTAAAATGTGAAATTTTTTACTTTGGATTTATACCAGCTTTCCCACACTGCGATCATACGGTAAAAGGACTTGTCCAAAGTATCTATCCCTTTTTTCTCAAAATAATTAAAAATATCCATCTTCACCCATGTCCTTTCTTGCAATATCCACAATGTATTCCTTTTCTTCTAACGGAGCTGTCGGAAGCCAGCGTTTTATGTGTTTCCATGCTGTCATACAGGCATAGCGTAATGCATCGCATCCATGATCGTTTTCTTTGATTGGTACCTCTTTGCCCTTCTCAATGGACTTCTTATCATATTCATAGATTCCCAGCTCTCTGATCAGATTTTCCTGTTTTGGCGAAATACTGAGTACATCAAACACAAATAATTTCTGTACCCTGCTGATTCCCAGTGCTACATCGTTCTCCGCGTCCCTGATCAGTACCTGATAATCCAGTCCTGTTCTGGTTGCCCGCTTTATTTCTTCCTGTAAACCTTTTGCTGATGGATCCAGACATATATAAAATACTTTTGTTTCATATGTCTCATGCAGCTCATCTATAAATGTCACAAGATCTTTGGCATATTCTGACGGGCTTCGCTGAATCCCGGATTCCCTGCCACTGTGATAGTACTCATCAAGCCCCGGGAACTTCTGCCTGTATGTATCCAGTCCAAAAGCCTGATAGGTGGTTGCATTCTGCTGTCCATAGTCTCCACCTATGTAAACCCTCTCATATGTTCGTCCATCTTCCGGTTTCTTTCTGTGACGGTCCGAGAACATATAATAGATCAGCTCATCTACACCAACCGGTTCACCAAGCCACGTCCAGCGATACATCTTTGGATCAGATACTTTCATTGTTTCAGCAGAATCAATCAGGTCCTGCCCCAGCCATTCTACAGGTACATCTCTGTAATCCGTGTGGATATGAATGCAATCCGGACGCTTTTCCATCTTCTTACACCAGAGATTTACTGCTGCATTCGGATTCTTTGGTGGATTATACAGATAGATCATCTGGAAACCAGCTTTGTTTCCACGGACGAATGTTGCTTCTATATTTGCCAGTTCGTCCTCACCTTCGCCATCATCAAAGAACTCGGTCAGCTCATCCAGAACAACCAGCTTGATTGGTTTGTCCTCGTCAATAATACCTTTGGTATCGTCTATGCCATCGGATCCGGAGAAGTAAATTGTGGTGTTATATTTCTTGTATGTGATTTCCATCGGACTTTTGGTTATATAAAACCGGTTCTTTGGAATCTGGAGACGGTTGATACCACGGAGCATTTCCTTATAGACTGTTTTTCGCAGCTTATTATGATGTTTTCTGAGCACTACCACTGAACCATGCGCATCTGCCACAATCTGGTAATCCGTTCGGATTGCTGCAAAACTGGATTTTGTGCCGGCACGGCCAGACGTAAGGATAATGTGTTTATATGTTTTATTATTAAATACCGGAAGATATTTTGGAATCACTATCTCTGATATTCTGACCTGCTTTTTCGTCCGCATCGTTTATGATCTCAACTCCATCCTCTTCTCCGTCTGTCGGTGCTGCTGCCAGACGTTCCGTCTGAGCTTTCATCTGAGCAATCTTCGCTTTCTGCTCCTCTGTTGCCATATCCATGTGATCTGATAGCCACTGTAGAGCTTTCATCCGGTCAGACAGCTTAATGCTGGCACCGTCTTTTCCCTGCTTCACTTCTGACAGGATAGTACCATCCACCTCGGAAGAGTCCTTGAACCGGACTGTATTCACAATCTTTGTAAGCTGCTTCTCTTCGCCAGTCTCAGGATCCTTTATCTTCACAGGTCCATACATTGCTATAACCGGTACCTCTTCCGTACCGAATGTCATGTAGTCAGTGATGTCTGCAAAAGCTATATCCATGTATTTCTGAAAGATATCTGCTTCGGATAGGAACTCTCTATTAAGATGCTCCTGTTTCAGCCTCATGATTTCTTTTTTTACCTCAACATTTCTCAACATCCTGCTGCCGCTTCTCATCGCTATTTCATAACTGCACCCATACGCTTTTTGATATGCTTTTGTTGCATTGAAACAACGGATATAGTAAATACAAAAAAGCCGCTGTTTGTCGGTTAGGTCAGGATTCTCCATCACCTGATCAACTTCACTCTCAGCAGCTTTCTTTTTCTTCACTTTTTTCTTTTCCGAACGCTCGCTATTTTTATCCGAACGTTCGCTATCCCATTTATGGGTGCATTTCCATCTTCTGACGGTACCTTCAGGCAGGTTTAGTTGACTTGCAATCTCAACTAATTTCATTCCCCGCTGATATAACTGTCTGGCTTCTTCTATTCTTTTATCTGGTGCTCTGGCCAAGCCTCACCACCTCTCAATCGTTTCGTTTTTGTTATTATGTAAAATACAGTCCTGCCAGCACCATACACGACAGCCGATTGCTGCCGTGACGAAAGGAGGTGCTAACGCTTACATACAGTGAATCCATGCCTAAAGTATGTATGCGCTGGTGCTGTGCACGCTGTACGAAAATTGGCATTAGAAAAGCACCCCGAAGGGTGCTGTGTTAATTATTGTCTTTTCCAAATATCCGTTTTCTTAATTCATCAACTTGTTTATCACTATATCTCTTTCGTGGTATATGAAGTAAATTTAATAACTGTATCATCTTCTCAACCGAAAGCAAAAAGTAAAATATACTAATTACAAGAGATATAATTTCAACATAAAAGAAAAACTCTCTAATCACTAAAAAGCATTCTTTTCCAATTAACATAGAAAAAAAGCTAAGATTTATTTTCAGTACCCAAAATACTGAAATAAATATTGAAATTGCACCAAAAATGATAGAGTGACCAATAACAACATTTCTTTTCTTTAGTATATCTGTCCCTTCAAGTTTCTTTATAAGCTGATCATCAGACATAGTTAACAATATTCCTAAATTTGTCAAAGCAAACCCGCTAAATATGGAATTAATCGTTAATATATTTGTATGATATTCAGGAATATCATTTTGGGGCATCGGAATAACTATATAATTCGCCTTATGAGCAAATATACACAAAATTGCAGATATTAATCCAATAGCCAATATCTTTGTCATATAATTCTGTTTATAAAGGAACTTCACATTTATCTTCTCCTATCGATCAGCTATACCAACAATCAAATCATAATTTTCTTCATATGCCTTGTGCAGTCCAACACGAAACTGTTCAACTACATCTTGCAAATTATAATTTATTTTCTTTCCATATTCCGTTCTATATGTTTTAACATCTATTGGATAAGTAAACATTTTTGCATTTAAATCAAAATTTCTACTATTGAATTTTTCTGAACTTCCTCTTACTACCGTCTTAGAAAAGTTACCTTTCCTTTTAAACAATACATCCAGTACTTCTCTTACCGTTTCTTTTTTCTTAGATAACTTTCCGTACGGTATTGGTTTTAATGCTACAGATGTTGTAAAAACATCATCCTGTATCATTTCCCTGATTACGTCTTCATCTAAACCAAGAACACTTTGTAAAAATTCAGCATTTGGTGTTGGAACTTCAAATTCAAGTTTTGATATTTGAGGAAATTCCGAATTATATAATACTCTGATTCCCTCTTCATTAGGTATATTATGAAACTCCAACTTATATTCTGGTTTATATGTTTCAATTGCCTTTCCCAATGCTTTTGTTCCAGGAGCTCCTTTTGCATTAACAATAGATACAATTCCTTTATCGTAATCATACAAAAAGAACGTAAATACCTCTATTCCCTGCTTTCTTGATTCGGCATCAGTAAAAACTTCATCTGCCTGCAATGTCTGATAATCTCGTTTTAACATTGCATTATTCATCTTTTTTCTGCATGCTCTTCCAAACAAATAATTCTGATCTTCAAAAAAATCCATTATTTCTTTGGGCTCTACGCTATTAGGTTCAATCTCTGGAGAGATATCTATGGACTGATAATTTTCATGAACCGTACTTTGATTCGTAATCTCCTCAAAAATACTTTTGATAATTTTGTAGTCTTCTTCCCCGTTGTTTGCGCTATTTTTCAATACTACTTTAAAAAATTCTACAGTCATTGATGCCATACGCAAGTCCCCCATAAAATATAATTTGCTTAAATCATACTCCACAATCTGACATTTTTCAACAAATAGTGTTTCTGATATATATCTTACAGGGTATTTGTATTATAGAACATTTGTTCGTAAATGTCCATATCGGAAAACTACACAAAAAGAACCCCGTAATTTCTACGAGGTCCATTTTGAAAATTATATTCTTGGGGTAGAATATTTTTAACTTCTCTTTTCGGAGAAGCGGGGAAAGAGCCGCCGGCCTTTAAGCCTTTGGCTACATTCTCATTGTACAACGAATTAACCGAATAATCCGAACTATTTTTACTTTATACCCTGATTTTTTAAATACTTATCTCGAATCATCAGTCTCGGATAATCCTCATTGTGCGGCATGCCGATCTGCTTCGCAATCGCCTTCCACGTCATATTCTGTTTGTAGAACATCCGGAACACACATCTGGTCTGTCCGTCCTTAATGTCGTCAATCCATTGATCCATGACCTTGACTTTCTCTTTCTTGCGCTCCAGAACCTTCTCCCGCCGGTCATACTTCTTCTGATCAAAGCCTACAACACTCTGTGGTCTGGGATAACCGGTCTGGTAATCGAAGATCGTATCATTCCCAAGTCCCGCCTCTGTATTCTTCATCATCAGTAGTTCCAGCTCCAACACCGGTATCTCCTGTTTCAGCTTCCGGTACCGATCCAACATATCCCTGGTAACCTTAATCCCCATTATACAACACCCCTCATCATCATTTTCAGCTGTATGTATGACGGTGCTGTGCGATATCCCTTATCGTCTTTCAGTAACACACAATACTTGTACAGTTCAAGAACGATATAGGTTCTCTGGATTTTTCTGGCCGGCTTATGTTCTTCTCTGTACATTTCAGTGAGTACAATCTTCTGTCCGCGTTTCAGGCCATGTTCCTTCTCACGTAACTGCTGCAGTTCTTCCCAGTGAGCTCCCTTCATAGCCTGTCCAGAAGTCGGATCCGGATAACCCTCATGATTTTTATATGCCATTCTTCTTCATCTCCTTAAATGCTTTCTCTGCATCTTCGCTTCTGCCGTAGGTGATCAGCTGTGCTCTGCCATCTTTCAGATATTCGATTGTGGTGTTGCTCGTCATTCTGGGATAATGGATTTCTTCCCACTTCTCGGGTGCTGGGGCGCGATCAGTTATCGCTGGACAGCTATTGTGCAAAACGCATCTGCTACACAGAATCATTCCTTCCTGCTGCCGGCAGAACTGGATCAGCGTGTTGTAAGCTGCCAGTGCAAGCTCCGGTGTGATGTCCAATTTCTTTGGTTCTGCATCCTTGACATCAAGTATTTCAATCATCTTCTACCTCCTCAAAAAAGAAATCAGCCAAATACTGTTCTTTTCCCGAATCATCTTTAAAGTAAAAATCTGTACAATCTCCATATCCTTCTACTTTGTAGATCTCGTATATTTTTCCCGGTGTCACGTTTTGAATCCACTTCGTTCCTACTGTTTCACTGAAGAACTTCTTCAAGCTTTCCTTTTCCGTTACCTTTACCTTAAAGTTTACCTTTCGTTCTCCAGTAAACGGATGCCTGTCTAAATCACTGTAATATCTAAAAGAATTCATTTCAGCTTTCCCCTTTCCTATGCAAATCTCAGTTGCCCACCGGTCTCCTCTTTCATCCTATCCGTCCTGCAAATCGGATTTCTGACTGCAACACAAAGCTCAGGCAGATTACTTTTTACCAATGCAGCGGGTATTGGTGGACACACTGCATTTCCGCATCTCCTGACCTGTTCACTTCTCGGATACCTCTTTCCAGTGTAATCATGATCGATTATGTAATCTTCCGGGAAACCTTGACATCCGTACAATTCACTTGGCTCCAACATCCTCAATCCGATATCTACAATCTGGTATTCTGTCCCGGCAATTACTACCAAACCAAAACGGTCTTGTGCGGTTATAGTATCAAGAGGATCTTTTACACTCTGACCTGTACCTGCTCCGTAATATTTCGTCAGGAAAGCCCGTACCTCTCCAAAATGTCCATCCCCTGCTGTAATCGTTGGCAAAGGTTGGCGAATATCCTTTCCATCACAGTGATTATTCATCTGGATTAAATTTGCTGTCACTACACTATTGTGATCCCATGCTGTAATAGTAGGCAGCGGATTATTTATGTTTTCTCCTGCTCCTTTATATCCACCGTCATAATATTTATGCAGGAATGATGTAACCAGCCCATATCTATTTGAGCTATCAACAGTCATAACCGGATCAGCTATCGTCTGTCCTCTCACCTCTCCCTGCACTGTTTCGGAATGATACTGAATCAATAACGGGCTGATTACACATTGCTGATTCCCGGTTGTGATGGTATGTATAGGATCTTTACAACTTCCTCCCGGATGATTTGTTGTATTGGTACCCATATACGGTGCAAGCGTTGGTTCGACAATCCCATATCCGTGTTTTCCTGTAATAGTCGGCATTGGCTCTTTTATATTGTTTGGTCTGCGCTTTCCACCGTGATTACACTGAATGATAAACGGCTCCGGATTTTCAAGGACAAACTTTTTCAGTCCTCTTGCAATTCGTGCCATTGTTTTTGGTGCAAGCGGCCGCACTGCACGGATACCGTATTTTTTCTTGATCTGCTCAGATGTATCAAAAATTGAAGGACATGGTCTATTGAAATTAATCTGCGTATATGCTCCGACATAAGGTTTAAGACTACCATTTCTCACCGCTTCACTGTCTGCCGGTCCGTGTGTTGGCTTTGGCCACACAATCGGGTTGCCGTCACATCGGGCAATCAGAAAGAACCTCTTTCGCATGGTCGGCGCACCATAATCCGCAGCTATCAGTTCACGAAACTGTACTTCATATCCGAGCTCTGTGAGCTGCTGCACAAATTTCTCAAATGTCTTTCCCTGCTTGGACTTGATTGGATGTTTTCGCCGGTTAAGTGGTCCCCATGTCTTGAATTCTTCTACATTCTCCAGCATAATCACTCTTGGTCTTACAAGCCCCGCCCATCTACACGCTACCCAGGCAAGGCCGCGAATAAATTTGTCCTTTGGCTTTCCACCTTTCGCCTTAGAAAAATGCTTACAGTCAGGTGAGAACCACGCAAGTCCTACCGGATAGCCCTTACATGCTTCGACAGGATCAACCTGCCATACGTCCTCACAGTAATGCTTTGTGTTCGGATGATTTGTCTTATGCATCCGTATAGCTTCCGGATCATGGTTGATTGCTATGTCAACACTATATCCCGTAGCCAACTCTATTCCGGTGGAAGCACCTCCTCCACCTGCAAAATTATCTACAATTAGTTCTCCATGAATCATATTTCTCAGAAGCCCGGTATACCCTTGCCCCGGCCGGAGGCTGGCTCCTTTCTGTCTATTTTCACGATCCCTTCATTACGAGTGAAGGACTCAATACCTCATTGTTCTTCTGTTGAACTGCCTTAACATTGCATCTTTCCATGATTCTTTATGCTGACTGCAGGTATCATCATCATGGACCAGGATCCCTTTGCGGTCACAGAGACCATCGTCGTTGTCAATACATGTTACACAGGTTTTGTCCATAAGCTATCCCTCCCCATACTCTCCACAATAATCATTAAAATCTGTCCGCGCTTTATATCCTTCAGAATCAGGATTTTTACACATAAGCTCATCCGTTTTAGGATTATAGTCACACCATACACAAGTACCACAGCACACTGCACAGAGTTTGTCCATAAACTATCCCTCCTGTCCTTTATTCAACAACTGCTTTTCATAATCATCGAAATCGTATTCTCTCTGTTGAAAGTTATTAAACCGGTTTTTGCTGTTCTTCGCATCTGTCTTCTTGCCACGGCTCTTCTTCAATGGATAAAATGTCTTCCATCCACTCATCACTGACTTCTTTACAATGGCGGTCAGTTCTTCCGTCTTGTCAGACATGGAACTCAGTTCTTCCCTCAGAAGCTGTATCTGTTCATCAGTCAGACGGTCTCCATTGTTCTGTCTCACCTTCAGGAACAACAGGAAGGCTTCATTCAAAGAAGAATCAGCAAAGTATGTACCCGGCGGAGCCGTATATATATACTCTCCTTTCCTTTCTTTTCCTTTTATGTCATTTTTCTCGGAATTATCGTTATTTTTCTTGGAATTATTCGAATTATTCTCAGAATTATTTAAAGAAGGGTTCACTTTAATAAAGGTTTCCGTTTCTTCCTCCTGAAGGAGCCAAAACCTTTCTACTGTGATCGGATTTTTCAATGCCCTGGCTTTTACCATTGCCTGATATCTCCTCTGTATTCCGGCAGAGGTTAAGACCTTGTCCGACTGAAAAAGTGTGTTATCAAACAGTGACCGTTCCAATAAGAAGTTCAAAACCTGCTTCACCTTGTTGCTGTCCATGTTCAGATCATCCGATACAATGAACTCAAAATCATCATCAATCTTTAAATAATATCCTGATTTATATATCTCACACAGAAGATACATATACAGGGTGATCCCATCGGCTCCATATCTGGCCTTCAGGATCTTTATCTTTTTATCCGAGAAAAAATCCACGTCCAGGCGAAAAAAGCGATTTCCTTCCTGCTTTCGCCTTGCCATATCCGGTTATACCTCCAGTTCTTCCATGCAGATCTCTACTCGTGGCTTTTCACTGTATTGTTTCCTTAACTGCAATTCCACTACCTGGGTATCATCCCGGTATGCAACACTGTTCAATGCATCCAGAACAGCCTTCGCAATATTATCGATATCCGGTTTCTTCGCCGGAAGGATCTCGCCATTCAACATAGCTTCCTTTTTCACCTTAGAGCTGCTCTTTGGTACTTCAAAGAATGCCTGGATGCGTATCCGGATATATGCAGTATCTTCAAATCTTTCTTCTCCTGCTATCTGTAAGTAGCAGGTAGAAATAAAATTCTCATACAGTACGGTCTTCTCCGGTGTCACGCTGCTCATTCCCTGTGTCTTGGGGTTATAAAATGTACGTGCCCTCGCTTTTCCCTGCGGCTTGCCGGGCACTGTAAAACAAATCGTTTTCATGTATTCCTTTCTATCTCCCCGCCTGTTTCCAGACGGGGTACGTATAACCAATAATTATGCAATGATTGTGATCTTGCTCTTTTCATCTGAAATATCTTCCAGTGATTTCGTAAGATATTCTTTAATGTTCTGCATTGCTTCTGCTCTCCAGAGGCCGCCTTCTGCCTCGACAAGCATAAATGCCGGGGCACCGCCGTTATCCTTGATGCGGAATACAAATTCGCTGGAAGGCTGCTTGACTTCAAGGAAAGTCCTGTATGGTGTCAGTGTAACCGGATTCGGCACAAGAACATCTGCTTTAGATGCGATTCCCTGCTTGATAGTTGTCTTCTGGGTAACTCCGTCATCACCATAGTTCGCAGTTGTCTTTGCTTCCACATTACCTGCAACTTTAAGGATTGTTTCCAGATCAGGAGTCACCTCAAAGTTTGCCTGCATCTCGATCAGGAATTCTTCCTGTCCATAATAGTTGCCATATCTGAAGCATGGCACAATGGCATCTGATCTGAACAGATATTCTCTTTTACGTTCTTTATTTAATCCACTATAGAGGCGGACTGTCTGCGGATCCTGCACATGAATGATCATGTTCTCTCTTAATTCATCGGAAAGATTATAGATATAATCGATCATTGCAGTAAGTGTTGATGCAGTGATCTCTTTTGCCGTAGGCTCTTCATCATATCTCTGTAAATTCTTATTACAATATGTCTTTCCCGCAATCTCAATCACTTTCGGCTCCATTGCTTCTTCCTTCAATCCTGTTAAAAACTGCATTGCTTCTCTGATCATAGTATTTTATCCTCCTGTTTTCTATCTTTAAGCCTGACGTACAGCTCTTAAATCAACTACATTTTTAGCTGGTGTCTCGTAAATCTCTCCGGTAGATTTATCTACCACTCTGCCGTCTTCCATCTCTTCTGTAGCTTCCAGAGTCTCCTCCATCGTAATCTGTCCCGGAATCTGGCTTCCTACCTCATATGCCTCAACCTCATTGGTCTTGAGGTTCTTACCCATACTGAGTGCTGTAACAGCTCCCAGTGCCGGTGCAAGTGTTGCTTTCGCCTGTACTCCTGTGGTCACAAAATTTCTTGTCTCGTTCGGTTTGAACTCGATCATAACTGTGATCTTTCTCTTTGCGGTTGCATCCGTATTAGGATCCTGAATGTTTTCTGTCACTTTCTTCAACTCCCGGTTGATCTGCTCTGTGAATGCTCCATTCGCAAAGGTTTCCATATTGATGTGTTTCATGTTACCCCTTTCCGCCCCGGGAGTTTCCGGGGCTGTCTGTTATTTTGTGTGATATATTTCAATGCTTTTGATGGATCATAAGCACCGTTACTGAGTTATGCTTTTGCGGCTGCTGTTTCCTGCTCTGCTACAACTTCGTTATATTCTGCATCAATGACCGGCTCCTGCTCATTCGCAATCTCAGACATGTCTACGCTAAGTTCCGACTTGACGGTCTCATCATTGGATACCTGCATAACAAAATCTGATTTGACCGGAGCATATTTCAGACATTTCTTGATAACTGTCTTCTTTGCCATCTCCTCATAGTTTGTTTTCCACGGACTATAGCTACTGGAAAAGCTCTGGCTGTACTTTCTTGCATGATTATCAATATCTTCCTTACTCATCACCTCAAAACCAAAACCACCGTTTTTTGTTTTCCAGAGTGCATACACAAGAAGCAGATTGCCTCGATCCTTTAATGTCGGTTTATGTACCAGTTTCGGTTCCAGACCAAGTTCATACTCAAATTCATCATTTTCATATACGCACTGTGCCTGCACTGTCTGGATATTGTCGTTCCGGTATACCATATCGATAAGACCTTTGTAACCGATTTGGAATTGACACTCAAGCTTGCCTTTATTTCGGTAAGGAATCAGGTATGCCTGTCCAAGTGGCGTGTTCGGCTCAAGACCAAGCTGAGCGGCATTCATCAGCGCACCAAGGAAGGACATCTGGCTACACTCTGCAAGCTTTGGTGTCGTGTTCAATGCGGATAATGCCATTCTGGTAAATCGCTCTGGTGTAATTACCTGAGGCAGTGCTTTCTTGACCTCAGGCTCCATAGCCTTGATCATGTCTGCGATACTCATAGATTTTGTAAGTTTTACAGCACCTTTGCCTTCTGTTTTTTCAGCTAATGCGTCTTTTACTCCCATTTCATTTATCCTCCTATGCAATTTCCGTTACTACAAATCTTCTGCTCGGAGCAGGTTTCACACACTCTTTGTAAACTTCCGGATAAGCTGATTTCAATTTTTTTGAATCTACACGGTTCGAAGTTACCGATTTCCATGTGACTGAATAACTATCAGAATCAGCTCTTTCCGCATCTTCCATATAAACCTTGACTTCCTGCTCGATCTGTTTCTTCTCTTTCTCCAGCTTGTCCTGAAGAGCCGTGATCTCTGCCCTTCGCTTTAATTTCTCATCAAATCCAACTAGCGGGATCATCTTGTCCGGATCAGAAGTCTTATAATATTTCGAGAGCAATTCTTCCGCAGCTTTACTTCCATCCGGTGCCGGCATCTTATTCGCAAGCACATTGTTATTCCAGAAATCCGATTCTACGCTAATCAGCATCTGGATGATTTCTTCATCACGCTCAATCTTGTGCCAAACAAATTCTTTTCCCAAAATCACACATGCGATATACCAGGCATCAGCTCCGGTCACTGCCATATAATGGTGACACTGGATCTCATAAGATTCCGGAATGTGTCCGTCTTTCCATTTATCAGCAGAATACGCAGATGCTGTCTTACACTCCAATCCGGCATTTTCGCCAACGATCAGGCGGTCTACATTTGCAAGCATGAAGGGCTGCTCTTCTTTATAGAAGATTGCATTTGCCTTTCGTACCTTTTTACCAGTTTCTTCCATGAACCGGCGGGCAACATATTCTTCCAGATCACGCCCCTGTCTCATAGATTCGTTATCTGGCTTTTCTGTCAATGGCTGTGTTTTATCCTGAAATACTGCAATTGCGGAAGAATAAGGATTCAGTCCGCAGATGCTTCCGGCATCAGAACCGCCGATGCCTTTACGTCTGTTTTCCAGCCATTCTTCATGCTCCATATTTAAAGTAGATACCAGTTTATTTAATTTCATTTAATCTTCCTCGCTTTCAGTTCTCTCAATTCTTCAATAGTTCCAATATCTTCATAGGCACCCAGCTGATCAGCAATACTTCCATATACAACCGGTTGATCCTGCTGCCACTCTATCCGGAAGTTCCCGCCCCTGCAGGCTGGAATCCGATAACCGGCACCGTTCGGATTGGGAATTGTAAATCTTTCTTCTTTCATTTACTTTCCCCTTTTCTCTGTTTTAATCATTGACTTTTCCTTTCTACCCTCATACAATAAGGGTGATAAACTATTATTATCTTTTGGGTCCTTCTGAGTTGCAGCTCTGAGGATCCTTTTTTTAGTTGGCACGTCTAGCGTGTCCATTCTTTCCACCTCCTTGCTATGTACACACCTCCGATCAGTCCCAACGCTCCCATAATCTGGTCACGGCTGTTGTCCCAGGTCCAGAACGGAAGATACGTTGCCATTCCTCCGATCAGGATGGAATCAATTAAATCTCTCATAACGCTTCTTTTCCTTTCCAGACATGTCCTGTTACTTCCCAGACTTTTCTAGGCGAAATAAAGTAAGTAATTCGCCCTTCACTCAATGACTTTGCCGGCTTGTTGTTGTGAACAGCAACTCCGATCGGAAGCCATCCGTATACGATACCTGCTCGGATTGCTGTTACTGGCAGACCGATCAGCTTGCTTGCATCAGCTACTGACATATTTTCTGATGCGAACTCTGGCATCTTAATGTCGATCATTGCTCTTGCGACTTCTTCTGCAAAGTGATGGACGTCGGCGATTTGTTTGATGTAGTTCTCTGTGCTTTCCATGTATTTCACCTCTTTCTAATCTGATATCGTGTTTGACTTTTCGCATCTGTTCTCCTATTCTGTAAGTACAGGGCACTGCCATGTCCGAGTTTTAAGGAAGGAGATATACATATTGAGCAGTTATTACACACTTATTAGTAAAATTGCACTATGTCCACAATACAACAGATCAGTTGTGTTTTCGGCTAAATATCGTTTTACAGAAAATCCTCAAAACGACTATGAAGTCAAATTTGCTTATGCTACATGCCCGATTGTTGAAAATTCAAGATTGCCCAAAGATGAACAATGTGAAGAATATAAATATCTGGACTGTTTTCACTCTAATTGTGAACTTCTAAAGGATTTTCCTGCTCTTTGGGATGCTCGGAAGAAGTTGTAATTTCGCATGTTCTTTGCTCTAAGCGAAATTCAAATTCTGCTGCCGCTTTTAAGCTCCGATCAATCTGATATACTGCACTGTCAATTGTTGCTGATGGTGCAGTATGCTTTAATTCTTCTTTAAGAATGTCAAAATGCAATTTTGCATTTTGAATTTGTCTTTCCAGCTCACTGATGTTTGCAATTCGTTCTGAAATGTAAAGCATCTTTCTTCACGCTCCTTTCTTCTGGTCTGATAAAAAATATTCGATTGACACATCAAAATATCTCGCCAAACGCTTCAAACTTTCTAAGCTCGGTTCTGATCTCCCAGTTTTCCAATTCGAAAAAGCAGTTTGACTTATCCCTGTCTCTTTCGATACCTGATACGATGTTTTGTTCACTTTCTCTAATAACGCGCTATATTTTTCGTACAAATTTACACCTCCTTACGAAAGTATATTTTCTTGCAATTACTTTCGAGCTGTGATATACTTTCAATCATAAAACTACCACATTTTATAAAAGAAAGCATTTCACATTCGAAAGTGTTTTTATAATTGCTTTCGTTTTCGTAAGCAAATAATACATCTTTTTTCGTTAGTAGTCAAGCATTTTTACTAACTTTTGTGAAAGTATGCTATCTTTGTGAAAGGAGCACAATTTATGTATGAAGTATTTGAGCAACTTCTACAAAAGAACGGTGTTACTTCCTACAAAGTTGCAAAAGAAGCCGGTGTTACTCAAACAGCGTTAAGCAACTGGAAATCTGGTCGAAGTACGCCCACAACTAAAACATTGCAGAAAATAGCAGATTACTTTGGTGTAACCATTGACTATCTCATGACCGGAAAAGATGTCTCCGCTTCTCAAGACCTTACTCCTAGAGACAATCGTGACATCGCTAAAGATCTGGACAATATCATGGAAAAGCTCACTGCCGGTGAAGATGGACCTGCCAGTTACAACGGTGAGGAATTGAGTCCGGAAGCTGCTGAACTGTTCCGGGATGAGTTGGAAATTGCTTTGAAGAGGTTGAAAATTATTAACAAAGAGAAGTACACTCCTAAGAAGTACAAAAAGTAGGTGGATTGCTTGAATCGTA
>OLQG01000348.1_pt1 | contig 38846 bp, 34 predicted proteins | sample 1672221 | NCBI WGS metagenome assembly OLQG01 (sample SAMEA3136660, study PRJEB25190) | human gut metagenome | biome: human gut; feature: human-associated habitat; material: faeces | place: Austria | collected 2013
AGCGAAACGTGTTCCAGTCCAAGGTCATAAGTCGGCATGACTCACCAATGTAGCGTCAGCGGTGGGCATCAACGTCCGAACCACCACCCGCCCCCGCTGGCTCGTCATGTTCGCCCCCGCTGGCGGGGGCGAACTCGCAGTTCGCTAGCGCAGGGATTGGGCGTAGGTGTTGCAGCGGGCGGCGAATCCGCCGAACACCTGCTCGGCCAACGGCTGCAGGCGCGGATTATATTCGGCGAACGCTTCGCGCAGCTGCGACTTCGATCCGCCCACCGCCTTGAGGTCCTTGACCATCGAGGACTCATCCAGCCATTCCTCCAGCAACGTCGGCGTCACTTCGAGATGGAACTGCATGCCCAGCGCCGAGCCGATGCGGAACGCCTGCACCTTGGTGTGCTCGGACCGCGCCAGCAGCTGGGCACCGGCGGGAAGCCCCACCACGTCGTTGTGCCAGTGCAGCACGTCGATCTGCTTGTTCCACATCGAGAAGTAATTGTGCTTGTCAACGCGCTTGATCGGCGCGAACCCGATTTCCGGCGACTCGCCACGGCTGAGTTTGCCACCCAGCGCGGTGGCGATGATCTGATGGCCGAGGCACACGCCCAGCACCGGCTTGCCGACGCTGATGGCCGCCTTGACCAGTTTCGCCTCGACCTTGAGACCGGGATACTTGTCATAATCCAGCGCGCCCATCGGACCGCCCATAATCACCAGTCCGGCGACCTGCGCGAAGTCAGGCAGATCGGGCTTCTTTTCCTTGGCGATGTTCACCACCGTGGACGACATGTTCAGGTCGTCCAGGTTGTCCAGGATGCGCCCCGGCTTCTCCCACGGGACGTGCTGCACGATAAGCACTTGCGATTGCGTCATAACTCCATTGTTGCATCACCTACGTAAACTTTGCACACCGTTTCTTCATCTCTCGTATTTCCAGCCGCGCCCGGGCGGCCGCGCAATCACATTTGCCGGGTGGTTTGTCTGACGGTTTGTCGCATAACGCGAATACGCTCGACATTATGACACAAGCCTCAGAACCGCAGAATTCCAACACTTCCGAGAACGCCGGCGTGGCGCGCGCCGCGGCCGGCCTGAAGCTGTATGACACGGCTTCGCACACGGTCTCGCGTTTCACCCCGATCAAGCCCGGCCAGGTGGGGATCTACGTGTGCGGCGCCACCGTGCAGAGCTCCCCGCACATCGGCCATATCCGAGCGGCCGTCGCGTTCGATGTGGTGCGGCGATGGATGCTGCGGCTGGGATATCAGGTCACGTTCGTGCGCAACGTGACCGATATCGACGACAAAATCCTCGACAAGGCGGCCGCGGCAGGCCAGCAGTGGTGGGCGCGCGCGTACTTCTACGAGCGGGAGTTCACGCAGGCGTATGACACGCTTGGCGTGCTGCCGCCGACGTATGAGCCCCGCGCGACCGGGCATATGATCGACATGATCGACCTGATCCGCCGCATCATCGACAACGGTCACGGCTACGTAGTTTATGACGCGGATGGCAAGCCGACCGGCAACGTGTATTTCGACGTGGCGAGCTGGCCGCATTACGGCGAGCTGACCCATCAGAAGCAGGGCGCCGCCGAGGCCGACGAGGCCGCCGCCGTGGCTGACCGCATGGGCCCGTCCGTGGATGCGGCCGGCGACGACAAGTACAATCCGATCGACCCCGCCGACGCATCCCCCGACAAGCACGATCCGCGCGATTTCGCGCTGTGGAAGGCGCCGAAGCCCACCGACCCGCAGGACGCGCGCTGGTCGACGCCGTTCGGCGTGGGCCGCCCCGGCTGGCACATCGAATGCTCGGCCATGAGCCACCGGTATCTGGACGGCATGTTCGACATCCACGGCGGCGGACTGGACCTGCGCTTCCCCCATCACGAGAACGAGATGGCGCAGACACGTGCCGCCGGATACGAGTCGGCCGCACGCTGGATGCATTCGGCGTGGGTGACCGCCAAGGGCGAGAAGATGTCGAAGTCGCTGGGCACCGGCCTGTCCGTGCCGAGTGTGCTGGCCGAGCACTCCGCATGGGTGGTGCGCTATGCGCTCGGCTCCGTGCAGTACCGTTCGATGCTCGAATGGTCCGACCAAGCGCTGGTCGAGGCCCAGGCCGCATACGAACGCATCATGAACTTCATCGAGCGCGCCGGCGTGGCTTTGGGCGAGCAGCCCGAGCGCGCCGAGATCGCCGGGGTCAGCGCCGATGATCTTCCCGCCGATTTCGTCTCCGCGATGAATGACGACGTGAACGTCTCCGGCGCCACGGCGGCGATCTTCACCGCGATTCGCAACGGCAACACGCTGCTGAGCAAGCTGGATGACCGTGCCGACGGCGATGCGGCCCGCGCCGAGGTGCGCAGCGCCCTGGTCGCGGTGCGGGCGATGCTGGATGCGCTGGGACTGGATCCGCTGGCCGAGCCGTGGGCCGGTGCCGCAGGCGCGGACGGCAACGGCGAGAGCCGCGAGCATGATGTGCTGGACGCCCTGATCACGGAGCAGCTGAACGCCCGCGCCGAAGCGCGCAAGTCCCGCGACTTCGCCAAGGCGGACGCGATTCGCGACGCGCTGGGTGCCGCCGGCATCGCCATCGAGGACGGCCCGCAAGGCAGCACGTGGAGTTTGAAGTAATCCTCCCCGACACTGTGTGATCCGTTATGTTGAGCCCCGCCCCCCCCAAAGCGGGGCTCAACTGGTTACGGTTATGCGATCGGAGCATATTTTGACGGTGAAAGCGCCGATAGCAGCCCAGCATTGTCGCTGGCATTATGCCAGCAAATGCAATCAAATACCGAGCAGGAACGCCCCGGCATCATCGCGGGACAGTCATGATCATCCTATCCTGTTCCGCTCCTTAATCGAACACGAAATCGACATCCACGATATGCAGCCGCTTGGTCAGCTCCTTCTCCAAGTCTCGCTTGCACTCCACCAGATCCTCCACGTCAATGCTCTGACCGATACCGCTCAGATACACATCAACCGTATAGTTCATGCCGGTCTTGAACACCAGTACCTGCTCGTAATCGGTGTTCTGCGGCAGATGCCGCTGCGCCGCCGACTCCACGAACGCGTTCGTCGCATCGTCGTCATGCACTCCGCCGACCAGTTCCACGAACGCGTCCTTGAGCACGCCGAACGGCTCCTTGATCGTGAGCAGCACCAGTGCGACGGTGATGAAGAAATCACCGGTGTAATGCAGGAAATCCAGAGGGCCACCAGCCGGCAGGAACCACAGGAACACGGCCACCACACCGATGCCGAACGACATCGAACCGTCGACCAGCGTGCTCTTGCACTCCGCGGTCAGCATCGTGCTGGAATTGCGGATGCGCCGGTTCTCGCGCCGGTAATACAGGTACAGTCCTAGGCAGACGGCCACGGTCAGGATCTCGTAAATCACCACGGGCCCGGTCTCGATGCGCCCGCCCTGCCCAAGCACGAAATAGTCATAGGCGACGCGCGTCACATCGACGAGAGAGAAGAGCAGCAGCGACATCGTCAGCATCGCCTTGCAGATGGCGTATATCGGTTCCAGAGCGAACATGCCATTGGGGAAGCGCTCGGTGGTGCGCACGGTGCGCGACGACAGGTATGCAGCGACGAGGCCGGACAGCACGGAGATGGCGGTGAAGGAGAAGTCCAGGAACATGGCCTTCAGACCGGTCATGAAGAACACGGCCATGCCTGCGAGCACCTGCAGGATGTTGATGACGATGCCCACGATCAGGGCTTTGCGTTCGATGGTTTTCTGGTGTGGCATAGGCGGGCCTTCCATATTGCACGGCATGTCTGCGTCGGCGTCAGCGCGGCAGTCTGCGTATAGGTTGGGTCCGAAGGATAATCAAAACAGCTCAGCGATCCAATAATCCACGGAAATTATTGCCCTTCCATGGTAACGGAAACGAACGATTCCGGGCGTGTCGGTTCGCGCTGAGCGTGCGGGAATCCCCGCCGCCCACAAGGCCAACGGTTCTGTCGCATTTCCGCCGCTCTCTCGCGTCGGTCCCACGCGCAGCCGCGACCGCCGAACGGCGCCCCGCGGCACCTCTCCGTCGCCGTGCGGGCCGCCTCGGCGGCAGCCCGCTGGTTTTCCGCCGCAACGGCTAGACTGGTTCGCATTATGGCTGCTTTTAGTTCTTTGACAGACCGGCTCTCGAATGCGTTCAAGCATCTGAAGAGCAAGGGCAAACTTTCCGAGGCGGATATCGACGGCACGATCCGTGAGATCCGCCGCGCGCTGCTCGACGCCGATGTGGCGCTCGACGTGGTGCGTTCCTTCACCGCGCGCATCCGCGAACGTGCGCTCGGCACCGAAGTGTCCGAAGCGCTCAACCCGGCGCAGCAGGTGGTCAAGATCGTCAACGAGGAGCTGACGGATGTGCTCGGCCAGGGCGTGGACCGGCCGCTGAACTTCGCCAAGAACCCGCCGACGATCATCATGCTGGCCGGCCTGCAGGGCGCCGGCAAGACGACGCTCGCCGGCAAACTCGGTTACTGGCTGAAGGATTCCGGCCACACGCCGCTGCTGGTCGCCGCCGACTTGCAGCGTCCGAACGCCGTGACCCAGCTGCAGGTGGTCGGCGAACGCGCCGGCGTGCCGGTGTACGCGCCCGAGAAGGGCGTCCAGTCCGACGGGGGCGACTCGGTGTCCGCGCCGGGCGAGACCTCCGGCGACCCGGTGAAGGTGGCCCGCGATTCGATCGCGCTGGCCAAGCAGAAGCTGTACGACACGGTCATCATCGATACCGCCGGCCGACTGGGCGTCGACGAAGTGCTGATGCAGCAGGCCCGCGACATCCGCGATGCCGTGAACCCCAACGAGATCCTGTTCGTCATCGACGCAATGATCGGCCAGGACGCCGTCCAGACGGCCAAGGCGTTCGACGAGGGCGTGGATTTCACCGGCGTGGTGCTGTCCAAGCTCGACGGCGACGCCCGCGGCGGTGCGGCGCTGTCGGTGGCGAGCGTGACCGGCAAGCCGATCCTGTTCGCCTCGACCGGCGAAGGGCTCAAGGACTTCGAGGTCTTCCACCCCGATCGCATGGCCTCGCGCATCCTCGACATGGGCGATATACTCACCCTGATCGAACAGGCGCAGAAGCAGTTCGACGAGGAGGAGGCCCGCAAGGCCGCCCAGAAGATGGCGGAAGGCGAGTTCGGACTCGACGACTTCATGGACCAGCTGCAGCAGGTGCGCAAGCTCGGCTCGATGAAGTCGCTGCTCGGCATGATCCCCGGCATGGCGCAGCACCGCAAGGAACTGGAGCAGTTCGACGAGAAGGAGATCGACCGCACCGAAGCGATCATCCGGTCGATGACCCCCGAAGAGCGGCGCAACCCGAAGATCATCGACGGCTCTCGCCGCGCCCGCATCGCCTATGGTTCCGGCGTAACCGTCTCGGCGGTCAACGGGCTGCTGCAACGGTTCGAGCAGGCCGCGAAGATGATGAAGCGCATGAGCAACAAGGCCATGGGCGGCATCCCCGGTTTCGGAGGCCCCGCGGTAGGCAGCGGCAAGAAAGGCAAGGGCAAGAGCAAGAAGAAGGGCTCGAAGTCCGGCAATCCGATGAAGCGCGAGGCCGAGGAGAAGGCGTTGCGCGACAAGCTCGCCGGCAAGGGCTCCGGTTCCGGCAAGTCCGGCGGGTCCGCCTTCATGAAGAAGCCGCAGAATCCGGCTCTTCCGGCCGGGCTGCAGGATGCGCTCGACGCGAACGGTGGCGAGCTTCCGCCCAACTTCGGCGGCGGCCTTTCCGGTCTGCTCGGCTGATTCGGCCCGTTTTTCTCTGGCGCCGGGTGGGTATGGACGTTTTCGGCCATCCCCGCCCGGCGCCAAATCATTTGCCATATCTTCGCAGCTTTCCACTCGCCGCGAATTCGCAACGGCTGCCGGTACACTGAAAGCCATTATTCACTCGTTGGAATGTTAGGTAAGGAGTTCGGCGGTGGGCGTGTTGTCGTGGATACTGCTGGCGGCGTGCATGCTATGGTCGGCGTTGCGGTTCCTGCCAGCCGGACGGGAAGCGCACATGCCGACGATGCCTTACATGATTGCGCTGATTCGTTTTTTGTGGATACCGTACCTGGTCATCGCGGTATGGGCCGGTCTGGTCGGCTCGTGGTGGCAGTGCGGCGTCGCCGTCGCCGGCATCGTGTCGATACTTGCCATGCAGGTTCCGTATTGGACGAACATGCCACGGGAACGATGGCACCACCAGCGTGGAACATCCCATGAAACAGCGTCAGACGACCATCGCCAGACCGCGCGAGCCGCCGACGCCGAGCCGACCGCGAACCCGCCGCAGGCGAGCGCCGACACCTACCATCTGATGACGTTGAACTGCCGCTATGGCAAGGCGAGCGCCGACGCCATCATCGCGGCCGTGCGGGAACGACATATCGATGTCCTCGCGCTTCAGGAACTCAGTACGGATCTCATCAAGCGTCTTGAGCGCGGCGGCCTGCACAGGATCCTCCCCTATCGGCAGCTCGGTACGCCCCGCGAAAAGACCGACAACGGCGGCTTCAACGGCATCTGGTCGCGCACCAAGCCGAAACGCGGCACGCATGGCATTGTCTCGATACCTGCGGCCGACGTGCCGGGCATCATGCTGCAAACCGATGACGGCACCTCCGTGGCATTCGCATCCGCGCACACCAAATCGCCGATGCGCGGCTGTCGGGAATGGTCGGACGGCATCCGGTCCCTGAGCGCGCTGGTTCCGATGCCGCGCAAGTCAGTCAGCGCAGGTACTGGCCGCGAGGAACGTGCCACCGGCTCGAAAGCCGGACGCGGCGGTGGTTCCGCATATCCCGACGTCGATATCGCGGTGCTCATGGGCGACCTCAACGCCGATATCGACCATGCCAGCTTCCGCGAGCTGCTGCGGTCCGGATTCCGCGACGCCGCACTGGCACAGGCTCGCGGACATGTCAATACCTTCCCCAGTCAGGTGCCGTGGCCGCGCATCGAGCTCGACCACATCATGGCCGCGACGCGAGAATCCGCGTCAGGCTCCGCCGCCGAGCCGGCACGAGCCGTCGCGTTCAGCGGCGTCGAATCATTCGTCGTGGAAGACACCGATCACCTCGCGCTGACCGCCACAATGACTATTTGAGCGGCATGCCGCACGGACAGCATAGCGGATATGCGTCACTGAGCGCGGGCACACTCACAGTGACGCACCCACAAAACCCTTGCAATCACTGGGTTTCCGGGTTGTGTCACGCTGTGCGGGCACGCGCAGCGTGACACAACTCGCTCACAGTGACGCAGAATGACCGAGACGGCCCGCCCCGGCACGTCAAAAACAACAATGCCGCATGGGCTCCCGTAGAAGTCCATGCGGCGAGGCTTGGATTGCCCGACTACAGCACCGCCATCGCGAAATCCACGAGCAGCTTGATGCCGTACAGGACGATGATGCCGCCGCACACGCGGTTGAGCACTCCGATGATCTTCGGATTGAACTTGTGCGCGAACGCGTTGACGACGAGCGTGACGCCGAGAAACCACATCACTGAAGCGGTCTCAACGCCCGTGATGAACGGGGTGACCTGCTGCGCGCTCAGCGTAGCCGCAAACGCACCGAGCATCAATGTGCCGTCGATGATGGCCTGCGGGTTGAACCACGTGACCACGCACGCGGTGCCAACGGTCTTCAACAGTCCACGCAGACCGAGACGCTTGGCAGGGGCTTCAGCACCAGCGACCGGACTCGCCGTCGAAGCAGTCGCAGCAGCAACCGCACCAGCCCCAGCGCCGTTCTCGGAAGTCGACTTCTTCTTCGGCAGCAGCAGTCCCAGACCGATGCGCACCACGACGGCGCCGCCCAGGCCAAGCACCACGGTCTGCAGCCACGGATGCGCCTGCATCAACGCGCCGATGCCGAAAAAGCACGCCAGCAACAGCACGATATCGAAGAAAATCACGATCACCGCAGTAATCAACGCGTTGCGACGCGTACGCGTCAACGCGGAATTGATCACGAACAGATTCTGCATGCCGATTGGCGCGACATACGCCAATCCCATCGTCAAGCCCTGGAAATACAGACCCATCATCACTCCCGACAATCATTTGGTTGGGTCATCACCACCCAACCAAAACCAGCCAATATGCCATCAGCTGGATTTCCTCACGCGGATTGCAAGTTATACAAGATCCGCCTTATTCCAACACCTTTGCCATATTCTACAGATTCGATTACACTTGACAACCAGCCAAGAACAGAGCAATGCACCCAACCAAAAATCAGGCATCATGACACGCAGCACACCATTGGACATCAACTGGGAGCCGAACCGCAGCAGCGGCGAGCCCATAACCGAACAGATCGTCGGTTTCATGTGCGCCCGCATCTCAAGCGGCGACTGGCCGATCGGATCAAGACTGCCCAGCCAGCGGGTACTGGCCGAACGCTTCGGCGTGAACCGGTCCACCATCATCGCCGCGATCGGAGAGCTCGCCGACTACGGCATCGTCGAAGGCCGGCACGGCGCCGGCACGCGCATCGCCAGCAACACGTGGTCGCTGATGTTGCCGGGCGCGCCGGACTGGGCGGATTACGTGTCGTCCGGGTTCTTCAAGGCGAACAACGACACCATTCAGACGATAAACCGACTCGAATTCGACCGGTCGAAAACCCGTCTCGGCACCGGCGAGCTCGACCCGCGGCTGTTCCCCCGTGACATGTGGCGGCGCGTGGCCGGCGAAGCCGCGGCCGAGATAAGCTCGCTCGGGTATCCGCCGCCGGAGGGCCTTGACGTGCTGCGCGAGGCGATAGCGGCGCACATGGAGGCGTGGGGCATCAGCTGCACGCCCGGGCAGGTCCTTGTATCATCCGGCGCATTGCAGGCGTTGCAGATGATTTCGGTGAGTCTGCTGTCGGCCGGATCCACGGTCTATGCGGAGGCGCCGAGCTACATCAAGTCGCTGCAGGTGTTCCAATCGGCCGGCATGAAACTCGCCGGCGTACCGATGGACGAGCATGGCCTTGACGTGGATGCGCTGGGGAGGCTGATGGGCGGCGGGTCGCAGTCCGAGGGGATGACGGCGGCGGTACCGTCCGCCCCGCAGACCTCACTGCCGCCGCGGGCCAAGGCCACGCGCGAGAACGACGCGGTGCTGTATACAATCCCCACCAACCACAATCCCACGGGCGTCACGATGAGCGAGCCACGCCGTCGGGCGCTCATCGCCTCATGCGTGGCGAACCGGTTGCCGATCATCGAGGACTGCGCATACCAGGACCTCATCTTCGACGGGGATACGCCGCACACGCTCAAATCGTTCGATGAGACCGGCATGGTGATTACGCTGGGCAGTGCGTCGAAGGCACTGGCGCCGGGACTGCGCATCGGCTGGATCGTGGCGGACGAGCGCATCGTGCAACGGTTGGCCGACGTGAAGATGCAGATGGACTACGGGGCGAGCACGCTGAGCCAGTGGGTGTTCGCGCGGTTCCTGTCCAGCGGCCTGTATGACGAGTACATGGTCTCGCTGCGCATGCAGCTACGCCGGCGGCGGGACGCCGCACTGGAGACGCTGGAGCGACTGTTCGCCGGCCGTGCCCACTGGAACGTGCCGCGCGGCGGTTTTTACGTCTGGCTCACGTTCGACGAGCCGGTGCGCACAGGGCGCCTGTTCCAGCGCGCAATCGAGCACGGCGTACTGCTCAACCCCGGCGACATCTACGATTTCGAGGGGGACAACTCGCTGCGCCTGAGCTACTCCTACACCACGCCGGAGGAGTTCGCGGCCGCCGCCGAAACCCTGGCCTCTTTGGTATAGGCCTCGATGGCGGCTTCGGGCTGGACAACGTCCAAGCAAACCCGCCGTTATCCGTCTCGAAACCGCCCGCTGCGACCGGCCAAGGTACCCCATGTGGCCGTATCTCGTTTTCAAGGGGTTGATTTCGGCTCCGCCGGACATCTATCTGCGTTTCAAGGGGGCGCCAAAACGCGATATCCGAAGTATGATCGGCGAAATACCACCGGAATCATGCGGTTCTTGGGCCACTTATACTTTGTGACCAACCCCTCGAAACGCAGATAGGCATTCGGAACAACACGAATCAACCCCTCGAAATGCAGATAGCCCCGAATCCTCCGCCAGTGAATGCCGACCAGGCTTTCAAGCATCACGTCAGGCACCTTGCGCGCCGATGTTTTTGCCACGTCGACCCCGACGATCGCTTGCCAGCTCCAGCGTGTCGGGTATCCACCCCTATGCGTTATAATTTATCGGTTATTCGTGATGGGTGGAGCCCTCTCATTCTGCCTTTCATGAGGAACACGTGGGTTCTCGGTTGAGGTGCCCCACACACAATCGAAAATCCGCAAACCTAGTATTACAAGGAGAGCCATTTTGGCAACCAAGATTCGTCTGAAGCGCATGGGCAAGAAGTTCTACGCCTTCTACCGCGTGGTCATCACCGATTCCCGCAACAAGCGTGACGGCCAGTCCATCGAGGAGATCGGCACCTACAACCCGAACACCCAGCCTTCGACCATCCAGATCGACTCCGAGCGCGCACAGTACTGGCTCGGTGTCGGTGCTCAGCCGTCCGAGCCTGTGCTCAAGCTGCTGAAGATCACCGGCGACTGGCAGAAGTTCAAGGGCCTCGACGGCGCCGAAGGCACGCTGAAGACCGTGGAAGCCGGCCCGGACGCCGCAGCTCGCGTCGAAGCCGTGGAAGCCGAAGCCCAGAAGCTGAAGGCCGCGAAGTCCGCCGCTGACGCCAAGGCCAAGGCCGAAGCCGAAGCTGCCGCCGAGGAAGCGCAGGCTGAGTGATCATGCTCGCGCAGGCTGTGGAACACCTCATCAAGAACATCGTCGATTTTCCCGATGACGTTTCGGTCAAGTCCCACGAGAACGCGCGCGGCGAACTCATTCGCGTGCGCGTGAACCCGGAGGATATTGGCCGCGTGATCGGCCGCAGCGGCCGCACCGCCAATGCGATCCGCACCGTGGTGCAGGCACTTGCCGACCACAAAGTGCGCGTCGACATCATGGATGTGCGCAGGTGAACCCTAGCGTGGAGCGTCAACAACACTCTGACGACCCTCAGCAGCGCGAGTTGCTGAGGGTCTGTCGTATCGGACGCGCGCAGGGGCTCAAAGGCGAGGTCACCGTGCAGATCTTCACGGACGAGCCGGAATATCGGTTCGCTCCCGACTCCGTGCTGTACACGCGCGACGGTTCGCAGGAATACGTCGTCGAGTACGCGCGCACATTCAAGAACCGTTGGATCGTTAAGTTCGAGGGCATTGATGACCGCGACGCCTCCGAGGCGGCGAATGGCATCGAGCTGTACGGCGAGGCTGACGATCCCGAGGACATGCTGGAAGAGGACGCCTGGTATCCGAAGGATCTGGTCGGGCTTGAAGCGCGGCTCGCCGAGGGCAACGGGCTCGGCCTGCCGGCCGGCCAGGTCATAGGCAAGGTCGTGGACGTACTCGACAGCGCGCAGACGCTGTTGAAGATTCGCCTGGTCTCGCCGGTTCGGGACACCGTCACCGGCGAAGTGACGGAATCGACCGCACTGGTGCCGTTCGTCGACGAGTTGGTGCCCGACATCGACCTCGAAGAGGGGTATCTGACGATCGACCCGCCCGGCGGGCTGATTCCGGGACTGTGATTCGGCCCCGGTCACCCTTCAGTGTCCGACAGCTGCGGCTGTCGGACACTGTCATATATGACGGCGTTGTTGCCGGGCGCCGAGCCGAGTCCGGCAACAATGCGGCGCGCCCGGATGCGTAGCAAGGCTGACAGACGCGATTTATAAAATCATGCGATTCCAGTCAGCCGGCGCCGACGAACCTGCCACACATCCAGGCGTGTCGCGACGCTCATGCCGTCGGACTGCGGGATTCGCTACGCTGGAGAACATGAAGATCGATATCGTGTCCGTGTTTCCGGAGTATTTTGACGTGCTGAACCTGAGCCTGTTCGGCAAGGCGCAGGAGAAGGGTCTCGTCACCGTCACCGCGCACAACCTGCGCGACTGGACGCATGACGTGCATCATTCCGTTGACGATACGCCGGCCGGCGGCGGTGCCGGCATGGTGATGAAACCTGAGGTTTGGGCGGAATGCCTGGATGACCTGCTCGGTCTGGCACCCGCAGTCATCGCGCCGGACGCGGTATCTTCCGACGCGCACGACGATGATTCGGCCTCCGTCAGTCCGTCCGGCGCAGTCAACTCGGCGGAAGCAGCCGATACGACCGATGCGGCCGACTCGGGCCATGCAGGTAATCCGACCGACGCAGCCGCTTCCGTCACTTCCATCGTTTCCGATACCACGAGCGACACCAGTGGAGCTGGCGGGAACGCCACGCCGGTTCTCATCTTCCCGAATCCCTCGGCGCCGCTGTTCACGCAGCGCGACGCGACCGAACTCTCGCACACCGACCATCTGCTGTTCGGCTGCGGCCGATACGAGGGCTATGACGCGCGAATCCCTGAGTATTACCGCGCGCAGGGCGTCGACGTACGCGAATACTCGATCGGCGACTACGTGCTGAACGGCGGCGAGGTGGCGGTTTCCGTGATGCTGGAGGCGATCACCAGACTGCTGCCGGGCTTCATGGGCAATCCCGATTCGATCGTCGAGGAGTCGTACACGGGCGGCAACGCACTGCTGGAACACCATCAGTACACCAAGCCGGCCACGTGGCGAGGCATCGCGGTTCCGCCGATCCTTACCAGCGGCGATCACGGCAAGGTCGACCGGTTCCGCCGCGACGAAGCGTTGACCCGCACCAACGACATTCGCCCGGATCTCATCGAGCAGCTCGATTGCCGGCAGCTCGACAAGCAGGACCGCAAGACCCTCATCGCCCTTGGCTGGGAGGTCTCCGGAGCTCGTCCGCGCAAGCTGCAGTAAGTCGCTTGGCACACGTCATCAGCCACTATCCCCGCAAAAGTTGAGTCTCACACACTCAACTTTTTCACTGTGGGTAAAATCCGGGAATGTCAAGACGGAATACCGGTAGGTAGTGGCGCAAGGCAAGAGGAGGAGCTCCGAGAGGGGTTCCGGGAACGGCCACGATAGACCACACCGGCAAGGCCAGTCACCCGGCCGGCGCGGCAAGCCAACCCGTTCCACTCCGATATGCGAGGAGTACCGATTATGGCAATGTTTCCGGCTTTGATGAATGACACGATGTTCTCTGACCTGTTTGACGACCCGTTCTTCGAGGGTTGGCGTTCCGCCGACAACAGCGCGGCGATGACCCCGACGAACATGATGAGTACGGACGTGCGCGAGAACGACAAGGGCTATGACGTGGACATCGACATGCCCGGCTTCAAGAAGGACGACATCAGCGTCTCGCTGAACAACGGCTATCTGACCGTGTCCGCCCATAAGGACGAGGACAGCGGCGACAAGGATGAGTCCGGCAAGTGGCTTCGTCGTGAACGTTACGTCGGCACCTGCTCGCGCAGCTTCTACGTCGGCGATCAGGTGAAGGAGAACGACATCCACGCCAACTACCAGAACGGCACGCTGCGCATTCAGGTTCCGAAGATCGAGGCGCAGCCGCAGGTCGAAAGCAAGCACCAGATCGCCATTGAGGGCTGATGCCTGATGGCCGGCCGTACAGGTCGGCGGCGGAAACAACAGTCAAGCAAAAATCCCGTGACCGGCATGCGGAACATGCAACCGGTCACGGGATTTTTATTGGCTCGTTGGTATTTCGTCCCCACCCCGGCAGCGGGAGCGACCATTCGGCTTACAGGCCGAACACCTTCACGCGGGAGTCAACCGGCTGCTTGTCAACCGGAGCCGCGGCCTGGGCGACGGTGCCGAACGGCATCTGCGCCTGCAGCACCCAGCTGGGCGGCAGACCGAATTCGGCGGCGACCGCCTCGTCGATCAGCGGGTTGTAATGCTGCAGGGATGCGCCAAGCCCCTTCTCGGCGAGCGCGGTCCACACGGCGAGCTGCAGCATGCCGGCGGCATCACGGGCGAATCCGGGGAAGTTCGCAGCGTAGGTCGGGAAGTTCTTCTGCAGCTGCTTGGTCACGTCGGTGTCGTCGTAGAACAGCACGGTGCCGTGGCCGGCGGCGAAAGCGTTGATCTTGGCCTCGGTGGCCTTGAACGCTTCGTCATCGCTCACGACCTTGCGCAGCGTCTCCTTGACGATGTTCCACAGCTTCCGGTTGGCGTCGCCGAACAGCACGACGGCGCGCTGCGGCTGGGAGTTGAACGCGCTCGGCACCTGCACGGTGACGTCCTCGACGGTCTTGACGATCTCCTGATCGCTGACCGGGGATTCGGAGGTCAGCGCGTACTGCGAGCGACGGGCCTTGAGTTCCTCGATGATGTTCGACATGATGGCATCCTTTCGCGATGGCATTGCGTTTGTTGTTTCACCGTCTTTTAATAGCTCGATTCGAGGCATTCCATGATTAACGATACGTGCGCCATGCGACCCACATGCCGATGTTCTCTGTCAGAGAATATTAGCTAGGTAACATTCGGCACGGCGGCGATTGGGCCAAGGCCGCTTCGGGCTCGCAGCAACGGGCTACACTCGCCTCGGCTGCTCACTCATCCGTCGCGCCCGAGGTCTCCGAGGCCTCCGACGCCTCAAGCGCGGACTCGATATACCACACCGCGGTCTCGCCGTAATCGCGATGCTCGGCGAGGATCCATCCCTCGGGCGGCACGGGCTCGTCGGAACGCGCGGATCGCTCCAACACGATCGTCGTATTCCCGCCGGCGATTCCATGGGCGACCATGTCCGAGAGCAACTGGTTGCAGTCCTCGGTGGCGAACGCGTACGGCGGGTCGATGAAGATCACATCGAACGCCGCCGACTTCGCGGAGCCGCCAGCAGCATCGGCGTTCGAGGCCGAGCGTGCGGCACCCGAAGCGACATACTTCTCGGCCCTGGCCCTGATGACCCGGGCCGTCATGCCGCGCTCCCACGAACGGTTCCGCTGCAGCGCGGTCAACGTCTTGGCGATCAGCGCCGCCGCCGGAGCGGAGGACTCTACCGCCACCAGCTCCCTCGCGCCACGGCTCAACGCCTCGATGCCCAGCGCCCCGGTCCCGGCGAACAGATCCAATACGCGGGCGTCGTCCAGCCCCTGCCATGAATCCAGATGCGAGAATATCGCCTCTTTGGTCCGGTCGGTGGTCGGCCGGGTTCCGGTTTTCGGCGTGGTCAACGCGACGCCCTTGAATCGTCCTGAAATCACATGCATGACACCATTATGGCCGCCCCGGCGAAACGACCGCAACCGCACCACCGGTCCTGCATGGTCGTACGTGCCATATATCAGACGGCTCCGATACGCGACTCAGCTTGCTCACATGCCTCATATGCTATGATGCTTTGCGGGTACCCTTGCTCGGATACTCACGGCGACCCGCGTAATTTGACCGTTTGCGGGTCGCTTTTTCATCTGGACATACCTTCGACCACCCCCAGTCGCTACGCTCGACAGCCCCCCCGCCAGCGGGGGCTGTCGAGCGTAGCGAGACTGGAGGCGGCCCCAGCCAGCCCACTCGCCAGCCTATGCGGCTTTTTGCCGTGGCAGCGTGGGCGGAGATGCCGCACGCGCCAACGGGCACCGGAGCGTCGTCGGCATCGTCGTCGGCCTGCACACGCAGCATCGACTGATGCAACGTCAATGACAATCCAGGCGTCACCGCGAATCCCGGCTGCACCGGCTTATAGGCCGCACCGACTCCAGCCGCGACGGGCGAGGCGACGACGGACGCCGCAACACCCACCGCGCCGAGGGGAGCCGCAACAGGAACGACAGGAGCCGCAACCGCCCCGCCAGCCGGCGACACGACCACGCCCGCGCGATGGCGATGCCGCCCGGCACGAGCCGAATCCAGCACGCCCTCGTCGAACTCCCCGGTCTGCCGCGATACGATCGCCGCGCATGTGACCGCAGCGGACACGTTCGCCATCGTGCTCGGCATGCCGACGATGTTGCTGACCGGCACCAGCGGCACCAGAAGCTGCACCGGAAGACCAACCGCGGTGAACACGGTCGTCGCGGTCACGATCGCAGTGCCCGGCACGCCCGCGGTACCGATCGACGACAGCAGTCCGATCACCGCGAGCGCCACATAGCTCACCGGCGAATACCCCAGTCCGAGCGCGTTGATGGTGAACACGGCCGACAGCATCGGCCACACACCAGCGCATCCCGGCATGCCGATGGTCGTCCCGATCGGGGTGGTGAAGTTCGCCACGTCCGCGCCGACACCGACCGTGCCGAGCTGCCGTATGCTCAGCGGCAGCGTCGCCACGCTGGACTGCGTGGCGAACGCCGTGGTCTGCGCCGGCAGCACGGCCTTGAAGAACGTCAAGGGCGGCACGTGCGCCACGAATTTCAGCAGCAGCCCGTTGACGACGAACGCCTGGATGATGTTGAGCACGAAGCCCAGCACGAGAATGCTCAGCAGCGCGAGCAGCGCGTCCGCCTTGGATGTGGTCGCGGCCGTCGAGGTCGCTCCCAGCACCACCACCGCGTACGGGGTGAGCTCGACCACGTAGCCGACGGCCTTGTAGATCACGTCCTTGGTCTGCTCGAAGAACCGCTTGACGATGCTCACGTCCTTCTGCCGACCGACCGACACGATGGCGATGGCCAGCACGGTGGCCGTGATGATGATGGGCACCACACGGTTGCCGGACAGGTCTCCGACGATGTTCTTCGGGAAGAAGTTGAGTATGACCTGGTCGAGCGGCGCTGTCTGCGAGGTGAGGAAACCGGCGGTCGACTCGTCGTCGACGAGTTTGACGCCCGAGCCGATGTGCAGCGGGATGGCCACACCCAGCGTCATCACGATGGCGATCAGATTGGTGAGCAGCAGCCAGACGACCGACCGCAATCCGATGCTGCGCAGCTTTTTCAGACTGCCGACGTAGGTGATGCTGGAGATGATCGACACGAAGATCAGCGGCGCGACCAGCGCGGTGATCAGGTTGATGTAGATGTTGCCCAGCAGGTTGAGCGAGTCGACCTGCCCGTCGAACACGAGGCTCAGGGCGATGCCCAGCCCAAGCGCGAGCACCGTCAGCAGGCTGAAGTTGAGTTTGAAGACCGCGCGCAGCACGGCGATCAGGGCGAACAGCACCACGGCCGACGCCCAGACCGCCACTGCGGTGGGATCGATGTTGGATAGCGCTCCCATCAGTCAGCTCACCTCGCCGAGGTCGGGCGGGTCGAGTCGGAGAGAGCCTGTGCCGCCACGGCGTCGCCACGGTTGCGGCTCAGCGCCAGCGCCCCGGCGGCGGTCAGCGCGAGGCTGAGCGCGACGGATGCGATGACCGTGGCTTCGGCACCGGTGCGGGAGAGCGGCTCGTTGCCGGCGACGACGATTTTGCGGGACGGCTTGTTGCCGGCCGTGCTATCGTTGCCGCCAGCGTTGTCGGTGTTGCCTGCGACCGGATTGTTACCCGTGTCGCCGCTACCGCTGCCGTTACCGTTACCGCTGCCGCCGTTGTTGCCTCCGGCGAGCGCCGTGACCGCATTGGCGATGTTCTTCGTGGCGGTGTCGGTCGCGCTGATGGTCGCCTTCTTGTCGGACACGGTCTTTTCGGCCGCGGCGAGCGTCTTCTTGAATGCGGCGACCCGGTCGGCGGAGTAACCGTCCAGGCTCACCGTCTTGGCTTGTGCGATTTCGCCGCGCAGGTTGAGCAGGGAGTAGAAGTGGTCGGTCTGGGCGATGTATGCGTCACGGTCGTTGTTGACCTTGCGCCCGTAGTTCTTCGCCGCGCTCAGGTCGTCGCCGGTGATGGAGAATCCGCCTTGGATGATCGCCTTGTCGTCGTACGTGGTGCCGTACCAGTTGAGCATGTATTCCCTCGCCGTGGGCTGCGGCTTGGCGTCGACGTTCGCGGTCTTGCCGTGGTAGTCCACGACCTCATCGGTCACGGGACCGGCCGGCTGGTCGGTTCCGGGCAGCTGTGCGGCGTTGTTCTTGTTGTAGTGCAGCAGCAGCGGCACCTGCAGGCGGGTCGCGCCGACGCCCTTGGAATCGACGACGCCGTGGCTGCCGTCCTCGGTCACGAGGTTCGGCAGGTATGTGTTCACGAGATGCATGTACAGGTCCGACAGCGGGTGGCTGCCGTTGTTGTAGTTGTCGCGGATGTGGAACGGCGAGCCTTTGCCGGACGTGCTGTCGAGGATCGTGTCGAACGTGTACACGTGCTTGATGCCGTATTTGCGGGCTTCCTGGTTCACGTAGCGGATCGTGGCGTATGTGTTGCCGCACCAGGTCGCGCCGAAGAAGATGTAATGGTTGCCTGGCGACTGCAGCAGCTTCTCCAGTTCGCCGTACGTCACCGATATGAGCGAGAAGTCCTTGTCCTCGCCCTGCTTGAACACGCTGGCCGCGCCGGCCGAGACGTTGTTCAGGTAGTAGTTGGTGTAGAACTGGCCGTTGGTGCGGGTCGCGGCGTTCTTCGCGGTGCCCAGCACGCGGGTCAGCTCGGCGCTGTCGGCAACGTTCGCGGTGGATGCGAGCACCTTGTCGCCGGTGTTGTCCTTGTTGTAGGTGAACAGGGTCGGCAGGTCGACGACGTTTGCCGTGTTCTTGCTTTGCAGGTCTGTCAGGCCGAATTCGTCGATGGTCTGCTGGAACCGCTTGGCGAATGCGTCGACCGCGTTGTTCTTGTCGTTGATGTTGACGAGCGTGTCGGCTCCGGCGTTGTCGAGGTGCGGGTCGAAATTGTAGATCTTCTCAATGCCCTGCGCCTTGGCGGCGGTGTTGATGGCGGGCAGTGCGGCCGTCGTTGCGGAGTCCCACGTGCCACCGATGAGTATCACGAAGTTGCCTTTGCCGTAGCGCAGGATGTCTTCGAGACGTTCCAGCGTGATGTTTTCGAACACGTGATCCGAAGGCAGGTTGGGGATGCCCGCGTAGTAGTCGAATGGCGTGTCTTCCTGGGATTGTGCGGCTGTTGCCGCCGTGGGCGTGGTTTCGGCGGCGGACGCGGCGTTCCCGCCCGTCAGCGCGAATCCGGTGAGACCGAGCGCCGCCGCGGTGAGCAGCGCCGCGGCTTTAGCGGCGATGGAGCCTCTCGTGAGGCTGTGGTTGGTGTTGGACATTGTTGTGGTTCCCTTCTGTATTTCTTCCGTATCGAATTGCGTTGGTACTGCTGCGCCGATGGCTCAGCGGGACGATGGTCCGTCGACGAGGTTGAAGTCGTACCGTGCGGTAGGAGCGCCGCCGCTGTCGGCCACGTTGAGACTCGCCGATGGCCCGGCGGATGGTCCGTTCGCCGGCGATGCGATGGGCTGCAGCACTTCGGTCGGCGCACTCGCGTCGGCACGGGCTTCGGTTGCGGCAATGGCGTTCGCCGTCGTCGCGGGGGCCGGCGTCGCGCCGTCTGCGATGTCGAATCCGTCGTCGGACCGGCCGCCGTTCGCTCCGGCGAGCGCGGGAGCGCGGCGCTTGTTGCGCGCAATCAGCGCGGCGCCCAGCGTGCCGATGACGGCGAGCGCGATGACCACGCCGGCGACGATGCGCACCACCGGGCTGGTGGTTTCGGCCCGATCGGTGACCGGAGAGGCCTGCGTGGTGGTTTCCGCCGTATCAGTGCCGCTGTCGGTGATGCCGGATTCGGTCGTGGTGGTCTCGCCGCCAGCGGTGTCGGCGGTGTTGTCATCGCTGTTCTTCCGGGAGGCCGCGTCCTTCGAGGTCTGAATGGCGGTGGCATCGGCGTTCGCGGCCGTGTCGCCTGTGATCCCGGCTGTGCTGCCCGTCGTGCTCTGGCCGGACTGTGTGCCGGTCGACTGCGCGGGCTGCGACTGTTGCGCGGTGGTGTTGCCCGTGGAGGGCTTCGTCGTCTGGGTGGCCGGCGAGCCCGAGGACTGCTTCGCCGGGGCCGGGGCCGATTGCTTCGGGTTGCTCGGCTTCGTGGCGGGGGCGGGCGTCGCCGGCTCCTCCTTCTGGGCGTGCTCCTTCTTGTAGTTCGCGCAGTAGCTGTCGAACGCGGCCTTCTGCGCTGAGACGTCGATGCCGCCTCCGGGGTTGGAATCGTAAGCCGAACCGCCACTGGAACAGCAGGCGACCGGATTGTAGTTGGTCGAGCACAGGTCGCACACGTCGCCGGCCGCGTAGGCCGTGCCGAGCGCGAATTGCAGGCCGCCGGCCGCCATAGCGCCTATCACGGCCGAGCCGGCGAGCACGCGGATAAGCCGGCGCTTCACGGGCCGCCCGTTGCGTGGCGCTTCATGACGAGCTGATGATGTGGACATGGATATTCCCTTCTTCTTGTCTTCCGCGCCGTTTTTGGATACGGCGCGGCGGTACAGTTTGGTGGCGGCGAATCGCGATATACGAAAACCTGCGATGCGGCAGAATCCGCATCGCCGCGAATGATCCGGCAACCGTCGGCGTAATCTGCCGGGAGTGTGAGGAATCATGCCGGACGGCGAATCACAATCATCACGATCGCGCCGGCAAACATCCGAAACGGACTATCGAGCGGTCTCTCACCGCTCGCGCATGATCGGCAGTCCGCCCGACAGTGAGCCGACAGCCGATGCCTTCACGCCTTCATTGACACACATAATGTACTCCTTGCTCGGATAAGACACCTGACCGGGGTGCCGCCCCATCATCCGGGGCCGGGCCTGTTCGCGGGTTCCCGTGAACGTTGACATCATCGTAGGCTCCGCGTCGCCGCGTTGGCAAACCCGCGGTTATACATAGTTGTTATGGCCTCGTATCAACCCTATATTTGTTCACGATGACAGCGGCGACAACCGTTATGGCGAATATCACGACATTGCCGATGATCAGCAGACGGTTCATCGTGTACAGCAGCCATGCGATCAGCAGCAGGTCGACGAGCAGCGCGACGATGCACAACGCCGCGAGCCCGGATTGCGGCACGCGGCCGAGCAACGGCAGCGAGCGGAATGCGCAGAGCGATGAGCCGTCGCGCAATATCAGGCGCAATGCGGCGACGGCGACCATCGCCTGCACCACGATCATCAGAATCGTGACGCTCGACGACACGGTTTTCGCGGAATTCCCGGCGATCAGCGGGCACTCCGCGGCGATCATGCCCACCGAAAGCAGGCGCACGGGAGCGCCGGTCCGAGCGGAACGCTCTCCCAGTTCGCGCGGCAACCATCCGTCCGCGCAGGCCGAGGCGACCGGATACGCCACGCAGCCGACCGCGGCATTGAGCGTGGTGAGCAGGGCGAACGCGGAGCCGCCCACCACGAACGCGACCGTCACCGGAGCCGGGACGAATGCGGACAGGCTGACGGCGAGATCCCGGTTCGCGACCTGGGCTATCGGCAAGGCGCCGGCATCGGCCACGCAGATCAGCGCATACGTCACGGCGACCAGCAACAGCGAGACGCGCATCGCGCGGGGCACCGTCACCCGCGGACGGTCCGCGACCGCGGCATAGTTCGCCACGCCGGCCACCCCGTTCATCATGAACGTCATGTACACGCATGCGAACAGGAACGCCAGAGGCGAGCCGAGAAACGTGTAATGCGCGAGATTCGCGAGCCGCACGTGCGGCATTGTCACCGCAACGTACGTGCCCAACGCCGCCGCGAGCAGCACGGCCATCACCAGTTGGGCGATGGCGGTGATGCGGGCACCCAGCATGTGCACGCCGAGGAACAGCGCGACGACCAACGCCGCGGTCAGGCGTGTCGGCAGCGTGGGCAGGCCGAGCAGCTGCGCCGCGGACAGCGCGTACGCGGAGATGTCGAACACCAGAAAACACAGGATATAGGCGACGATGCCACCGAACACGGGCGGCAGCAGCGTGCCGACCTGCTGGTACTGGCCACCCGGGTAATCGCCGGACGAGCTGGCCAGCAGCTGCGGCACCAGCGCGAACGCGCCTCCCAGGCCACCGACCAGCGCGGCGAGCCACAATCCGGTGCCCGTGATGCCGACGCCGATGCCGGCCATCGACATGACCCCCAGACCGACGACATTGCCCGCGCCAAAAGCGGCCAGATGAACCGTGTGCAGTGAACGTGATGATGCCATGATGCCCCTCCCCGGCCGAAACCTTCATGACAACTGAACCACATCATGCCGGCGATGAGAACGCCGTTCCCATATGAAAAATCTATGCTGCGTTCAAGCGCCACATTGTTCGATCGCGGATGGCGGGGCCGGGGCTCGTGTCCGACGACCCTATCCACGGCGCATATCGCCCGTCGCGCGTCAGCTGCTGGTCAGGAACGTCTCGTTGCCGCGGGTGAAATCAAGCACCGCGCCGGCAAGCTCGACCTCGCCCGACAGATCGGGGTCATCGGCGAGCAACCGCCCAGCACGTTCGCGCGCGTCGGCGATGATCTTGACGTCCTTGACCACGCGCAGCAGTTTCAGACCGGACTTGCCGCCCGACTGCGCGTCGCCGAGCACGTCTCCGGCGCCGCGGAACTCCAGATCGGCCTGCGCGATCTGGGCACCGTCGAGCGTGCCCTGGATGACCTGCAGCCGCTGCTGCGCGGGACCGCCGTCCTCAGCCCGCGAAATCAGGAACGCCCATGAATCCGTGCCGCCGCGCCCCACGCGCCCGCGCAGCTGGTGCAGCTGCGAAAGCCCGTACCGGTCAGCGTCGAAGATCACGATGCAGCTGGCCTGCGGCACGTCCACGCCCACTTCGATGACCGTTGTCGCCACCAGAACCGGCGTGGCCCCATCCGCGAAATCGGCCATGACCTGCTGCTTGGTCGCGTCATCGTCGCGGCCGGTCAGCGTCGCGAAACGGACGCCACGGAACTGCGGCAGCGATGACAGCCTGCGCTCGATCTCGGCCACGGAATGCAGCGGCGGCCGTGACGGAGCACCGTCACCATCCTCCTGCGATGGCGCGCTGGCGGCTGTGTTGGCGGCCGCGGCGGCGGATTCGCGCCTGTAGGCGTCGGAATCGTCGTACACGCCGATCTGCAATGCCCCACTTGTATCGTCATCGCCGTCCGATTCATCGTCGGCATCGATACGCGGGCAGACGACATACGCCCGCTCCCCCGCGTCGATGCGGCCGCGGATGTGGGCGAACATGGAGCCCATCATGCGGCCGTCGTTTTCAGGCACGACGAACGTGCGGATGGGCTTGCGCCCGCCCGGCAGCTCGGTGAGCCACGAGATGTCCAGATCGCCGAACCAGGTCATCGCCGCCGTACGCGGGATCGGCGTCGCGGTCATGACCAGCAGGTGCGGCACGACATCGTTTTTGGTGCGCAGGGATTCGCGCTGCTCCACGCCGAACCGGTGTTGCTCGTCGATGACGACGAGCGCGAGGTTCGGGGCCTGGAACGTCTTGGAGAACGCGGCGTGCGTGGCGACGATGATGCACGGGTCGCCGCTGGCCGCGAGCGCGAGAGCACGGCGGCGGGCGGCCAGTTTCATGCCGCCGGTCAGCAGGATGACCGGCACGTGCCGCGTGTTCGCGTCCGACTGCGCGTGCGCCGCGCCGTCTTGTTTCCCACTGCGTGCCCCACTGTGTTTCACGGGATGTTTCACGGCCGTGCGCCCCTTGGCATCTCCGTCATCGGCAGCGGATTCGGCGGCCTTGATCAGGTCGGCCGGGTCATTGGGAGACAGGGCATCGCGGGACGGGTCATCGCCCGTCTCGACGCCGTCAATCGCGCAGAGCATGGCGCTGATGGTCGCATGATGCTGCTCGGCGAGCACCTGAGTGGGCGCGACAAGCACCGCCTGATGGCCGGAACCCGCCGCCTGCAGCATGGCCGCGACCGCGACCACGGTCTTGCCGGAACCAACCTCGCCCTGCAGCAGGCGCTGCATCGGATATTCGCGGGCCATGTCCACGCCGATATCATCGATGATCTCCCGCTGGCCGCCGGTCAGCGGGAACGGCAGTGATTCGATGAACCGGTCACGCAGCGCCACGCCCGCACAAGGCAGGGCCGCATCCTTGCGGACATTGCTACGCGACTGGAGCAGCGCCGTCTGCGAGACGAACGCCTCCTCGTAGCGCATCGTGCCGATGGCCCGTTTGAAATCCGCGGTGCTGAGCGGGTCGTGGATGGCCAGGAACGCTTCCGCGCGATGCAGCAGATGATTCGATTCGCGCACCGATTCGGGCAGGACGTCCGGGATCGCGCGGGCCAGGCCGACGGCCACGGCGCTTCCTGACCGAGACTCGGCACCCGCTGGAGCAGTTCCGGCGCCGCTGATGCCGCCGTCTTCCATCGTTTTCATTGTTTGCGGGGCTTCCGTTGCCGCATCGCCCGGGAGATCCTGCCCGGTTCCGGCCAGCAACTCGATGCATTGCACTATCGACTCATGAATGTGTTCGCTGGAGATACGAGACGACGCGTGATACACCGGTCGGGGTCTGCTGATGCAACGCAGGCCCGCTTCGACGGTGTCGGCGTCGTATTTCAGAGCGCTCATCTGCACGACACCGGAGTATTCGCCATCAGCCGGACCGGAGCCGGGAGCGACCGTCATTATTTCGGGATGGGTGAACTGCAGTTGGCCATTGAACTCGCTCGGCTCTCCGGCGATCACCACAATCGCGCCGGAACGCAGCCGCATGCTCAGCCAATCGACATACTGCTTCTTGTACGAGAAGAACACCAAACGGGCGGCGGCCCCCGCGACATGCCGGGAAACCGCGAAATCCCCGTCATCCACCACGGCCTCGAGCCGGTAGCCCCGCCGAACGTTCATCGGCACGACCCGCATGCTGCGCACCGACGCGGAGAACGCCATTCTCTCGCCGATACGGGCCTCGCGCAGTGCCCGCAGGGGCACCGGATCGGCGACGCGGAACGGATAGTAGGTCAACGCATCGCCCACCGTCACGACGCCAAGGCTTTTGAGCGCGCCGACACGCCGCTTGTTCGTCATGATCGACGACATGGTGGTGTTCAACGTGATGCTCATACGTCCCTATTGTGGTGTGCCGGCGGGACGGCATCGCATTGTCCCCTCCGCCAGCGGATATAAAGAGGCCCCGGAGTCTTGCGACTTCCGGGGCCTCAGTGAAACATTATCGCGCGATGTCACGCAACCACACGCTGAACCTTGCCGGCCTTGAGGCACTTGACGCACACGCGGACGCGAACGTTCTGGCCGTCAACGGTGGTACGAACCGGCTGCAGGTTCGGGCGGAAGGTGCGCTTGTTGCGGATATGCGAGTGAGAAACGGTGTATCCGACCTGCGGACCCTTGCCGCACACTGCACAACGAGCTGCCATGATGGACTCCCTTAATAACCTTGATGTTCAAGTCTTCCGTGTTCCAGCACGGATGCTTGAACACACAACTTCACAATAATAGCGCCAAATACAAACAAATGCAAATCAAGCGTGTATCATTGCGGCTTTCACCTACACATCCACACAATATCACCCGTCTTGACTATTGCCGCATCCAGCAACTCTTCATAAAATCACGGTAAAACGGTTACTGTATGGCATACGATACATGCAACGCGGCAATCGTCAAGGAGGAATGATGCTCAATTCACTTAAAGGCCTGCTTTCACGCAAAAACGACGTGCCCTCCCCCACAGTGATCTCGTTGGGACAGGTGTGGGTCGACATCATGATGGACATCGACGCGATTCCCCAACCGGGCGGATTCGCCGTCGCGAACCATACCATGCCGTCGGTGGGCGGCAGCTTCCGCGTCATGCAGGCGGCCAGCCGGATTGGGGCGGCGACCAAGCACGCAGGCGTCATCGGCAACGGGCCGTGGGCGTCACTGATCCGCAAGGCTCTCAACGACAACGGCATCGAGCACATCGGCCAGGACCGCATCGACGCCGATTCCGGTTTCCGTCTGGTGCTCAACGACAGCGAGCGCAAGACGTTCGTCGCCACGTATGGCGCCGAATCACAAGGCAACGAGAACACGTTCGACTGCGTGGAGCCCGGCGAGGGCGATGTGGTGCACATCAGCGCCAACACGCTGATGGATCACAGCGCGTCAGGCATCGACGCCTTCCTGCATCGCACCTCTTCGGACCCGACGACGCGCGACTACAGCATCGTGCTCAATCCGACCAACACGCTGCACATGGTCAGCGACCACCTGCTGGAGGATCTGGTGCTGGTGCGGCCCATCTGGTCCTGCAACCGTCAGGAGGCCCGCACGCTCGCCGACCGGCTTGGCGTGTTCGTGGACGATTCCCTGTCGATGACCGTCGGCGGCGGGTTCGACGACTCGATGAAGGCGCTGTGCAACAGCCTCGGCGCCACGCTGCGCGCGCCGCTGGTGGTTCGTGCGGGGTCGCGCGGCGCGTGGGTGCGCACGCCGGGCGGCGAAGTCATCCATGTGGAGGGGTATCCGACGAAGGCGACGCACACCCGTTCGGCGGGCTCGTGCCACACCGGTGCCATGTGCGCACTGATCGCCCGCGGCTGGTCGCTTGTCGATGCGGTGAAGATCGCCAACGCGGCCGCTTCGCTGGGCATTCAGCGTTCCATCAACGGCGTTCCGGACTGCCCCGGCTATGACGAGGTCATCGCCAAGCTCGAGGGAGACGAGACTCCGGCCGAGGCCGCGAAGTAGCCATTCCCCGCAGCGTCGCCCGGCCGATATGGATTGTTGCGCAACGCTGTCGTTCCGTTTGCGTCCTTAAGTGCGCGCCGAACGGACGACTCTGCGCACATAGGGACGCAAATCGGGTGTTTTGCGTCCCTATGTGCGCGCACTTGTCGTTTCGGCGCGCACTTAAGGACGCTATTGGACCAATCACCGTGCCGATGACCGCTCAGGCGCGGCCAGCCCACGGCGTCTGGCCGACAATCCCCATATCGCGGGCGAGCCTGCGATGCAGTTCCTTCGTCAACGGAATCAGATCGCTTTCCAGCGGATAATTCAGAAAAACGCTGCGGCAACGGCATGTAATTCACCCGCAACCATATGTAGATTCGTCCATCCATCACGATCAGATTCGGTCTGTACGGGCTCATCTTCAGCAGTTCGACCACGTCGGCGGGCACGCCGCCCTGCTCGCTGGTGCGCTGAAACATCTTGCGACCCTGATAGATGGTCGCCCACATGAGTGGGCCTCGTGGCACCGTGCACGGGCATACCAGGAACACGATATCGGTGCCATAGCTGGGGTTCGCGTCCGATATGAACTGCATCACGTCATAGTTGAACGTGATCCAGCCGTCCTTGCCCCATGTCGTATGCGGCATTTCGCTACCGACCGTCCTCAGCTTGGAAATCTTGGCGAACCACGCCGGAGGGAAGTGCACATCCTCGTCCAGCGGCGTCCAACCGCGAGCGAACATATCCGCCCGCCGCGCCTCTTCGATGGGATCGGGCTTGCGCCACGCATAATAGGTGTACCAGATAACGAACGCCGACCCCGATGACGATCGCCACGATCGACGCGGCCCATTGCGCGCTTGACCCGCCCAACCCGTCCGACTCCCGCCGGCCCGCAACAATTCACCCGCAATTCATATGGAAACTTGGTATGCCGGAAACGGCACTTTACGATATATATGAACACGACGTCAGGAGTCCCCATGAACGACAGCATCGCAGCCAAACCCACCGATGGCCCGGCAGACAGTGCAGCGGCCGGCACAGAGCCGGCCCTCACCGCCACCGCGAAACTCACCCCGCGCGAGAAGAAATGGATCATCTACGACGTGGGCAACTCCGCGTTCGTGCTGCTGTCCACCGCGGTGATTCCGATCTACGCGAAATCGCTGATGCCCGCGGACGGCAACATCGTGTCGGCCTGGGGCTACGCGCAGACCATCGCATCGCTGGTCATCGCGCTGCTCATGCCGCTGCTCGGCTCGATTGCCGACGTGCAGGGCATGAAAATCAAGTTCTTCCTCGGCTTCTTCGGCACCGGCGTCGTCACGTGCTGCGCGATGGCGCTTCCACTGACGTGGCTGCCGTTCCTGGTCGTGTATATCCTCGCGACGATCGGACTCAACGGCTCGCTCACGTTCTACGATTCGATGCTGATCGACACCACGCCGAACGAACGCATGGACAAGGTCTCCTCGCACGGCTACGGCTGGGGCTACATCGGCTCGACCGTGCCGTTCATCGTGTGCATCGCGTTGATCTTCGGCGGCCCGGCGCTGCCATTCGGCTGGACGACGACCGGCTGCACCCGCGCATCGTTCATCATCACCGCCGTCTGGTGGGTCGCGTTCACGATCCCGCTGATCTCCAGCTACCGTCAGGAGCATTACCGCGCCACACGCGACCAGCTGGGAACGGCCGTGCGCGGCACCTTCCGCGAGCTTGGCGGCACCTTCCGCAAGATAGTGAGGAACAAGCCGCTGTGGATGTTCATGCTCGCGTTCTTCTTCTACATCGATGCGGTGAACACGGTGATCTCGATGAGCACCTCGTACGGCGCCGAGCTGGGCATCGACTCGACTCAGCTGGTGGTGGCGCTGCTGGTCACGCAGTTCGTGGCGTTCCCATGCGCGATCCTGTACGGGCGGATGGCCGGGCGGTTCGGCTGCAAGGCGATGATCGTGGCGGCGGTCGTGGCCTACATGTGCATCGTGTTCTTCGCCGCGTTCTTCCTCGTGTCGGCCGCGCAGTTCTGGATCCTGGCGATCCTCGTCGGCATGTTCCAGGGCGGCATCCAAGCGCTGAGTCGCTCGTATTACGGCAAGATCATCCCCAAGGACCACGCCAACGAGTACTACGGCTTCTACGACATTTTCGGCAAGACCGCGAGCATCCTGGGCACGTTCCTCGTGGCCACCACCACGTCGATCACCGGCAACGCCTCCCTCGGCGTGCTTTCCATCGCCATCCTGCTGGTGTTGGCGCTCATCTTCCTGCTCCTGCAGAAGGATCCAACACAAGCGTAATGTCACCCATCAATCAGCAACAGGAACGCCGAAGCAGCGATGAAACGGCAGATCCTACCGCCCGAGCCGCGACCTGAAACAATTTAGCCCTGCACAACGCACATATTTTGGCAGGGCGGTAGTTGTCGCAAATTCTGCGACAACTACCGTTCGTAAATCGAACGCTATAATCAGAAACTTTCAGATGCTGAGTTCCATGCAGTACCCCCTGTGACCGCAATGCGGGCAGGTAAGCTTGCGTGTCTTGGGCGTGTGTGCGGCGAATACGAACTCTCGCATACCCGGCTGGAAGGTCTCATGGCAAGCCGGACATAGGTACTGCACGCGGGAGCGATAGTACTTCATCGCCGCAACAGTGAGCGCAATCGCCAGCAGAACGGCGACCGGCAGCGGCCACCATACGTCTGTCATCACACCGATGACGAGGCATGCAATTTGCAACAAAGTCGCGGGCAATGCGATTGCCAGTATGACCAAATATGTGGTGCGCAGGGAATGAGTGGTTGTGGTGTTCATAACGGTTGCCATGTCGGTTAATGTTGACGATACGAAGTCAGACGCCGAGACCGTCAGTGCTTTGCGCAGCTGCAAGCAGTCATCAAGACGTTGCTTCTGCTCGGCGATACCCGACTGCAAGGATGCCGTCTGCTGATCCAGCAAATCAACCAGCACCCGTTCCGGCCGCTCGTCCGACAGAATCGAGCGAATCTGCTCCAGCTTGAAGCCGAGTCCTTTGAGAAAAAGGATGACCCGCATCCGCTCGACCTCTGCAGTCCCGTACAGCCTTCGGCCGCCGTCGCTGATCTCATTGGGAATCAACAGACCTTTGGCGTCGTAGTACTGCACGGTTCGCACACTCACACCAGTGAGTTTGGCGATGTCCCCTGTGGTGTATCGGCTGTCCGTTTCATCGTCCATCGACATGGCCTAACCTCCTTTCACCAAGCAATATGCCGCATTACGCAACGTCACAAGCAACATATGACGCAACGTCGACCACAAAACCTTCACATATAAGCGGACTGTAGAAAGACATCCGACCATCGCAATTGCGCACTGGTTCACAGTGAACACCCCGAACCAGTTAGACGGCAGAACAGAATTACAGCCACACCTGTTCTTCAGGCTTTACCTCGCCGACCGCATTGGCCACACGTATGGCATCATTCCGACTCAATCTACCGGCGAATCCCTGTAGATCCGACCGGCGGAACCGCACCAGCTGCGCGCAGCGAGCGGTCGTCAGATGGGTAAGCCCGGCATGCTCATACTCGGGCAGTTGCACATCGCCCGCCCCATGCCAAGTTGGATTGCTGGTCAGTTTCACAGCCACTCCACCGTCGTCGTCGGCTTGTATGACGATGGCGGCCACGTATGGTTGCGTGATTTCGTCGGATCATCCTCGAACCGCACCCGCATGCGATACACGTCGAAGACATGCAGTTGCTCCGGAACCGGCATCAATTCCGGAATATCATGATTATTCGCCATCGCGCCACGCCTTGGGCAGTACGGCAACACCATCGGAGCCCCGGCTCGGATTCAACACCATGGCGTTCGGCACTTCGACCACCGGATATCCCTGTTCGTCGACCCCACGGTACGTAACTCCATTGGCGGCAACATGTCCCGCGTGAGGCAGCACGGGTTCAGGCGCCCTCACCTCGAACGGAATACGACGCTGCGACACCAACTGCACGCTGGCCATATTCACGAACGTATTGAAATTCAATCCCATGGAATCAAGAATGGCGTTCACTTCGGCTTTGAGATCATCATCCATGCGAACAGTGGTAGTGCTCATAATGAATCCTTTCTAAAGCCAATTGTATTACTAATGACTTCTTTTCTCAATATAATCCGTAGGATGCTTAACGCTTTGGCTCTGTTAGACCAAGGTTGACTTAATACATGGAACGCCGCCCACATGATGCGTGGCGGCGTTCCATGGTTACTCCATGAATTTCCAGATGTCGTTGACCAAAAGATTGTCAAGAGTGCTGATCTGTTTCTTGAGAACTTCATCGGTCTTCATTACCGGTCGCAAATCGCAATAGTAGACGCCGTCAAGTGGATTGAGCTTAATGGTGTAACCCTTGAAATGCCCGGTCAGGAAGGTTTGTGCTACTTTTTGATGCCGCATGTTGTTCCCGCCGGCGCGTTGTACGTCATTGAGGAACACCGCGAAATGAGGCATGTCAAGACTGTCGGTCAGCACGTTGTACATGAACTTGTCGATGAATATCTTGTCAATACGATCCTTGCTGGACGTCTTCACCGACCCGATAGCCTTGGTCTCGCCGTCTTTCCTGACAATCAAATCATGTTGGTACGCCATAGTGAACGGTTCGACGCCTTCGACCTTGATGGGCACTTGAATGGTGCCCTCACCGGTTTCGGCCCCGATCTCGTTGAGGATTCTCCGAATGTACTTCTCGAAGAGGTCTCCATTGAGTTTCCTCGCAGTGTTGACACTCGGCAACGAGTCTAAGGTCGCGCCAATGGTTTGCTGACACGTGTAGACGAAATTGTTCAGCGTGCGCCGGGCGTCCATGTCTTCGGCGATACCGCGAATGTCTTTCAACGCCTCCATGACGTTTCCCTCGGCGGCGTCGAACTCTGATTCCGGGATCATCAGATCGGTGTTGAGCGGGCGAGTGATCTTGAAGTTCCCGTCCTCCTTGTACTGGTAGAAGTTGTAGACGTGCTCGTTCGTGGACACGATCACGGCCTGTATCGCTTCCGGTTGCGCGAATTGCAGGTACTCGCGGCAGAAGTTTGCCCAATCAGCAACCGTGGTGAACCGTTCCTTGTCTTTGGCCCATTCCGCCAGTTGGCTCAATGTCATGGTCATCGGATTGATCTTCTTCTTTCGTAATTGTCTCGGTCAAAGGCCATCCACTGTTCGACGGTCCGCGCATGGTCGATGGAATCAAGCCTTTGCGTGGCCCATTGGTTGTACTCCGGGTTTTCGTCACAGGCCAGCCATTGGCGGTGAAGCTGCGAGGCCACCACGGCTGTCGTGCCGGAACCGGAGAAGGGATCGAGCACCAGATCACCTTCCGAACTTGACGCGAGGATGAGTTTTCTGAGCAGCTCTTCGGGCTTCTGCGTCGGATGAGGTGTCTTTTCGTTCATTCCGTTGCATGTGGTGGGTATCTCAACGACGTCCTTGGGCTTCGCACCCAATGGGTTCGGCGTCCAGTGGCTTCCCTTGCGTCCGTACTGGGATGAATCCGCCTGGGGATGATCGGGGTATTTCAGCGTGTGCTTGCCGTAGGGGATGCGCACGTCGTCGTAGTTGATGTGCCCGAAATCCTTCTTGCGCAGATGCAGGATGCTCTCATGGGAACGTCCCCAGTCCTTGCCGAGATTCGCCTTGTTGCGGTAGAACCAGACTAGCCACCTGCATGAGGAGAAATACCTCATCGAGGGGTGCTTGAGATCGGCGAGTATCTCACTGAAACCGCACACGTAAAGACTTCCGGTCGGTTTAAGGATGCGGGAAGCCTGTTCTATCCATCGCATCGACCATTCAATGTAGCGCTCTTGGGAGCCGAAATCGTCCCAGTCCGCCTTTTTGATGTTGTACGGTGGGTCGGCGAAAACCATGTCAATGGATTCATCGTTGATGGTCTTCATCCATTCGATGCTGTCCCCCGTAAACAAGGCTCCATCGGAGAATCCGGTCACGTTTTGGTCCGGCAGCTTATGGTCACGGAAGAAGCCGCTCATGTCAGTGGCTTTTCGTTCGGGCATTGTCATGTCCAGCACCGGGTGCTCGGTTTGTTGAACCTTCTTCGGCATCTACTGCTTGTCCTTCGTTTCCTTCTTGACCTCGAACGGGAGCCCCTGTTCCCTGACCACGGCCTTGAGAAAGATCGTGACCGCGCCGGAAAGGGTGAGTCCCAGGTCTTCGAGCACTTGGCTGGATTCCTCTTTGAGCTGAGGATCTATCCTCATGGTCGTGGTGGGCATGCTCGCCATACGCGCCTCCTTGTCCTATGTTTCGATGTTCTGACTGTACATCGTATGCACGATGTCATGCGGCTTTTTGCCAGTAGTCCATGTATGGCGGGACCATGCGCTGGTAGTCGCGGCGGCGGATGCGGTACAGGCCGTTGCCGAGCTGGCGGGCGAGCAGACGGTCGTCGCCGGTGTCGCCGCAGCCGTCGGTGAACGCGCCGAGCCATTGGAACCAGTCCAGGTAGGCCTGCAGATATTTCGTGGATACGCCGTGGAAGCCGAACATGAAGTCCTCCAAACGGGCATGCAAGGTGTTCACCCTGTTGATCGCGTGATCGTCCGCGTCGGTTTGTGTGAGGTTCGCACCCAGTTCGGCCAGTGGCTTCACGTAGGCCGGAGCCCCGTCGGTAAGCACGTCGGCGCCGCGCCCGATATGGGGTTTCAACGCGCTCATGGCACGATCCTTGGAGATGACGCCGCGCCCGCACACGGTCAGGAACGAACGCCCCGTGTCATCCACTCCGGTCGTCACACATATCTGCTCCTTCGACAGGCCACGCTTCCTCAATGACTTGGTGCGCTTGCGCGCCTTGCGGGGCATGACGAACACGGCAGACTTCGTATGGTTGCCTTTGAAGCTCTCACGGAAGTACGTCTCGTCCAACTGCACGCACGACCCGGCCTCGGAACGCAGGACGGGAGTGTATCGGCGGATGCACTCGATGACGCGCTGGCGCATGAGGAACGCGGTCTTCAGGCATACTCCGCAACGCTGGGCGCACTTGCGCAAGCTCAGGCAATCCACGAAGCATTCGAGAAAACGCATCCATACGCCCGCCTTGAGCTTGCTCATGCCCATCACCCGGTTCGTGCGAACGCCGAACGTCCTGTTGCAGTTCATGCACTTCCAACGCTGGGAGCCGTCACGTCCACGCCCTTTGCGGATGATGCGGATGCTGCCGCAGCGCACGCACGCCTCCATCTGGTTCGGGTCGCTCGTCGCCGCGTCCAACGCGAACCCCTCGTACAGGGCGTCGCGTAACGCCTTGACAGCAAGGTCGCGCTCCTACGGCGTCAGTTCGCCCAGTTCCTTCCTGACCCTATCGGCTATACGCGCCACCTTGCCCGTTCTCATACCACTATTGTAGCTACTCAGCAACTACAATACAAGTCAAAAAGTCAACCTTGGCCTAACAGAGCCAACGCTTTTGCATCATGACCTTGACATCGGGACAATCCCACGCGAAACCAATCTCTGCCTTTGCGCTCATCAGCTGGGGAGCTCACGGTCACACTCATGCGTCGCAGACCACGAGCCTCGCTCGGCGTGCTGTCTATCGCGGTGCTGCTGCTGGTCGTGGCGCTCGTGTTCCTGCTTCTGCAGAAGGATCCGACGCGAGACTAGAGACGTCTGCTAAGAGCAGGCCGCATGCGACCCGATGAAGGCGCGTACGGTATCATGTACTCGTCCATGCGCACCAACAGCGCGAGATGACCGCCGTCACCATGTCGGCGTGCGACGCAGCATCGATCAGCAAATCGGCCATATGCCGCTGATACGGCTTGCTCAGCAACTGCTTGAGGACATCGCACAGGCCCTGCATCAGCCGCCGTTCGCTAGACGACAGGTCTTGCATCTTGCGCATCACGGCCCACGCCATCAGACGCCGGTGCAGCGGCATCGGTATCAGGCGAAGCGTCCGCTTCCACTTGCGATGGCACGCGCCAGTTCGGCGTTCGTCGCGAACCGCTCCTGATAATCGAAGGTGATGACCGAGCAGTCCTCGGCGAACCGTTCAAAATGCAGGTAGAACAGGACAGCCCGATTCCGCCCGGCAGGAGCACAATCGTTGCGCGGGCGGAGGGATTGCGATGATACCGGTATGCGAAGGGTTCGCCATCCGGCAATCGCATGGTTTGCAACGGATACCGCTCACGAGACGCGGCGAGATCATCCATCGGCCGTCCTTTCCTTGCTATTTCGTCCGCCCGGGCTGCCCGGCGCCTTGTCCGTCGTCGTTGCGCCTGCGATAATCCTTGACCAGCTGGATGATGAGGCTCGCTATGCCGCACAGCACGCCGCCGATCGGCCACGGCAGCCAGAACAGGCCCACGGAGCTCCAGTCGTCATGCAGCATCCACGGCCCCAGAAACAGTAGGCACAGGGCGGTTATCGTGGCCAGCGACATGATGATGCCGCATACCGCACCGGTCAGATTGTCGTAGAAATCATGCCCGGCTGCACGCTCTTTCTTGCCATCGGTATCGGCCTTCTTGTTGTAGCCGTCGATGTCGAGCATGCCGTGCCGTATTCCGCAGTAAACGAAACTGAAGACGGCGACCGAGTACAGCATCAGCATGATCGCGTTCGGCCATCCATCGCTGATGCCCAACACGTCATCGGCGTACACAGTCACCGCTATGCCGATCAGGATTGCCGCTATACCGCCCACGATGCCGACCACCAGCAGACGCGTCTCGCGGCTGCGATCCTCATCGGTGTAGAAATCCTCGATATACGGATGGCGGCGTTTGAACTCGGCGTGCGACATGCCGCCCGGGACCAGCATCGCCAGCCCGGCGATCACACCTATGCAGATGCACAGGAACGTGAGGAAGTCATTGAGCCGCGTCACGCCGAGGATGGAGTTGCTTGAATCGAACAGATTGCAGATACCGACCGCCGCGATGATCGCCGCAACGCCGCCGGAGATGAGCAGCGCGAACCGGCGGCGATGCTCGTCGTAGCCGGTCAGGTCCTGCGGCAGGGTGGCCGTATTGGCGTGCACGGCGGGGCGGGGCGAACCGGTTCCGTACGGTGTCTCGCCGGTCGGCACGCCCGTGAGGCTTGGCTCGATGGCACCGGCCGCACCGAGATGCGCGGGCTCGTCGGCGTCGCCTATACTTCCCTTCGCGTTCCCCGCATGTGCAGGGCTCCCGGCATCTTCACCGGTCCTGCCTCCGACAGTCGTGCCGCAGCCTGTTGCCGATGCGCCGTGCGAGTCCGGCCGGCTGGTGCTCACGCTCACGTCGCCGAGCACGAGGTCGTCGAGCGTGCAGCCAAACAGATCGCAGATCATGAGCAGCTTGTCCATTTCGGGGTAGGCCTTCTCGGATTCCCATTTCGAAATAGCCTGCCGCGAGACGCCGAGCAGCATGGCCAGTCGCTCCTGGGTCATGTTGCGTTGGGCGCGCAGGTATTGCAGGTTGGTGCGGAAGCTCATCGTCAAATCCCTTCTCAAGTGATTCCATCATGTCATGTTCGGCCGATGACCCCACTATGGCACGCCGTCCACGCCATCCGCCACCATCTTACGGTTGCAATCGCCGACCATGCCCCGCAACCGTGCGCAACCACAGGTTGCATCGGCGGAATCCCGCCGTTTTGATGTCCTATATCACAATCCTCACGAAGTCGATTTTCCCCGCCTCAACCGCCGCCATGCCGTATCGAGGTCGAGCGAGCGGCCCGGCAGCTTGGGCCAGGTGTCCAATCCGTCCCCATATCTGTGCGGGATTAAGTGCACGTGGAAATGCATCACCGACTGCGTCCCATGATGACCCTTCCCGGTGGCAAGATATGCAACGAATCGTCCTCAATGATACAGGCGCGAGTATGGTACCGGGCCAATCGGGCATCAAGCGAAAGCAAGTCTCGGGATTCCGGGAATCCGCATCATGCGCACTTGTGCGGGAATATGAGTCATCCTCGCACAAACATCATCGAGAACGATTCACCGCACTATGCGTCGTACGAATCATCATCACGCACCGAATCATCGTCGTCGGGCATGACCGCGACGGTCCTGACCTCGGTTTTCAGCAGGTACTTCTCGGCGAAGTCCAATGTGGTGGACACCATCACAACCCCCTTCTTGACGTGCGAACCATTGATATGGCACCGGCGAAGCCCCTTGCCGCCGGCACCCACCATCGAAGCACGTCGCAGGGCGCGACACAAGACCGCGGACATATGAAAAATCTATGGCTCGCTCAACCGACGCTCTCAAAACTCGCAGATATAGGCCGTCATCGGGCAGCTGGGCCAGATACGGGCGCAGACCGGTACCGCGATACCAGTCGAGGATCGCCTCATACCCAGGCAGCGCATGGTAGTAGTTCGTCTCCCACACGTCGACGTGCGCGGAGAGCGGGGCGAGCAGATCATAGTATGCGCTTACGTCGAAATTGTCGCCGCCGAGATTGCAGTAGCGGCGTATCTCGCTGATCCACTGCCGCCATTTCGGCTCGCACGCGGTCTCGCGCATGATGATGTGCGGCGGCAGGTTGATGTTCTCGGTGAATTGCGCCGCCGCGATGCCGCCGGCGTTAAGCCGTCGCAGCATGGAGGGCAGCACCCGTTCATGGTTCGGCACCCATTGCAGGCAGGCGTTGGAGAAGACTACATCGAAATCGGTGTCGAGCTCGTCGAGCGACCCGGCGTCCAGCACATCGAAATCGCAGTCGGGGCGGAGCTTGCGCGCCGAGGTGATCATGTCCGGGGAGCTGTCGATGCCGAGGATCCTCGCCTGCGGGTATAGGCTCGAAAAAACAAGAAACGCCCCTCCCGGAAGGAGGGACGTTCTGTTCTGTGGAGCTAAGGGGATTCGAACCCCTGACCCTCTCCATGCCATGGAGATGCGCTACCAGCTGCGCCATAGCCCCGAAAACCGACCACCGTAGCGGCCGTGGGTGATGTAGGAATCGAACCTACGACCCCTTCCGTGTGAAGGAAGTGCGCTAGCCGCTGCGCCAATCACCCAGTGCACACCGAAGTGAACTTCGGCATCCGTGGGCGATACAAGATTCGAACTTGTGACCCCTTCCGTGTCAGGGAAGTGCGCTACCTCTGCGCCAACCGCCCGGGTCTGCGTGCCGACCGGCCGAATCGCTTCAGCCAGCCGAATCTGCGAGCGGACAACGGGACTCGGACCCGCGGTCTCAACCTTGGCAAGGTTGCGCTTTACCAACTAAGCTATGTCCGCAATGTCACCTTGACAGGCAACAGGGGAATACATTACCCGACCGCCTGTACAAACGGGACAAAAATCGCGACACGCCTGAAATTCCGCGGAATCGGTCACCGCTCTTTGTTGCTGACGGGCAGCCCCCCCCCAAAAAAAAATTACTCCACCGTAAACGTCACTGGATCGCTCTTCACCTTGGGATGATCCTTCAGACTCAGCTGAGCCACATACGTTCCCGCATTCACGCGAGGCCAGTCCGCCTCATCCGTGCACTCGGTCAGCGCGGCATTGGAATCGGCATTCCATTTGAGCTGCTGAATGTCTTTGTCTCCCTTGGCCATCAACAGCATGCGGGAATCCGTGGCGCACAAGGCGGAGGTATAGACGGTTTGCTGACCGGAAGTAATGGTGAGCACGCGGCCCGCATCGGATCCATCGACCAGACAGCTGTCGGAACCGTCATGCACAATCTTGGCGGTGAATTCCAATGACCCGCCAACCGGCACGGATTGGGACGCCGAGCTCAGATCAAGCGACAAATCCTTGGCCGAGCAATCCTTAACGCCGCTGGTTTTCTTCGGCGTCGGCACGGTGTCGCGGGAAATGGCATACACCTCGTCATGATGAATTGCCGTGTTGATAGCTCCGACACCACGGCCAAGGCTGTAGACGCAAAATACGATTAACGCGAGAACTAACACCAATGCCACACCAACCACGATGCGGCGGCGACGGTACATCGCCTGCTTCTTCTTACTGATGGTGCGCTTTGTGGCAGCACCTGCCTTGGCAGACCGGATGGTCTTTGCAGGTATCGCGGTTTTGGCAGTCCTACCGGAGCGAACGGGATTGGAGAACTTCCGAGAAGCAGACTTGCGAGAGGTGTTTTTGCCGCGAGACATCGGGCGGCCCCACCCGCCACGACCGTCTCCGGCGCTTTTAGGATTCGCACCTGACTTATTCCTCTGCACTGCCATAACCTCTTCAGTGTACGGTCGTCATCGCCATACACGCACGGCAGTCCCATATTTTCACAGAATGTCAGCCAAGACCAATATTCCGTTCAGCGATATCATCCGCTCATCCACGCG
>OLQG01000355.1_pt1 | contig 38477 bp, 35 predicted proteins | sample 1672221 | NCBI WGS metagenome assembly OLQG01 (sample SAMEA3136660, study PRJEB25190) | human gut metagenome | biome: human gut; feature: human-associated habitat; material: faeces | place: Austria | collected 2013
GAAGTGCGGAAACCTCTGAGCCAGCCTGTGTAAAACGGAAAATATTATCAATGAAAAGAAGCACGTCCTGATTCTTCACATCACGGAAATACTCTGCCATAGTCAGTCCGGAAAGACCAACTCGCATACGTGCTCCCGGCGGCTCGTTCATCTGACCATAAACTAGTGCAGTCTTGTCGATAACGCCGCTTTCCTTCATTTCATTGTAAAGGTCATTACCCTCACGGGTACGCTCTCCAACACCTGTAAATACGGAAAGTCCGCCGTGTGCTGTGGCAACATTGTGGATCAGCTCCATAATAAGAACTGTTTTGCCAACACCAGCACCTCCGAACAGACCGATCTTACCACCTTTTGCATAAGGGCAGATCAGGTCAACAACCTTGATACCGGTCTCCAGGATCTCAGTTGCCGGCATCTGCTCCTCATAGGATGGTGCCGGACGGTGGATTGCCCAGTGCTCTTTCGTCTCTGGTGCCGGAAGATTATCTACCGGATCACCAAGAAGATTAAATACTCGTCCAAGGCACTCTTCTCCAACTGGAACCTTGATGGGTTCACCAGTATCTACAGCCTTGGTTCCTCTTACCAGACCATCGGTGGAATTCATGGCGATACAGCGTACCGTATTATCCCCGATCTGCTGAGCAACCTCTGCTGTGAGCTTTGTGCCTTCATGATCAATTTCGATGGCATTGAGAAGTGCCGGCAGCTCGTCATGACCAAACCGGATATCCAGTACCGGTCCGATTACCTGCACCACCTCGCCAATGTGTTTTTCGCTCATTTAGCAGTCTCCTTATAACATACTATGCGATGGGTCATACACCCTCCGCACCTCCAACAATCTCTGTGATCTCCTGCGTGATGCTTGCCTGACGTGCCCGGTTGTAATGCAGATTCAGCTTCTCGATCATTTCCTCGGCATTGTTGGTCGCAGCCTCCATGGCGGTACGTCTTGCAGCCAGCTCACTGGCTACGCTCTCACAAACCGCACCATAGATCAAACCAGCCAGATACTCTGGAACGATGGCATCAAATACTTCCGACGCATCCGGCTCATACAGAATCAGATTCCGGATGCTCTTTGTATCCTGTTCATCTGTCAGGTCCTTCAGAGGCAGCACCGGTATCGCCGATGGCTGCTGGGAAAGCATGGAAACAAACTTTGTGTAACAAAGATCAATGTGTCCAAATTCTCCCTTCTTAAATTCCCCGCAGAGCAGATTCGCCATCTCAAAGCAGTCTGCAACAGAAACATCGGCAATTTCACCAAAGCTTTCTGTAACACAGGCAAATCCATTTCGCTTCGAATACTCCACAGCCTTTTTCCCAATGGGAAGAACCAGGAAATCCTGATTCAAAGAGGCTGCTTCCAGACATTTAAACAAGTTGGTGTTATATCCGCCAGCCAGACCACGGTCTCCGGCGATCAGCACATAGCAGCGCTTCTCATTCCCGGATTCTCTGGCATATACAGAGGAAAAATCTGTATTCCCCCGGGCAATATCCACAAGGGTCTGATGCATGGTCTCAAAATAAGGCCGGCAGACTTCCGCCCTTTCTTTTGCTTTACGCAGTTTGGAGGATGCTACAAGTTCCATTGCCTTGGTAATCTGCATAGTGCTCTGCACACTTTTGATCCGCAGCTTTACCGCTTTCATGTTTGCAGCCATAAAAAGTCCTCCTTGTCACAATTTATTTCTCAGGTCTTGTATTTACAAAATTCTCAGTATACTGTTCCAATGCGCCCTTCAGCTTCTCTTCTGTCTCCGCAGATAATGCACCTGTGGAACGGATTTCCTGCATTGCAGCAGCACCCTGTGCATCACTGTCAATCCAGGTATAAAGACCAGCTTCATAGGTTCTTACATCCTCTGTAGCAACCCTGGAAAGGATTCCCTTGGTTACTGCATAAAGGATAGCTACCTGCTTCTCAACTGGAACCGGCGCATTCTGGTTCTGCTTCAGAACCTCCACAATACGGGCTCCCTGCTCCAGTCTGGCTTTTGTATCTGCATCCAGATCAGATCCAAACTGAGCAAAGCTCTGCAGCTCTCGATACTGGGAATAAATCAGCTTCAAAGTACCGGCAACCTTCTTCATTGCCTTGATCTGTGCATTTCCACCAACTCGTGATACGGAAATACCAGGGTTTACAGCCGGCATAACACCGGAATGGAACAGCTCTGTCTCCAGGAAAATCTGTCCGTCTGTGATGGAAATAACGTTAGTGGGAATATATGCGGAAACGTCTCCTGCCTGTGTCTCGATGATCGGAAGTGCAGTCAGGGAACCGCCGCCGTGTGCCTCATCCAGTCTTGCGGCACGCTCCAGAAGTCTGGAATGGAGATAGAAAACATCTCCAGGATATGCCTCACGTCCCGGTGGACGACGGATCAGCAGGGAAAGTGCACGATAAGCAACCGCATGCTTACTTAAATCATCGTAAATGATAAGTACATCTTTTCCCTTATACATAAAATATTCACCCATTGCACATCCGGAATACGGTGCAATGTACTGCAGCGGGCTGGCTTCTGAAGCAGTAGCCGCTACAACGATGGTATAATCCATAGCGCCATTTCTTGTAAGAGTCTCAACTAGGGAAGATACGGTGGAACGCTTCTGACCAATTGCAACATAGATACAGATCACGTCCTTCCCCTTCTGATTGATAATAGTATCTGCTGCCAGAGTGGTCTTACCAGTCTGACGGTCACCAATGATCAGCTCACGCTGGCCTCTTCCAATGGGAACCATGGAGTCAATTGCCTTAATACCGGTCTGCAGAGGCTGGTTAACGCCCTGTCTCTCGCAGATACCTGGTGCTGGGCTCTCAATCGCCCTGTATTCACTTGTCACTACAGGTTCTGCACCGTCAATAGGCTGTCCAAGGGCATTTACAACTCGCCCGATCATAGCCTCACCAACCGGAACGGATACCACCTTTCCGGTGCGCTTTACGGTCTGACCTTCGCCAATACCGGAATCATCCCCAAATAAAACGATAGAAACACTGTTCTCTTCCAGGTTCTGTGCCATTCCGAAGCTTCCGTCCTCAAATTCAAGAAGCTCTCCTGCCATACAGTTGATAAGACCGCTGGCTCTGGCAATGCCATCACCAACCATAAGAACCGTACCGGTCTCATTCTGTTTGATAGCGTTATCGTAATATTTGATCTGACTGCGGATGACTTTTGAAATTTCTTCAGGTTTAAGCTGCATTTTCTCTATCCATCCTTATACTATAAGCTCGTTTAATTTTCTGGAAAGACCATCCAGACGACTCTTTACAGTACCGTCCAGCTGCTTGCCCTCCAGCTCCACTTTAAGACCTGCAAGCACCGTCGGATCTGTCTTCTGGGTCAGAGTAACGGTCTTACCGCTTATCTTCTCCAGCTTGTCCTTAAGCGCTGCCATCTGCTCATCTGTCAGTGCAACCGCGCTGGTCACCACTGCAGTGGCAATGTTATGGTCCACATTGTACCGCCGTGTAAATTCCTCACAGCATCCGGAATACTCTCCCAGGATTCCGCGCTCACACAGCAGTTTCAAAAAATTCACCAGATACCGTTCTGCTTCTGTTCCAAATGCAGTATCAAGAAGTTTTGTCCTCTCTTCCTTCGGGATAGAAGGCTCTGACAACAATTTCACATAATCGGGATTCTCCCGGAAAAGCTGCCGGATTGTCTGCATCTGCTCCAGCACAGTGTCGGTAAGCTGTTCTTCAGCAGCAAGATCATACATGCTGCTGCCATATAATCTGGCAATCTGCGTCATGATGCCTCACCTACATTCGAAATAAACTCGTCGATCAGTTTCGCGTGATCCTCTTCTTTGATCTCACGCTCGATCACCTTGCCGGCAATCTCCATTGCCATACCGCCAATCTCATTTTTCACTTCATTGACAGCTTTGCGTTTCTCCTGTGCAATGTCGCTCTCAGCCTTCTCTTTCATAGCACGGGCTTCCTGGGCTGCACTCTTCAGGATCTCCTCACTCTGGAGGGAAGCTGTCCTCTGTGCCTCATTTACAATATCGCTGGCTTTTGTCTTAGCCTGCTGCATATTCTGCTCATACTCTGTCTTCATGGCAATTGCTTCTTTCTTCGCCTTTGTGGCATCCTGAATTTCGGCATCTGCCATTGCTCTTCTCTTCTGAAGCATTTCATTGACAGGCTTAAACAAAAATCTTTTTATCAGATACATCTGAAGAAAAAGATTGCAGATCTGTGCGATAAACGTCCACGGCACAATTCCTACAAGTTCCTGTACCTGCATGTTCTAACCTCCTGTTGTAACTGCTACCATTCATACCTTTCCAGCAGCTTACCAGTATAAAAACAAGCTGCTTTGGTGCCGCCTCTATGGATCTTCTATAACCGCGGTCTGTGAATGGTAACCCCTGTGGTACTTGTCCTTAATTATCCAAGGAATTTCATGAAGGTACCAGGTGCAACGAAGATCAGAAGCAGACCGGTTACGAAACCGTAAATACCTGTAGTCTCTGCGATCGCACAACCAAGAAGCATGGTAGATGTTACATCACCTTTGCACTCCGGCTGACGTCCAATCGCTTCCAGAGCTTTTGCAACTGCATTACCTTCTCCAATACCAGGTCCGATACCTGCGATCAGTGCAAGACCAGCACCAATTGCACAACCAGCCAGTGCGATACCTTTTGCCAATACTGTAAAATCCATAATCAAATCCTCCTGTTATTTATGATTTCTCTTGTTAAAAAATACAATTCAGCCGGAAACTGCAAAATATTTTCTGCATTCTCCGGTTTTCTGCCCACTTCGTGAACCTCTGCCTTCTTTAGACTACTCTTCCGCTGCATTCGCAATATACATTACAGTCAGCATACAGAAAATAAATGCCTGCATGATTCCGGAAAACCAATCAAAATAAACTGACATAATTGCCGGAATACCAACATCCAGGAATGGGATCTTCGACAATACATCTCCCACAATACCCGGAATCAGTCCGAACAGTTTGGAACTTGCCAGCGCCAGCGCTGCATAGATCAAACCATTGATAACTACACCGGAAAGAATATTTCCAAAATGACGGCATGCCATACTGATCGGTGTGGCAATCTCAGAAAGAATATTAAATGGTGTCATAATAGGGATTGGAGTTGTAAATCCCTTCATATATCCACCGAAACCATTTGTCTTGATCTTCTGTGCCGTGATCATGGTAAATACAACAACTGCCCATGCAGCTTCTGTGGAAAGATCTGCTGTAGGGCTTCGCAGTCCTACAAGGCTGATCAGGTTGGATACCACACTGGTGGCAAAAAGCGCCGCCACAAAAGGAATCATATAGCTGAATTTCTCACCCATATTTCCGATGACGAACTTATTTGCTGTTTCCACCAGAAGCTCAGCCACAGCCTGTCTCCTGGATATTTTCTCCACCTTCAGATCATGTGTCAGCCAGATACAAAGTCCTGTGATCAACAGCATAACCAGCCAGCTTACAACCAGAGTCTCCGTGATCTGGAATTTCCCAAGGATGGGAATCTCAAATGGAAACGTATAGAATATCCTGCCACCGGTTATTTCAATATCCATGTACTCTCACCTCCTGTCATTATAAATTTGCAACTGTTCTGTACCACCTCTGTCACACACCTCGTGGAGTAGTACCTGCTGAATAGTTACATAAAATTATATATATCATTATGCGGCCTTCCTTCCCCCAATAATTCCCACTGTCTTGATCACAATGTTTGGAAAAAGCAATGGTAAGATTCCGGCTACAAACTGAAAACAGGGAACCGCAATCGCCAGAACGCCCCAGATAAGCTGAAGCATCATTCTCTGACTATAGCTGGCCTTCATCTTTGCTGCAGCCTGTTTATCGTCCTCCATGGAAACTATCTTCTGAACGGTCAGTCCCATAAGGAAAAAGTTCAGTACTGCCACCATCCCGCCAATAAATCCGGCGAGAAGCACTGTATAATCAAACGGAATCTGCTCCGGCACTGCCAGATGTCCGATTCCAAATACAGCCCACATCAGGACTACGCATACAAATGTACCAATCGCCACCTTCTTAGTCTCTTTCCTCACTGCCGGCTGCACATCTGCAAACATTTTGCTCATACAAATCTCCCTTCTGAAACGTGTTTGAAAAAGGCTTTCCGCAAAATGTACGTCACACTTTGCAGGAATGATTCCTCAAACACACTCTAATGATGTCTGTTAAATGAAACTTTATTCTTCTTTTTCTCTTTCTTCTGATGGCCGGTTACGGACAGATAAAGCTTATAGGCTACTGTAAAGGAGCCTCCCAGTCCGAAAAAAAAGCCAGGAATAAAAATCCATTCTCCTATTCCCAGGCTGGTACTCATCCACCAGCAGATCAGCAGGCACAGAAGCAGAGGAGTGATAAAGGATAAGCTAAATTGACTAAGCAAAGTCATATTCTTGATAATATCTCCCCATTTTTTCATAAAAGCCTCCTGTCGCAAGTCTCATTTTATAGACAGATTTTAACACAATTCAGTGTGGATAGCAACTTTTTTTATGCATATTATTTAAAAATTGGCTTCTATTTTATTGCATATCGTCAATTTTTTCACACTTCAAAAAGTAATTACATGCTACCAAATTCTTGTTATTTTGTCGTTATACAATTGTTAAACATTGACTAAAATTCAGACACTGCAGGTAGTATTGTCTAGAATGTGTTTGAAACAGGCTCTAGAGCGTGTTTGAAAAAGGCTTTCTGCAAGATGTACTTCACAATTTGTGGGAGATTTGTCCGATTGAGGGCGGCGTAGCGGGCTACGTCGACTGAAAGAGGGCAAAATATACCGCAAAGTGGGGCGTGCAGATTGCGGGAATGATTTTTGAAACACGCTCTAGCTGCAATATCCTTTGATATGCAAAAAACCGCCTTGTATCAGCATTCCCATTCCTGGTAAATTCATGCTGTACAAAGCAGTTTCTCTTTCATAGTTTCTTATGAACCGCTCTATCTTATTTTAGAGTGTATTTGTAAAATCATTCTCGCAATCTGCACGCCCCGGTTTGCAGCATATTTTGCCCAAATTCGTAGAGCGTGTTTGTGAAATCATTCCTGAAAATTATGACGTGCCTCTTATGAAAGCTGTTTTAATTTGCATACAAATAAGAACTGTATGTAGGATCATCAATGTTTGAGGAATCAATCCATGCCGGGTCGATACGCACATTCCGCTTGATTTCCACACTCTTCTTTGGTGCTGTAGTCAAAAGTGCTGTCCAGATGGTCTGATATCCCATCGCGTAAGGCTGCTGGGAAACCACGCCGACCTCTTTACTATTCCAGATAGCCTCCTGTTGTTTCGCTGTGGCATCCACACCAACCATCACAATGGAATCCTTTGTCTCATCCTTTTTCATGTCCAGATACAGATCGGCAATATCTGCATTATCGCAGAAAACACCGTCCAGCTGCGGATATTTGTCAAGAACCTCCTGCATGGCAGCTGTCATATCATCTACCTGATCCTGATAAACAATCTCCACAACTTCAATATCCGGATAATTGGTGATATAATTGGTAAAACCGCTTACACGTTCCTGAATGCTCTGCGTCTTTTCCTGCGCAGAAAAGACTGCAACCTTACCCATTTTTCCGATGGCTGTGGCTAATCTATACGCAGCGATTTCGCCCACCCTGGTATTATCCGTACCACGAAATGCACGGACCATCTTGCTGTCTGTAACACCAGAGTCAAATGCCACAACCGGGATTCCATTCTCCTTGGCAGCTTCCAGCTGCGCCTGAAGGGAATCCATATCGCTGGCAGAAACACAAAGTACATCCGGATTCTCTGCAATTACCGCATCTATGGTATTTACCTGGCTCTCCACATCTTTCTCATCGCTGGCGCCTTCAAAGGTCATGGTCACCTGATCTTCTTTCTTGAAGCCATATGCCTCGTTTACATCGGCAATTGCCTGCTCCATTCCTTTCTTAACCAGTCCCCAGAACTCTCCGCTTGTACTCTTGCTTACAACTGCCACCCGGGATCCTGCCTGGAGTTCTACAGATGTATCAATTTCAGGAATAAGAGGATCCTTTTCTTCCTGGGCTTCTTCTGTGGATTCCGTAGTCTGCCCGTCAGAAACCAGTGGCGCGATCACTTTCTCCACTTCTTCTTTCTTACAGCCTGTGAAGGTGCATAATGCAGCCAGAACAACAGCAGGTATCACTGCTACTTTTTTCATTTTATTCACTCCTCATCTGAATGTTTAAAGTTTTTTCAAAAAAACTTTTTATAACTATTTTTCGCAGTCTTCATCTTTGTTTAATCTTGCTTTTACATTATACACAATTTCGGTTCCACGTCTATAGTTTTTATGGTTTTTTCACATTTGCGGGATAGAAATCCCCTTAAACTCAGTCCCTTCCGGCTTTGTCACGAATTTCATCACCTTTCCGGTTACCGGATGGAAAAAGGTAAGGCTTGCGGCGCACAGAGCCAGGCTGCCTGCCCCGATGGTCACATTCGTTCCGGCACCATATTTCCGGTCACCAGCCAAAGGCATTCCTGCATGAGCCATCTGAACCCGGATCTGGTGATGACGGCCTGTATCCAGATGAATTCGAAGCAGCCATTTTTTCTTTCCGGAAATTGCATCCACAGCCTCACCGAGAACCTCATAGGAAAGTCTGGCCTTCTTCGCACCAGGAGTGTGCGCATTTACCACGGAAGAAGTATTGGATTTTCCATCTTTTTTCAGATAATCCTCCAGAACTTTTTCTTTTTTCCCAGCCTCGGCCTGCTTTCCATATGTTACTGCCAGATAAATTTTTGCCATCTTTCCAGCTGTAATCTGTGCACTTAACGATTTCGCGGCCTCAGGTGTCTTCCCAAATACAAGAATACCTTCTACCGGCTGATCCAGCCTGTGGATTACTGCCAGATATGGAATCCTTCTCCCACCACCGTCTTGCATTGCCAGATAATTTTTCAGGCTGCTCTCCAGATCCATGGCACCGATTCTTGCATTCTGTACCGCAATTCCCGCTGGCTTACGGCAAACTATAATTTCTTTATCTTCGAAAAGAATGTAGTCCTCTATTTTCCCACTAAACATCGTCTGCTTCCCTCATAGTTTCCAATTTTCTCCGCTCATTATAGCGGATTAAAGCCTGATTTACAAGCTCACACTTTCTATTCCGGTATGCTTTATGCTGCATATCGGTTCCTGTTCACTTCGTATCCAATACATCATCCCGCTTTTTTGTCTCTCACAGCATGGAAAAGGACGGTCATCATTTTACTTATATTTCAAATGATGACCGTCCTAAAATTCTTCAGTATTCAATGGTCTTTTCCTCGTTTTTCAAATTGATTTACAATTTAATATTTACGTGGTCTTTATTCAGTTGTTCTATATTCAGTTTTAAGTTTTTATTTAAAATATCTTATCTTATTTCCTGCTCATAAACGATATGATGTTTATCATTCGGTTTATTTAGAAGTTTGATAGATTGAAATTATAATTCACGTTTTATAATTTCTTCTGCAGAAATATCGGATATACTTCTCAGGCTCTGAATCATTATCATAAACAATTTCAAACTTAATTCGATTAAATCCAAAACCACTTACTGGTTCATATGCTCTCTTATATGTATTATACAAAAAAGTTTGAGCGGAAGTTCCTGATCTATTTCTGACTGGAATATCAATTATGATATTCTTCTAATGCAAAGTTTCGATTCATATTCTAAAGGTTCAATAGGAATCTCAAGATATCCTGCTTATCTGTGATAAGGGGTTATATCCTCTGGAGAAATGTTTCTTTACACAAGTTCCAGATCTTTGTATTAGTGGTGGACAGTTATTCAATATAAGTAATCGCTTCTATTTACCTTGGATACGTTTATAAGTATCAGCTGAATCAAGTGATACTTTATTTTCTATTTACACGGTTCTCGTATCAGGTCTTCTTGCAGGAAATGCGATTCCTGTCTCTCTTATATTGATTAGAAAGATTTTATGTTCCCATTGGAATCACTAAGCTCCTTTCTTTATAAAGTTGTTTTTCTTTTGATGAGCTTATATTACCATCTCTGATCTTATTTGTCAATACTTTTTCTTGTATTTTTTGTTTTATTTCTGTTTTATTTTGGCACTTCACGTTGTATTTCTGTGTTTTTTACTAATTATTGTAATTATTCAGAATATTTGTTTATATAACAAGAAAGACTCCTTTTTGCAAAAGGCTAAATGGGTGTTTAAAAAAGGCTTTCTGCAAGATATACGTCATGATTTGTGGGAGATTTTGTCCGGTTGAGGGTATCATAGCGGGCTACGACAACCGAATTCGGGAAAAATATACCGCAAAGTGGGACGTGCAGATTGCGGAAATGCTTTTTTAAACACGTTCTAGCCTATGTAGAAACACATTGAGCGATATTTGCCTTTTCGTTGCAGTGTGATCATACCATGTAGAACTTTTTATGTAACAGGGAATTCTGATAAAAAGGCAGGTCGCTCTCAAAAAGAATGACCTGCCTCATAACATTTTATTTTCTATTGTAGTTGATCAGACAGCCTTTCAGGATGATTTCCCGCTCATCATCTGTCAGCTCTCCAAGTGTTACGGTAAACGGAACCAGTCCGCTCTCTTTTACCACATAACCGGTAATGCTGTCGGCTTTCTCTTCCACTGCCTTGCGGATTTCCGGGAAGAACAGGTAATCACCGTTTACAAACGGAAGATCACCGGCCGGGATCAGGAATGGAAGCATTCCCCAGTTAATCAGGTTGGAACGGTAACGTTTGGTAGCGTATTCGTTGGCAATGTTTGCCCACCCGCCAAGTACTTTCTGACAGGAAGCAGCCTGCTCACGGGCAGAACCATCTCCGGGCTTCACTGCGAAAATAGTACTTCCAACGCCAAGATTGCCTTTGCCAGCTTCCGGATACTCTTTGTTCACCGCTTCCATAACCGGCTTCAGCTCTGGCAGTGCATCCAGCGGACATTCGCCGTTCTCAATGGCATGCTCTGCTTTCTGAACCTCTTTTGCCCGTCCAACATAAGCCGGATCCTTTCTGGAAAGAGTAAACTCAGCCAGTCCAAGAGGATTGGAACGGTAGGAGGAAGTCTCACCGGATGGGATCAGCTCGTCGGTAGTAGTTACCGGATCGTGAATTTCGGAAACAACCTTCAGAACCAGATTCTCTGCAAGTGCCGGCATCTTCGGCCAGTCTTTGATGTTCGGTCCAAACTGGATCTCAACAGACGGATCAGCCACGCCTTTGCTGTCAAATACACGGTTATCGTAAATCGTTTTATCAAAGAAATATTTCTGTCCTCTGTACTCTCCTGTGAAATTCTCAGCAGAGGTAAGGAATCCCTTGTTTGCAGCTGTAGCAGCGATAGAACGTGCATCCATAAGTGCAACAGAAGAAATCTGACCATTCTGGATCTTGGAGCCTTCACGGTTCGGGAAGTTTCTGGTGGTATGGCGGATACTGAAAGCATTGTTTGCCGGAGTATCTCCAGCACCGAAGCATGGACCGCAGAATGCAGTTTTCACAACAGCACCTGTCTCAAGAAGATCTGCCAGAACTCCATTCTTAGCCAGCTCCATATAAATCGGAGTACTTGCCGGATATACGCTTAAAGTAAAGGCATCTGCACCGATGCTGGTTCCGCGGAGAATATCCGCTGCAGCACAGATATTCTCAAATCCACCGCCTGCACATCCTGCAATAATTCCCTGGTCAACATAAAGCTTTCCGTCTACAACCTTATTACGGAGAGTATAAGGAACCTTGCCGTCCAGACTTACCAGAGCTTTTTTCTCAACATCGGCAAGGATGTCATCCAGATTTGCATTCAGTTCATCAATTGTATAAGTATTGCTTGGATGGAACGGCATAGCGATCATTGGCTTGATCTCGCCAAGGTCAATCTCCACACAGCCGTCATAGTAAGCCACATCTCCCGGTTTCAGCTCTTTATAGCTCTGGGCTCTTCCATGGATCTCGTAAAACTCCTGAATCTTCTCATCTGTCTGCCAGATGGAGGAAAGGCAGGTAGTCTCAGTAGTCATAACATCGATTCCAATACGGAAATCAGCACTTAAATTAGCTACGCCAGGACCTACGAACTCCATTACTTTATTCTTCACATAACCATTTGCAAATACTTTACCAATGATAGCAAGAGCAACGTCCTGCGGTCCTACGCCCGGACGTGGGCTTCCTTTCAGATAAATAGCAACAACTCCTGGCATATTGATATCATATGTCTGGGAAAGAAGCTGCTTCACAAGCTCCGGTCCCCCCTCTCCCATAGCCATGGTACCAAGAGCGCCATAACGGGTATGGCTGTCTGAGCCAAGAATCATCTTGCCGCACTCAGCAAGCATTTCGCGGGCAAACTGATGGATAACTGCCTGATGTGGCGGAACATAGACACCGCCGTATTTTTTCGCACAGGTAAGACCAAACATATGGTCATCCTCATTAATAGTACCGCCAACTGCACAGAGGGAGTTGTGACAGTTGGTCAGAACATACGGTACCGGAAAACGCTCCAGTCCGGAAGCACGTGCAGTCTGGATAATTCCTACAAAAGTAATATCATGGGATGTCAGTTTATCAAATTTAATCTGAAGCTTGTCCATATTACCGGAAGTATTATGGGCTTTTAAAATAGAATAGGCAATGGTATTTCTTGCTGCATCTTCTCTGGAAACAGGAAGCTGGGCTTCAGCTGCCGGAATGATTTCCTTTCCATTCTGCAGATACACGCCAGTATCATATAATTTCATAATAAAGCTCCTCCTCATCTTGAGAGATTTATAAGTAACAAATATTATGCAGCTGTTCACCAGCAACATTCTGAGAGGTATTTTTTGTGAACAGCAGCAACATTATCGTTAATTATAGTAGATTTCTCCGAAAGGGTCAAGCAAAAACACTTTAGCGTGCTAAAAAGCTTTTTTTGCAAAAAATGGTCTGTAATTTTGCTCCACATTTCTGTTGCAACTTTTTCAAATCAGTGATAAGGTAGAATCTACCAACACTGAAATAATGGGAGGTGTTCTAAGATGTTTCGCCTTTGGGGACGAATCTGGAAAGATAACCATATGCTGAAGGATACCGTGATCTGTGATGACCGCCAGGAGACCAGAACGCACAAGGTTTTTCACTGTCTGGAGCAGATCTGTTATGAGCTGGATCTTGGTAATCCAATCTGGCTGGATACTACGGTGCGGGATTTTAAGAAGCACAGTAAAACACGTTTTTATCAGGATAATTTTATTGAACAGATTGACTTTGATTACCTGGAAATACAGGTAATAGAGGAAGATGGAGAAGAATGATGAAAAAGACAAAAATGTTTATGCTGGTTCTCACCAGCGCAGTACTTGCCCTTACTCCGGTAACTGCAAACGCAGCTGAAGCTGCACCTTCTCAGGTAACGGAAACTGTTATTGCCACCCCTACTCCGACACCCAAAAAGCCACAGAAAAAAGGCTGGGTGAAGACCAAATCCGGAATCAGAAGATACTATCGAAAAGGAAAACGCCTCACCGGTTTCCAGAAGATTGGCAAGAATTATTTCTATTTCAGTGCCAAGGGAACCCTATTAAAAAATACTACTGTTAATAAAGGTTACAGGGGATTTACTTACTACATCGACAATAAAAGTCATGTAATCGGCAGAAAAAAGGGTTCTACCTACTATACTGCCAGCGGAAAGAGAATGACTCAGGTTCAGATTGCCAACCTCCGCTCCAAGCAGATTGCAGCAGAGATCACCAATTCCAGCATGTCCAAATCCCAGAAGCTTCAGACATGTTTCAACTGGGTGATCAAGGGCTATTATAATATCTGGCGTGATTTTGACCAGGGCGGCAAGGACTGGCCGGCTACTTTTGCAAATGACCATTTTCTGCATCACAACGGAGACTGCGTTTCTGACGCTGGCGCATTTGCTTACCTCGCCAAGGCAATCGGATACAAGAATGTTTATGTATGTGCCGACGCTGTGCAGAGCAACAACAATGCCCACGCATGGTGCGAGATCAACGGGTATGTTTATGACCCGCTTTTCGCAGAAGCAAAGAGTTACAGCAAGTATTACGGTGCAACCTATGGTTCTTATGGACTTTACCCGGTTTTGAAATATAAGATTTCATAAATGGTTAATATTCGCTGTACTGGCTGCAGTAACTAAGTTCAGACAAAATATATGCGGCGCACAGATTACAAAAGCTCCCGGATCCGCTACAGGATTCCGAGAGCTTTTTTGGCAAGCTGGTCAGCCATATCGTTGTATTTGTCGTTGGAGTGTCCTTTTACTTTTACAAAATGGACTTTTACTTTCTTCACGGCTTCCCGGTAAAAGGCCTGATACGCAATTGTTCCGGGTTTGGTAGCTTTCCAGGCACCGGTGCACCATTTGGCAATGCCTTCATAATCATGGTAAATGGTGATTTCCGGAATATTATGATCCACAGCATACTGCATTGCCACTTCGGAGCCTTTGATTTCTCCTGCTACATTATGCATCAGTGCCAGCTCTTTGTCTGTCATTTTTTCGCAGAATGTGTGCTCTTCTCCATCCTTCAGGATGACCATTCCGTAGGAAAATTCGCCGGTGTCAGAGCGGTAACTGCCATCTACGTAGGCAATCACCTGGGCTGACGCAGGTTTTTCTGCCCTGGGAAGTGTATCCGGGATGCCCTCTGCATTCACACCGGCAAATGCCTGTGCCTCTTCCATAGTGGGAAAGCTCTTAAATTCTGCTCCCGAAAATCCCGTGACCTGTTTCTGACACTCTGCCCAGGTCATAAATACACCTGTTTTTCTGCCTGTTCTTACTGCATAGTATTTCTTTGCCATGTAGTCTCCCTTCTGTATCAGACATTCTCAAACACTTTTTCTTTAATTATAACGAAACTGTTTCTTATCTTCAATAATAGATTAGAGCATGTCCACAACACACTCTAATCTATCCCTGGCCCGAAACTTTAATATACCCTGTTTGTCCTGTCGTCACGTTGGAACCGCTGAATGTTTTTCACCACTTCATCCACTACGCGGAATCTGGTCTCTTTCGCAGCCCATGCAATATGCGGAGTAATGATCAGTTTATTGCTGTTCTGGATCTTAAGAAGCGGATTCTCCGGATTCATTGGCTCTTTGCAAAGAACATCAAGGCCTGCACCTGCAATGGAGCCTTCGGTAAGAGCTGTATACAAATCTGGCTCATTTACAATGGCGCCTCGCGCAAGATTCAGGAAAATAGCGGATTTCTTCATCTTGCGGAATTTTTCCAGTGTCATCAGATTCTCCGTGTACCCGTTCAGCGGTGCATGGACGGAAAGAATATCAGAGCGGGAAAGAAGCTCATCCAGGCTTACCTGTTCATATTCTGTATTGTATTTCTTCCCGGAAGCGGAATAGCAGATAATATGGCAGCCAAATGCCTTGGCAATCTGCGCCACCCTGTTTCCAATTGCGCCAAGACCGATAATTCCCCAGGTTTTTCCATCCAGCTCGAAGAAATTCTGTCCGAAATGGGAGAAACAGGTTCCTCTTGCATATTCTCCGGATTTTACGTAATTGTCGTAATAATTCAGTTTTTCCAGAATATAGAAAAGAAGAGCGAAGGTATGCTGTGCCACTCCGTTTGTAGAGTATCCGGCAACATTGTAAGCTGCAATTCCCCTCTTTTTCAGATAGTCTCCATCCAGGTTGTTAAAGCCTGTTGCGGTCAGGCAGACCAGCTTTAGGTTCTGTGCTTTTCCAATGGTAGACTCGCAGATTGGAACCTTGTTGGCCACGATCACATCTGCGTCTTTTGTCTTTTCTTCCATTTCATCTGCTGTTGTACTTCGATATATTACTACTTCGCCCAGTGCCTCAAATGGAGTAAATACCATATCCTGTCCCAGGCTGTCTGCTTCCAGAATTACAATTTTCATAATGTGCTCCTCGCTTTCTTCTGTGCTCATTTATATAGTCGTGCGTTTCCTCATCTGTTTTATAAAATACCGTTTTCTCCGGGAAAATGCAATCCCAAACTATAAAATGTACAATAAGTGTTACTATCCTGTTATTATTCACTGGTGATGTTCTGCGAGGTGTTTTTTGTGAACAAAGTTCACAGAACCCCCGAGAATTAAGTTTGCGCAGCGTGTTGCTGTAAATGGGGAAAACAATAATCCTCAAAATACAAGAGCGCAAGGCTGATAGTGCCTGCGCCCTCATCTACCATTCTGTAATTGTCAAGCCATAAATTCCCGGATAATTTCCCTCATAATCTTCTCTTCCTCAGGAGTCAGCATCTTACTGAAATGACTTCCGGAAGCAGCTGTCTGCTTGATGCTACTGGTAATCTTATCCACGATTTCTTCCTGTAAAACAGGGTCCGCTTTTTTCGCGGCTGGAATTTCTTCTGCCCAGTTTCTCATCTGCTCCACATAATCTGCCAGCGTATCCATCACCAGCTCTTCTTTGTAGGAAAAATCCAGTGCCTGGCGCAAAAGCAGTAATGCAACTGGTACAGTGGCACCCACATACAGATAAGTCAGAGGAAGTCCCTCTTCTATCCTTAACATCTGGGAAAAATAGATGGCACAGCCAAGGATCACAGTGGACAAAAGTGCCGGATACCACACCAGCCGGTTCATTCTGTGAAGAAGCCTGTCCCGTGTTTTCCAAAGCCTCAGCCATTTTTCCTTCAGGCTGATCCGCTGGCTGCTGCCTGCTCCTTGGGTGTTTTTCGCGCCTGTGGTTTTGCTTCCGGTACTTTTCAGCATTCTTCTGTAGGTGAGGTTTGTCGTCAGCATTCCAATTGCTCCAAGAGCCCCCAGGGCTGCCATACTGTAGAGCAATATCTGCAGATCCATAATTTTCTCCAGCATAATGTCCTCCCATACTTTCTTTCAAATTGGGAAACTGTTCAATATCTTTGCACCGCAGTTCTCTTTTTTTGTATGAACTTGATTTCAAAAAATACCTGGCGGAACATTGCCAATAAACAGTAACCTTTTACGAACATTATACCGCTGTCCTGCTCTGTATGAAACATAAATCGTTCGTCAAATTCTCGGTGAATCCCGCTTATCCTGTGGTTTCTCTGCATATTTTCCTATTTTATGATCACTTATATAAAGACTTTCCGCAATATATCAATTAGTTTTTGATTTATTGCGGAATAAGTGTGATATATTGCGGAATAGCTTTGATATTTCGCGCGAAAAGCCAAATATATTGCGGAAATAAATGTAAATGCCCCTTAAACAGATTCTGCTTATATCTACAGAGTCTGCTTAAAGGGCAATATATTATCTTCCTTACATTTCCTGCAATGCAGCTACCACTTTCTCAAACTGCATAAAGTGAGATGCCTTTACCAAAATGGTATCACCGGTCTGCACATAATCAGACAAATGTGACAAAAGGCTGTCACGGTCCGGTTCTTCTATAACGATAAGCTCCAGGTTCTTTCTCGCCATCTTCGCAATGTTTGCGGAAAGAGGACCTGTGCAGATGCAAACGTCAATTCCGCATTTTGCAGCATGTTCTCCTACTTCTGCGTGAAGCTGAGCCTCATTTTCTCCAAGCTCACCCATATCTCCCAGAATTGCCACTTTCCTGCCAATACCATCCTTCAGTACATCCAGAGATGCCTTCATGGACATCGGGTTGGCATTGTAACAGTCATCCACGATGAGGAAACGGTCTGTCTCGATCATGTGGAATCTTCCACTGATGGCTTCCAGGGTCTCAATTCCATGACGGATCTGCTCCAGAGTCAGTCCGTAAATGCGGCCTACCGCTGTAGCAGCCAGCGCATTGTATACCATATGGATTCCAGGCATCGGAATATCTGCCATAAAGGATTCTCCACCTATATGAATACGGCAGGTCATTCCCTTTAATCCTCTGCTTGTAATCTCGTCTGCATACACATCCTTGTCAGCTTCCATGCCAAAGAATACAGGCTTGATTCCTTCGTACTCTTTCACTGTGCAAAGCTTATCGTCATCACCGTTTAACACGATATGACCGTCTTTTTGCAGATATTTAAAGATCTCCGTTTTTGCTTTCAGTACACCGTCTCTGTCCCCAAGGTTCTCCAGGTGGCAGGTACCAATATTGGTGATCACACAGGTATTCGGTCTTGCAATCTTCGCAAGACGGGTCATCTCGCCGAAATCGCTGATTCCCATTTCCAGAACTGCGATCTCATCCTCGTCACGAAGGCGGAAAACGGTGAGTGGAAGACCTAACTCATTGTTAAAGTTTCCCTGTGTTTTCAGGGTACGGTATTTCTCTTTCAGCACAGAGGCAATTACCTCTTTTGTACTTGTTTTTCCCACACTTCCGGTAATTCCAATAACTGGAATCTGAAGCTGCTGCAGGTAAAATTCTGCAATGTCCTTTACAGCCTGAAGGGAAGATTCTACCTTGATATATGGGAAATCAGCATTCTCCAGGATTCTCTCAGATAAGGTAGCAAGCGCACCTGCCTCCATCACCTGGGGAATAAATTTATGGGCATCTACACGTTCGCCTACGATGGGAACAAATAAGGTTCCGGCTTCTGCTTTCCGGCTGTCTGTTGTAATAGAGGAAACCTCCTGCTCCAGCTTGTCAGACGGTCCGAAATAAACACCGCCGCAGACCTTGGTCAGGTTTTCCAAAGTAAGATTTTTCATATGATTTGATCCTTATGCTAATTTTTAATAATTATTCGTATTTCTTTAAAGAGATGCGGATCAGCTCCTCACAGAGTGTAGGATAATCCATTCCCAGTACCTTCGCCTCCTGAGGAATCAGACTGGTAGGAGTCATTCCCGGAAGGGTATTTGCTTCCAGACAGTACATGTCTCCGTTCTCTTTCATCATGAAATCCAGACGGCTGTAACCGGTAAGACCAAGTGCTTTCGCTGCCTTCACTGCATTTTCCTGCATCTTCGCAGTAAGCTCAGGGGAAATCTCAGCCGGGCAGGTCTCTACAGTGGAACCGGCCTGGTATTTATTCTTATAATCATAGAAGCCCTGGATCGGTGCAATTTCAATAATCGGATATGCTTTGTCATCTACAACTGCAACAGAGAATTCACGGCCCTTGATATATTCCTCCACAACAATATCTGCGCCATACTGGCATGCATCTGTAAGAGCCTCTTCGTATTCTTTCTGGTCATTTACAATATAAACACCTACGCTGGAACCGCCGCAGCTTGTTTTTACAACTACCGGGAACTGCAGGTTATATTTGGCAATGTCTTTCTCCAGATTGTCTCTTGTCATAGTAAAACCGCCTGGTGTAGGCACATTGTTCATCAGAAAAACTTCTTTGGTAATGCGCTTATCCATAGCCATGGCGCTGCTGAGATAACCGGTTCCTGTATAGCGGATTCCCATCAGGTCAAATGCAGCCTGCACCTTGCCATCCTCACCATTTGCGCCGTGAAGTCCAAGGAACACAATGTCACATTTTTCACAAAGTTCCAGAACATTTGGTCCGAAAAAGCTTCTGCGTTTTTTCTCCATCTCCTTGATCTGCGGATTGAAGCTGCTCATATACTCTGCTGCCTTTTCCACATCATATTCAGCCGGGAAAGGATTCTCCCAGTCTACATTCTCAACTCCACAGAAAATATCTACAAGTATTGCCTCATGACCTTTCTGGCGCAGTGCACCGCAGATTCCGGTACCGGATACAATGGAAATCTCTCTCTCCGTACTGGTTCCTCCAGCCAAAACTACTATCTTCATAATCTTATATCTCCTTTTTTGTTCGTAAACGTAACTGTTCAGTTCCTTCACAGTTACACGCTTTGCCATGCACAGAAATCATGCATTCGCATGATTTCGCGCTGAATTTCCCAGAGGCTGTGAACCTAGCACATCGAAAATTAAGTTTCTGCTATATTGACGCAGGATGATTTCTTCATATGCAAGGCGACTGACGACAACGCAGCAGATAAAAAATCAGACAAGTCAATATGGTAGTTACTTAATATTCGATGTACTAGTTTTCCCAAAACACCTCGCAGAATACTCTCTACTGAATAGTTACTCATACACAACCACCGGCATGCCAACCTCAATATTTGCATAAATCTCGGCCGCCTTGTCATATGGAACATTTACACATCCATGGGAGCCTTCCCACAGATAAAGATTTCCTCCAAACTCAGACCGCCAGGAAGCGTCGTGAATTCCCACATTTCCTGCAAAAGGCATCCAATAGGTCACATTTGCCTCATAATCCTCTCCTGTAAGCACAGCCGGAGATTCCTTGGCATCCAGTGCGTAACAGCCTGTAGGAGTGCCACAGCCTTCAATATCCGGATTTCCGCTTACAATAGGTGTGTCCACGATCGGAGTTCCCTTCTGGTAAAAAACAAGACGCTGGTTTGTCAGATCTATCTCTAAGTAGGTGGAACCAATATCATTGGTTCCGCGACTATAGCCTGAATACAGATAAACAGGCTCACGAACCTGGGTAACACCGCTTTCGATAGCAGCGATCAGAGCTTTTACTTCTTCGTCCTGATCGATCACCCAGCCGTAATCACCACCTTTAATTTCCACCTGGCGATTATCGTAAGTCAGAAATGTTCTGGTCTGTCCCATGGTATCATATTTCAGCCCAAGGTCTGCCACATACTGCCGCACCAGATTTTCATCCAGTATCACATTGCCATCCTCATCATAACCGAACCAGTTCTTGATCAGGGTACGGTCCACAGTCTCAGTACGATCAGCAAAGTCATAAGTTATGATCACCTTGACAAGCTGGTTCATTTTTTCACAATTGGCTTTCAGTTGCTCATCTGTGCTGTATACCGAAGGCTTCCGGTAGCAGCTCTCGTTCTCCAGATTTACAGAAGTTTTTCCCCGGAGCATGGCTGCGGAAATCACTTCTTCGGTCTTGGTACGATCCAGAGTATTTCCAACTACTTCCGGGATGATTTCAAAAGTATCTCCGGTATCCTGGATCTGGGCGTCTACAGGCTGAACCACGTTCTCTGGCTGCATGCATTTCAGATTATCAACAGCCTGCCCCATGAGCTCCACATTATAGCTGAGGGATTCTGAAATATCATAATTCTTATCCTGGTTAAAAGCAAGAAACCAGGTAAAACGGTCCTGATCTTTGATCAACTGCTTCACAATTCCAGTAGACACATAGGAAAGCCCCACATCCTGGGCAGAAATTGCTTCCTGACCGTTTTTCATGGTCTCCACAGCAAGAACATAAGCGCCTACACGCTGGTTCAGAAGGTCCTCGGTATCTTCTGAAGCCATATAGGAACAATTAAAGCCATTTACCATAGATCCTGGAAGAAAATGACTGGAAAAGTAGTACACGCCATATCCATAGGCTCCTGCTGTAAGAAGCAGCAGCAAAACCACAAGTAAAATAACAATCGTTCTTCCTGCGCCTGCTTTTTCCTTATTTTTTGCCATAAATTCCTCCCTGCTTATGATGAATTCTTATTGCCTTTACACGACCACATCTTCTGTTTAACCTTATGTAGGAAATAAACTCCATAGTCGGCATTTATTTCTATCTTCCAAATGCAGACGGGTAAAGACAATAAAAAGCAGATGATTACTGTTCACAGATAACAGTAGATTACTCTGCCTCTTTTTATATGCCAGATCAGGTACTCTTCCTGATCTGGCATGGTTACATTCTATGCGCAAATTTCCGATTTCAGAGCCTGTTTGAAAATAGCGGCTCACCTTTTACGGAAAGGTTACCGTTCACAGCAACACGCTTTTAGCCGAGAAGTTTTTCTACACTGACAAGTTTCACACAAAGTACGAATACCTGTGCTGCTTTGCCAAGATCCTCAAGTGTAGGGAAGGATGGTGCAATACGGATGTTGGAGTCTTTCGGATCCTTGCCGTATGGATAAGTAGCACCTGCGCCAGTAAGGATAACACCAGCCTCTTTTGCTCTGGCTACAATTGCCTTTGCACAGCCATCCAGGGAATCAAAAGAGATGAAATATCCGCCGTGTGGCTTTGTCCACTCACCGATTCCAAGTCCGGAAAGTTCTTTGTCAAGCGTATCCAGAACCAGCTCGAATTTCGGGCGGAGGATATCTGCGTGTTTTCTCATGTGGGCGTGAAGTCCGTCAAGATCCTTGAAAAATCTTACGTGACGGAGCTGGTTCAGTTTATCATGACCGATGGTCTGAACCTGCATATATTTGCGGAAATCATCCAGGTTTGCCTTGGAAGCTGCAACGGCAGCGATTCCAGATCCTGGGAAGCTTACCTTGGAAGTGGATGTAAATTTATAAACAAGATCAGGGTTGCCAGCTTTTGCACACTCACCAAGAATTTCAACCAGGAAATCCTGATTATCATCATAGAGATGATGAATGCTGTATGCATTATCCCAGTAAATACGGAAGTCCGGTGCTGCCGGTTTCAGTCTTGCAAAACGCTCTACGGTTTCTTTGGAGTAAGTGTAACCCTGTGGGTTGGAGTATTTCGGAACACACCAGATTCCCTTGATTGCTGCATCTTCACTTACCAGCTTCTCTACCATGTCCATATCCGGTCCCTGTGGAGTCATCGGAACATTGATCATCTCGATTCCGAAAAATTCGGTGATCTTGAAGTGACGGTCATAACCTGGTACCGGACAGAGGAATTTCACCTTGTCAAGCTTGCACCATGGAGTATTTCCCATTACACCCTGAGTCATGGAACGTGCGATACTGTCGAACATAACGTTCAGGCTTGAATTTCCATATATGATAATGTGTTCCGGATCTACCTCAGACATTTCTCCAAGAAGACGCTTGGCTTCCGGAATACCGTCGATCACACCGTAGTTACGGCAATCTACTCCAGTCTCGCATTTCAGATCTGAATCGCCCTTCAGAACGTCCATCATTTCCATAGAAAGTTCCAGCTGTGCATTGCTTGGCTTTCCTCTTGACATATCAAGGGCAAGTCCCTGTGCCTTGATCTCTTCAAATTCTTTGTCCAGCTCTTTTTTCAGTGCCAGAAGCTCTTCATGATTCATTTCGGTATATTTTTTCATAAATTCCTCCTTCGGCAATTGCCTGTTTGGTGTATCCTCCTCGTATATCTTTTCCATTTTAGTATGCTAAATTGTCGGTTGTCAAGTGTTTGGCTCTATTTTATATAAAATCCCTCTTAAACCGGTTACTGTTCACTTCGTTCACAGTAACACGCTTCGCGATGCACAGAAATCATGCTTTGCATGATTTCGCGCCACAACTCTCGGGTTTTCTGTGAACTTTGTTCACAAAAAACACTTCGCGGAATGTTACCAGTGAACAGTAACTTAAACCGCTTCCCATCTTCCAGAAGCACCGCATGGCAATACCAGCCCATTTGACTTCACCGGAAGGCCAATTTCCTGGGAATCTACATGTCCCTTATACTTCTTCATCTCTGTTGCCAGCATATAAGTAAGTACAGCCGGAGCAAGTCCGGTGGTGTAGGAATTGATCAGGAAAAACAGGGGATCATCACTGAGAATCTTTGTGCAAAGTTTCACAAGTGGATGAATGGCATCCTCAATTTTCCAGATCTCGCCTTTCGGACCTCTTCCATAGGAAGGCGGATCCATGATAATTGCGTCATAGTGATTCCCCCGGCGGATTTCACGCTCTACGAACTTCACACAGTCATCTACCAGCCAGCGGATTGGTGCATCCGCAAGACCACTTGCTGCCGCATTCTCCTTCGCCCAGGTCACCATTCCCTTGGATGCATCTACGTGTGTAACAGACGCGCCTGCAGCTGCTGCCGCAAGAGTTGCACCGCCTGTATAAGCGAACAGGTTCAGCACCTTGATCGGTCTGCCAGCCTTACGGATCTTGTCTCCAAACCAGTCCCAGTTTGCTGCCTGCTCCGGGAAAAGACCGGTGTGCTTGAAGCTGAATGGTTTCAGATGGAATGTAAGATCCTTGTAATGAAGATCCCACTGCTGGGGCAGATCAAAGAACTCCCATTCACCGCCTCCCTTAGAGCTGCGGTGATAGTGTGCGTTCATCTTGCGCCATCCTGGCTCTGTCTTCGGTGTATCCCAGATTACCTGCGGATCCGGACGGACAAGGAGATATTTTCCCCATCTCTCCAGTTTCTCGCCGCAGGAAGTATCAATTACTTCGTATTCTTTCCAGCCATTTGCTATCCACATTTTATTTTTACCTCATTTTCTATTATTTCGCACAAAAGTCCTAAATGTCATCCATGAATCATATCTGTATAAGTAAAATCATGAATCATTTATAGCACGAATGCGGACAACCCCTGGGAATCGCCACAAACGCAATGTAACTGACTTTCATTTCGCCTAATATCAAACAACAAATTTATGATAGCAGAAAACTGTACCCACGTCAATTTTGTTCATCTTCTTCCCTGAAAAAGTGCCCAAAAATCCGCCTCACTTTTTTCGGATTTTTCCCATTGAACCACATATTTTTTCGCACTATAATCACATTAAAAAGGAGCGTGATTCAAATGTCAGAAAAGACTACCGATAATAAACTTCCTTACACCTGTACCTCCGCCTACGACCGCAACGCCTGCAAGGGCTGCGTCTGTTCCACCTGCTATGAACAGGAATTCTGCGACAGGTGCAGCAGCTGCGAAAATCAGTCGAAGCGCAAGGAGCGCTGCAATGCTTATGAGGGTGCATACAATTATTAGTCCTCTGTTTTTTTCTCCTCATGCACAAAAAAGTCTGAGTACAGATGCCGTTTCAAGCGACATACTATACTCAGACTTTATTATGAAATCATTCTTTCTGCATATTCCTGCAGCAAACTATCAGCATCTGGCTTTTTCTGCCTTTTCCTTCTGTCTCTCATCCCACAGCTGATCTGCTCTCTCTTTCCAGCAAGCTGCATATTTATCACATTTGCCGCAAAGATGCTCTGCACTCTCCGGTGACTGAAGATCAGTGGATTTCGCGCCGGTCTCTGCAACTAATTTACGCAGGATCTCCGGATTCTCCAGCATTGGACATGGACGAAGCATGTTCTCGTTGAAAGGCTGGTTATCATGATAAGCCTGGAAAATCGGGCTCTTCAGTGCGTCCAGAAGAGAAGTATCTTTGATATTGCAGTTTGAATAATGGATGAATACACAAGGCTCCACATCACCATTTGCATTAATATGCAGATAATGTCTTCCACCTGCAATACATCCATGTACAAATTCAGCATCATTCTGGAAATCCAGCGTAAAGATTGCTTTTGTGCTTCTGAATTTACGAATTGCATGATACATTTCTTCTCGCTGGTCCGGTGTAAGAAGAAGCTCCGGTGAAGCATCATTTCCAACTGGCATGTAATGGAAGAACCATGCAAATAATGCACCACAGTCAATCAGCTTGTCAAAATATTCCTCACTGCTTACACTGTCTACGTTCATGCCTGTATAACAGGTGGAAACTCCAAATGGAAGACCTCTGTCCTTCAACAGTTTCATTGCATGCATAACCTTCTGATAGATTCCCTCTCCACGGCGTCCGTCGTTGGCTTCCTCGGAACCTTCCAGACTGAATGCCGGAACGAAGTTCTTTACTCTTAAGATTTCATCACAGAATTCCTCATCGAAAAGTGTCCCGTTTGAGAAGGAAAGGAACTCACAATCCGGATGCATCTCACAAAGTTTAATAAGATCCTTCTTACGTACAGTAGGTTCACCACCGGTATAAATATACATGTAAACACCAAGCTCTTTACCCTGTCTGATAATGGAGTCAATGGTCTCCAGATTCAGGTTCAGCTTGTGACCATACTCTGCTGCCCAGCATCCTGTGCAATGCAGATTACAGGCACTTGTAGGATCCAGAAGGATTGCCCACGGAACATTGCAATTGTTCTGTGCAGCAACCTCTTCCTGTCTTGCACTTCCCTTTAAGCTGGCATTTACAATAAAGTTCTGGAAAAATACTTTTCGAACACCTGGATCCAGCTGATACAGGTTCATGATCAGCTTATACCAGTTGCTGTCTGTGTCCTGGATTGCATTACGAATGGCATCTCTCTGACCTTTATACCAGTCCTGCGGAGTGAATTTATCTACCAGCTCCATCAGCTTCGGAATGTTTGTCTCCGGATCCTTTTCCAGATATTCTAATGCTTTTGTTACAGCACCTTCCATAGCGGCCTGTTTTGCTTTATCAATCAGTTTCATAATGCTCCTCCTTTAAATTTCTCTGAATTCATCTTCCCAGACTACATTTTCATTCTCACGGATTTTCACAGTGTATACTACCACGCAAAGCTTCAGTATTCCCTCCAGCAGAAATGCCACGCCTGTAAAAATCACAGTCAGCTTTGCACCTCCTGCCGGATCAACAAGAAGAAGCATTCCAAATATTCCGGTTGCTACTGCAATAAGCAAAACTGCCCACCAGAGCTTCAAACCGAATTTTTTCGCTTCCACTGACATTTGGATCCGAAGCAATGCATCGGTCAGAATCACAAGACCGAAAATCACGAAAATCAGTCTTAATATGGCTTCCCTTCTCACCAGAATCAGAATTCCAACTGCAATCATGAGAATTCCGAAGCCAAGGTCAAATTGAAAAGCCAGACAGTAAAAATCTCTGGAAAAATATCCGATTATTTTTATAATTCCATCTGCAATAAACAGAATTCCTGCAAGAACACAAATTATTTTCACGGCTTTTTCCGGAACAGCCATCAAAAAAATTCCCAAAGCACAGAAAACAACTGCTATCACTATATATCCATTTCGTGCTATTTTCAAAGTTCCTGACGAATTCATTCTGATTCTCCTTTCTGCTTTTCATGGATTTATTATAGTAAGATAAATTTCAAAAAGGAACGGACAAAAAAAGGACTGTGTCTGAAATTCAGACACAATCCCATATTTGCCTAAAAGCTTACCGCATTTCCATTTTCCGAGGAAAAAAGCAGATTTACAAATTCCCTATACGATTTTCAGATAAACAGGTTTGGTTCCTGCCGCCTTTTCCAATGTTTTCTCAAAAGTATTTTCATAGAGTTCACGCAGCTTCTCTGCATATTCTGTCAGATCATAAGACATCCTGTGATCCATCCAGTCCAGAATCACTCCGATCATTACACATTTATAAAAATGCATGAGCACCTTCATATCTTCTTTTTCCATAATTTCTTCTTTAAAATTATGTACGATATACTGCTTTATAACATACTGGCACATTTTATCCAGTGCACTGGTAAACGTTTCTCTCTGCACGGAACAGTAAATATGGAGCATGGCCTTCTTGTTCTCTCCGATCAGCTTCACCAGTACCTCAAGGCATTCCAGCATAGAATCCACTTCCACCGGATGTTCAAAAGCGTTGTCTACTTCCCGAAGAAGAGCTGATTCCACAACATCAGAAATATCGCGGAAATGATAATAGAAAGTATTCCGGTTCACACCGCAGCGCTCCACAATATCCTTCACTGTAATTTTCGCAAGAGGTTTCTCATTAAGCAGTTCAAACAAAGTCCTGATAATAATTTCTTTCGTAAAACCAGACATTTTCTCACCTGTCACCTTGAAATGAAGCCGGACAAAAGCCTAATCGGCTATGTTTCCGGCTTGTTAAGTTATTATCACAGATTATGCCACAAACCAATTTAAAATGCAAGGACAACGCGCCCTTGCATTTACATTAATTTCCCTTGTTTTGATAAATCATCAATTTCTGGAACTGATTCATTTCTTCGGATACGTCCCGGACAGCTCCATAAAACATCTTATGTCCATCCTGTTCTCTCAGGAAAAATGCTTTGATATTTATCCATATATACTGACCGTCTTCTCTTCTGCGGCGCACAGTTCCCTCTGCACCTTCAGCCAGTCTCTGGAAAGACCGCTGGAAAATAATCTGCATTTTTTTCCTGTCTTCCGGGTGTATTGCCTCCATGACCTGAACATTCTCTGCCAGATCCACAGGATCCTGTCCAACCAGCAGACAGTATTTATCATTTACCTGCAGCAATTCCACATTGTCACAATATACATCATAAATGGCAATTGGCCCAAGAATATTATTCAGTATGCTGTCACTTGCCAGCTCAGACTGAAACAGATCCTTGAAACGCACATGCTCAATTTTTCGTGCCTGAATCCCCCGGTAATCCACATTATTCTCGTCATTGAGAAGTATTTTTATTTCTTCGACTGGAAGAGGCTTGTAGAAGAAATAGCCCTGACCATAAATACAGCCCATATTCAGCAGATAGTTGATCTGGTCTTCCGTCTCAACTCCCTCTGCAATCATGCGAAGTCCCATAATATTTGCCATTCTGGTAACAGCCTCAAGAATTCCCATTCCCTTGTCCATGGTATTCTCATCCATTTTCAGAAACTTCATGTCAATCTTCAGAACGTCTACATTTACATCCTTCAGCATATTCAAAGAAGAATATCCGCTTCCAAAATCATCCATCAGAACGGTAAAGCCTGCATTTCGCAGTGCCTCTGCCACACCGGTGATCACCTTATATTCTTCTACATAAGCACTTTCTGTAATCTCCAGCTCTACATATTCCGACGGAAGCCCATATTTGCGAACCAGATTTTTAAAATGCTCTACTACATCAATTGCATAAATATCCACACTGGATACATTGACAGAAATAGGAATTACCTTGTGTCCGCTTTTTATCCAGTCCTGCAGCGTCTGGCAAACCTGCTCCCACACCTTCATGTCCAGTTCTGTGATCAGTCCGTTACTCTCCATAACCGGAATAAAATATCCAGGTGCCACAATTCCCTTCTCAGGATGCTTCCAGCGCACCAGAGATTCCAGTCCGACGATCTTACCTGTGTTCAGATTACATTTCGGCTGAAGATAGTAGATAAACTCATCTCTTTCCAGACCGGCCTGCACTTCAGCAAGGAGCACATGATTATTCTCCAGGCGTGTCTTCATATCTGAGCTGTAATAAGCACAGCGTACAGCATAATTTCCCTTTACTGTCTCCTGCGCAAGAATTGCCCGGTCATACATCTGTGAAGCACTGAGACTGATATCATCAATTACATAAAAACCAAAAGCAGGAAGGAATCCGGTATGTCCGCCGTACGCACGCACAAATCCGGTAATACGGCATTTCAGATTTTCGAGAACTTTTTCATCATTTGGAAGAACAATTACAAAGTCATCCCCACCCATATATCCGGCAATCCCGCCAAATTCCTGACGCATTTTATTAAGATGCGCCCCGATTTCTCTCAGAAGCTTGTCACCTGCTACCTGACCATACCATTCGTTAAAAAGCTTAAAATGTTCAATATCAATGGCTACCAGACAGTATTTCCCTGCCGCAGTTTCATTTACTCTGAGAAAAGTTTCTGTCTGTGTAAAAAAAGGATTTCTGGCAAATAAACCTGTAAGCTTATTCTTCTCAGTCTTGCCCGGGTTTCTCCGTTCCAGGATCTCCTTCTTCATATTTACAAAACGGCAAAGATTATCCATATCTTCCTCGTAAATATCCTTTGCCAAAATCACATGACAGTTCCTTGCTCCCGGCCACTCGACCTCTCCAGCATTGATTTTCAGCCATTTCCCTTGATCTTCATTATAGAATAAATCTGTCTTCCGGTTCGGATGTGCCAACGGGCAATTACGACAGGGCTTCTCTCTTCCCCGAAACTTCTCATAACAGATCTCTCCGGGCTCAAAATCCGAAAACTGTTTCATCAGTGCTTTACTCATATACTGAATTCGATATGACTCATCTACTATGTATGTAATTGTCTCAGTTCTCTTCTCCTGTCTCATACGCGTCCTTTTCCATTTCTGAATGTAAATCCAACGATTAAAACTATTAAAAATATTATAAGCTATTCCTTTTCAATACGCAACAGGTCAACTCGCGAAAGTTTTTCTGTTTTTTTTAGGCAAAATGACACATATTACAATAAAGCTAAGAAATGCTCCCGCCAGAAAACAATAGAATCTATTGGCTGGCTGAATGAATTGGAAAAACAGTATGATGACCCTATTGCTCACTTTCAAAAAAGAGTGGAGCAGCTAAAAGCTGACAAAAGCCGACAATATTGTTGCATTTAGCGTGGCTTTCTTTTACACTCATATTTATCGGACAAGTACGTTTTTATACGGTGCAGTGTATCCATAAGCTTACGTACAATATTTTCATAAGAATATCTTAAGATTTTACCCCTTTCATCTTAAATTTTGTCTGATACCTTATATATTACAGGGGAGGTGAAAAAGAAAATGGCAACAATTCTTGTATGTGATGATGATAAAGATATTGTAGAAGCCATCAGCATTTATCTGGAGCAGGAAGGTCACCAGATTCTAAAGGCTTACGATGGACAACAGGCACTTTTGGTTTTACAGAAAAATGAGGTAGATCTGTTGATCATCGACGTAATGATGCCGAAGCTGGATGGCATCAGGGCAACTTTGAAAATCAGGGAGGAACATTCTCTTCCTATTATTATTCTTTCAGCAAAGTCCGAGGATGCAGATAAAATTCTTGGATTGAATGTTGGAGCTGACGATTACGTAACCAAGCCCTTTAGTCCTTTAGAGCTGATTGCCAGGGTTCGTTCCCAGCTTCGAAGATATACCCAGCTGGGTGCAGCGGTTTCCTGTGAAAGTCAGCATATTTATACAACCGGCGGGCTGACGGTGAATGACGATCAGAAAGAAGTTCAGGTGGATGGCGAAACCCTGAGGCTTACGCCAATTGAATATAATATTCTGCTTCTTCTCATAAAGAATCAGGGCCGGGTATTTTCCATCAATCAAATTTATGAAAATATCTGGAATGAAGAAGCAATTGCGGCAGATAACACAATTGCCGTGCATATCCGGCATATCCGGGAAAAGATTGAGATCAATCCCAAGGAGCCTAGGTATTTAAAAGTTGTCTGGGGACTTGGGTATAAAATTGAAAAGCTTTGATTAAAAGTATTTGAAAGATTCGCTATTGAATATGCCAAATGGCGTTACCAATACGATAAACAGCACATTATCAAGAAAGAGGTTAATCATATGGAAAAGAAAAAATGGCACCGCAGCCCTGGTATCAAAGGGCTTTTGCTCCTATTGCAATATATTTTTCTGGGAGCTGTAATCTTCTCAGGTTTATTTTTAATTACCTCTTTGGCACATGGTCTGAGGCTTTCTGATTCCGGGAAAGATTATCTGGATTCCACGGCATTTGCCAATACCCTCTACGACGCAGCCTATGACGTGATGCACGGAATTTCTGGTACCTTTCCCTATACTAACGTATCCTGGAAAGGCCTTGCCCAAAATGAAGCTTCCCAGTCATCTGACAAAAATGCCTCATCTGAGGCTCACGCTTCTTTAAATCAGACATCTGCATCCCAAGTAGTTGATCTTAATGAATTTGCCAACGATGAAGAAATCTCTTTTCAAAACACCTCCGGTCTGGCCTATTCAGTTTCAGACCTGGAAAAATGGGCGCAGGATTTTGATACCTCCAGTGGAAATCCCATTGTGATCTGCCACCAGGCTTCTTTCTCTGCCGACGAATCACTTTCCCGGCACTATTACTATGTTGATGATTTTTTGAAAAAAATTGACAGCGGAGAACTGGATTTTTCTGTGGATATGGAGTATTACGGATTCAGTGACTCTGCAACTGAAATAGCATCCTACGATGAAAATCTCAAACAGCTTATCGAAGACATCAAATACGACATGCAATATGGTGTAATGGATGATCTTTCTGGTATTCAGATCACATCCGGGGACGGCAAAGTGCTCTATGATTCCATCTCCCTCTATGATGGATATTATGAACCAACAGAGGCTTATCCGCCCCAAGGCGCAGACAGCATTCTGGATGTTCTAAATTCCAATGCCAAATGGAACGACCGCATAGATGAGGCTTTCGAATCTCTTTACAGCCTTCTTTCCAGAACTGACTTTTATATCCAGCAGGAGCAGATTCTGAAAAATTATTCCCAGGGTCACTCCAACATGAGTTACATTTACATTAACGAGGATGACGGACAGGTTATTTCCAATGACAGCGAGCTGGAAGCCCAGCTGGGCTATACCTTGGAACGCAGTGTAACACACGCTGATTCAGCCATAGAAAAGCCTACAGCTGACAATATGGTGGGCACCATCGATTATTGCACAAAACTGACAGATCTTTTAAAATCTATAAATGGTATTTCCTATGTTCTTATCCAATATCAACCAGATGGATTTACCAGCAACCTGGCAGGGCTCAGGAAATACAATACTTTCCCCGGAAACAATGTTACCTGCGACTCCTGGAAGGAGGTGGCAAACTCCCTGCTGCCAGCAGTGAACAGCAATTTCATCTTTGCAGCCTATGTGGATCAGACATTTCCTGTTTCCGATACCTTTTTTGCCGACAAAACATTTTTTGAAAACTATTCCAGCTATCAGAAGCCGGTATTTCTTTTCTTCCTGCTGTGCAGCTTTCTTTTCCTGGCTGCGTTTGTATGGCTAACAGCAATTGCCGGAAGAAAAAACAGTGACCAAAAGCTGCACCTTTGCTTTTTTGACCGCTGGCCAACCGAGCTTTCTGCAGGACTGATTCTGCTTGCATGGTTTCCTGTCCTGGTACGCTTTTTACAATGCCTGTCCTTTGCAGACTATCAGATTGGCAGACTGCGTGCCACATCGCTCCTTGATGTGAGTCTGTTGCTGAAGCTTATGATTCTGGGGCTTTACACTTTATTCTGGTTCCAGATTGGCTACCTTAGCCTGGTACGGCGGATCAAGGCAAAGCAGCTCTGGAAAAACAGCATCCTGCGCCGTCTTCTTGTCCTGACCTCCAGACTGATTCATTCAGCCAGTCACAAGCTTCACGCCCTTGCTGATCTCTACTCCAGAAACACTGCTGCCAGACTGAAAGCAACCTTCGCTTTTCTTTGCTTTCTTTTCATCAAATATATAATCTGCGGTCCCTTACTTGGCAGCATGCAGCTGTTCTTTTTCTTCAGCTGTCTGGCTGATCTTTTGATACTGCTATATGTTATTACAAAAGCCTGCAGCAGAGAACAGATCATAAAAGGACTGAGAGAAATTTCCAATGGAAACCTGCAATATAAAATTCCTCTGGAACGGCTTTGGGGCGATGATAAACATATTGCAGAATATATTAATAACATTGGAAGCGGTCTTGACGCAGCTGTAGAAAACAGTGTGAAAAATGAGCGAATGAAAACCGAGCTGATCACCAACGTTTCCCACGATCTGAAGACCCCGCTGACTTCCATTATCAGCTACATTGATCTTCTGAAACGTGAGAATTTTACAGATCCTAAGGTTCTGGAATATCTGGATATTCTGGAAGCCAAGGCAGCCCGGCTGAAAGTACTCACAGAGGATGTGGTAGAAGCCTCCAAGGCCAGCACCGGAAATCTGACACTGAACATGAATAATCTTGATTTCGTAGAAATGCTCCATCAGGTAATCGGAGAGTTCGAGGAGCGTTTCGAAGAACACCATCTTACCATGATGGTACATTTTCCAGATGAGCCTTCTGTAATCTATGCGGATGGCCAGCGGCTGTGGCGTGTATTGGAAAATATTTTCGGAAATGTAACAAAATATGCCATGGAAGACACCCGGGTTTACGCGGAAGTAATAAACGCCCACGGTCAGGTGGTTTTCACCCTGAAAAATATTTCCGCCCAGCCGTTAAATTTCGCTGCCGAGGAACTTACCGAGCGTTTCGTCCGCGGTGACGTAGCCCGTGGCACCGAGGGAAGCGGGCTTGGACTTAGCATTGCCAAAAGTCTTACTGAGCTCCAGGGCGGCAAATTCCAGCTTTACCTGGATGGGGATTTATTCAAAGTGACTATCACCTTCCAGGCGCAGAATTCCAAGTGCACTGACGCAGAAGTCTCTGCTCAGCCCAAACCGGAAGCGAGATGATTTTTATCATATGCAGCTATAAAAATAGCAGCAGGAGTAAGCGATTAGTTTACTTCTGCTGCTGTTTTGCAATTAATATTCCAGTCTCGGCATACTCTTAAATTTCTCAAACTCTCCAATGGTAAACATGGAAAGAGCAATGCTTGGAAGTACACTGGACATGCCTGCATTGTTCGCTTTGTACAGCATCGGGAACCACTGGAGGCGGAAACCAAGGCTGTAGCTAAGAGCAAGAGCAAATACGTAAGACGGCACCGACACACCGATTACCGATATGACCGTGGCCAGCGAATCCCATATGGTGTTATATTTCAGGGCTGCCAATAGTCCCAGTAGCAGTCCTACTATCGCTCCGATGATAACGGCAAGTCCTCCGATTCCAATAGAAATTGGAAGTCTTGTCTGAATCATCTGGGAAATAGGAGTGTTCTTGGAAATATTGTAGCTGACACCAAGATCACCTTTTAACATATTTTTTGCGTAGTTCACAAACTGGACAGCTACTGGCTGATCCAGACCGTACTTTACATACAGCGCTTCACGCAGGGCAGGTGTGTTTATGCGGCGGACATTCCATCAAAAATTTGGAATAGAAAACCCCAGTGCTGCAACACTGGGGTTTTCGTTTGTAGTTGAACTACATGGATTTTTCACATCTCTTTGCCCATTGGCATTATAGCATATGTTTTTTTCTTTTCAATATGCATTTTATAATTAAATGTAACTGTTCAGTACCTTCACAGTTACACGCTCCGCGATGCACAGAAATCATGCTTTGCATGATTTCGCGCCGCAATTCTCGGATTTTCTGTGAACTACGTTTACAAAAAACACCTGGCGGAATACTGCCTTCTGAATAGTTACAATTAAATTACATAATCATCTGCGCTTGCAGCCTGCCAGTCAAGAAGGTCTCCTAATGTAATATTATCTACCACTTCATTGATAGCATCATCAATCTTCTTCCAGAGGATACGTGTGACGCATGCATCACCTTTCTCGCAGCCGCCTCCGTCTGGTGCGACACAGTCTACCGGTGACAGACAGCCTTCTGTCAGTCTGAGGATCATGCCTACTGTGTACTCTTCTGGTCTTCGCTGCAGGGAGTAACCGCCCTGTGGTCCGCGGACACTCTTCACATATCCAGCCTTATTTAATACAGAAATGATCTGCTCCAGATATTTCTCAGAAATCTCCTGTCTGCGCGCTACATCCTTTAACCTGATCGGCTCTCCATTGTCATTGGTAGCCAGATCAAGCATTAACTTTATTGCATATCTACCCTTAGTGGATATTCTCATCTTCATTCCTCCTGCTCTGTGATTCTGCAAATGCAAAATCACTCTACAGAAGATTATACCTTCTAATTCCTATTATTTCAATAGGAAATTACCTTTTTATTCGCAGATAATCCAGTATTCCGGAAATAGTTATCGTCTGCGCATGAGCCGCTGCGCGAACTGATAAGCCGGTTCGCAATGTGAACTTTTTCTCACTCTCTGATGTTCCCTCATAAATTACCGGAACTGCTGTGTCGTCATAAGGCTGTCAAGAGTTTCAACTGCCTGATCATTCTGGATGATTTTAAACGTGACATCCTTTTCCCCATCAATTGGCGGGTAATAACAGCAGTCCCTAAAATTCTAATTTTTCTCATATCGTTTCCTTTCCCGAGCTAGAGCGTGTCGATTGCAGAAATATGCTGAAAAAAGAATCGCAATTTACCTGTCTTTCCCTTATAATAATGCTGATAATAAAATGCTTTATCAAACAAGTATCATTTAAAAAGCACTTGAAAAACAGGAGAAAACGAAATGAGTAACCGAATTGAAATAACAGATTTCACTGCCCCGGAGCTGGATGTTTACGCCAGAATTCCGGAGGTGCAGCTTCTACGATTCTATGAGCCCAAACCAGGACTTTTTATCGCAGAAAGCCCAAAGGTAATCCAACGCGCGGCCAATGCCGGATATCAGCCGGTTTCTTTTTTAGTTCAACACAAGGATCTGGAAAAAGAAGGAAAAGAATTGTTACAAAAGTTCCCGGGAATTCCGGTTTATACAGCAGATTATGAGGTACTTGTAAAGCTTACAGGCTTTGCACTTACCCGTGGAATGCTTTGTGCCATGACTCGCCGGGACCTTCCCTCTGTGGAAGATATCTGCAAAAATGCCCGCCGTATCGCCATTCTGGAAAATGTAGTGAACCCAACCAATATCGGAGCCATTTTTCGTTCAGCTGCCGCGCTTCATATGGATGCGGTTCTTCTCACCCCAGGCTGTTGTGATCCTCTTTACCGCAGAGCCACCCGGGTAAGTATGGGTACTGTTTTTCAGATTCCATGGACTTATTTTCATAAAAAAGTGTCCTGGCCGGAAGCTGGAATGGAGCAGCTTCGCTCTCTCGGATTTAAAACTGTAGCAATGGCTCTTCGGAACGATTCCATCAGCATTGACGCCCCAGCCCTTCAAGCCGAAGAAAAACTGGCGATTATCCTTGGAGCTGAAGGAGACGGACTGGTGGATGCAACCATCACCGGCTGCGATTACACCGTAAAAATCCCCATGTCCCATGAAGTGGATTCCCTGAATGTAGCTGCCGCAAGTGCTGTGGCTTTCTGGGAACTTGGAAAAAGGTGAGGGAATGCTTCCTCACCTTTTCCAGAGCGTGTTTAAACAGGTTCTAAGACTCCAGCATTTTCACCAGACATTCCTTTTTATAAAATGAGATTCCATAACAAAAGATATCTTTATACCTGTCCTTATAATCCTCTGCATACTTTCTCTCTTTCATCTGCGCCAGTGCTTTATCACAATCTTTATTTAACTGTTTCATGCTTTGCGAATATTTTACTTCGAAAATCGCTACCTTTCCATTGGCTTTATCAATAATCACAAGATCTGGTCTTCCCAATCCATGCTCTTTGTTCGATTCAATCTGTTCACCATCTCCCATAAAAATGCCTGTGAGAAACGCATGATAGAAGTCTTCTTTATAATCATGATAACTGATGGTATTCCACAGCAATAGATTCATTTCTCTGGTTATAATTTCTGGTTTTTGATTCCAGAGAGCCTGAAAAATCGCTGTTCGATTCCATTTTTTCACACTGTCAGCAAACCACTTCATTACCGTAGTTTCAAAAATTTCTCTTATTTCCGCATTTGGTATCTTTAATGCTTTGGTATCCGGTGAAAATGCAGTTTTCCCTTCTGAAATCCGCGCTTCTGTCAGATAACCAGTCATGTAAAGAATACTCCAAAGATTACTTTCGGATGAATGCAAATAATCATAAGTCAGGTTCTCATCAATATCCTGAAGAATATATCCACCAGAAAGCAATGTTTCCATTTTGTCCGTAATGCTATTGCCTGCAAAATCGATGAAAGAGCGGATAATTGCGTTGTCACTGGTATTTTTCCAATAACTGACTGGCTGCGCTTTGGGATTTCTCTGAAGTTCCCGCAAATAATTCATAACATCCCACGGGCAGTACACATCAATTTCTCCCATATGATATCCATCGTACCATTCCTTCATCTGCTTTGCATACTGCACTGTCCCTGTATCTTCCAGGATTTTGTTGACCTCCTGCTGGGTAAATCCGAAATATTCATTGAATCCGGTATTTGCAATCGTATCTGTAACAAAGTTATTTGTCCCTGTAAAAATGCTCTCTTTTGCAATCTGCAAACAGCCTGTGATAACAGCAAATTTCAATGAAGTATTATCTTTTAATGCAGTACTCATCATACCTCTGATAATTTCCAGCATTTGCTGGTAATATCCTTTGCTGCTGGCTTTTGCTATAGGAACGTCATATTCATCTATAAGCAAAATCATCTGCTTATGGTAATAATTCTCGAGCAGACGCATAAGCAGACTAAGAGATCTGATAACCAAAATTTTGCTTCCCTCACCAGATTTCAGAAGTTTAAAGCGCTTACGATCTTCTTCATCAATTTCTTCGCTTTCCAGCAAAAAACTGTATTTCTGATACAAATCAGAGATGGTAAATACCAGCTGGTCATACGCACTTGCAAAATCAAGTCCATCTATATCTTTAAATGTCAAAAAAATAGTAGGCCACTTATTCAACCATTTTTCACAAAGCTCGTGATTTCTTGAAATTTCAAGCCCTTCGAATAATTTCTGACTCTCATTTCGAACATTAAAGAAATAGTAGAGCATGCTCATGCCCAATGTTTTCCCAAATCGTCTCGGTCTGGTAATCAATGTTACTTTCGCTGCACCATCGGTTAGGAGTTCAGATATGAAACCGCTTTTATCAATATAATAGTTATTATTCTCACGTATCTCTTTAAAATCAGAGATACCTACTGGAATATTAGGATTTCCCATATGCCCTTCCTTCCTAAACAGATATTTTTTATATAAACATGATAACACAGCAGTATAGTTTCAGCAAATAAAAAAACGATAACCAAATGGTTACCGTCTCATTTACTGTATCTTCAAAACTACATACATGTTACATCCTAATGGAATCATTTTACCTCTGCGTGAG
>OLQG01000356.1_pt1 | contig 38440 bp, 39 predicted proteins | sample 1672221 | NCBI WGS metagenome assembly OLQG01 (sample SAMEA3136660, study PRJEB25190) | human gut metagenome | biome: human gut; feature: human-associated habitat; material: faeces | place: Austria | collected 2013
TCACTTTATATTCAGTTTTTCAATGATTTAAACCTATTTTACAAAAAATTTACCTTTTGCATAAATTTCTTGGTTTATTTTGTACACTTTTTAAAATCATAAATTAAAAAATCTTGTTGCGATATTGAAAAATATCAAAATACTCGTTGCATCGACAATGGTCGTTATAAGCGGTGCCGCCATAACAGCGGGGTCAAGCTTACAACGCTTTGCAAGCATAGGCAGTGAACAGCCTATAAACTGCGAAATTATGACTATACATATAATCGACAGACTCACCACAGTCGCAATTTGCAAATCACCTGACATTATCCATATTCGCACACCGTTTACGATTGCCAATATAACGCATATTACAAGCGAAATTCTGAATTCGGTAAATATGACTTTTAAGAAGTCTTTCAGTTTGATTTCGTCAACCGACATTCCGCGAATTATCATTGTTGAGCTTTGCGAACCACAGTTACCACCCGTGCTCATAAGCATAGGAATAAACGATACAAGTGCAGGTATCGCCGCACACGCATCCTCATATTTTGTCAAAATAGTTCCCGTTATCGCCGCCGACAACATCAGTATCAACAGCCAAAAAATTCTGTTTTTGGCGTGTTTAAAATCAGACGTTTTGAAATACGATTCCTCCGTTGGATTGATAGCCGCCATTCTTTCGATATCCTCTGTTGCCTCGTCCTGCATAACGTCGATTGCGTCGTCAAAGGTTACGATACCGACAAGTCTGCCCTCGTCATCAACAACAGGCATTGTTACAAAGTCGTATTTATTCATATCCTTTGCAACGTCCTCTTTATCGCTCAAAGTATGCACGCATATTATGGTCTTATCCATTATATCGCACACTTTTTCATTCGGCTCGGCAAGCAAAAGATTTTTTACAGACAAATATCCCAACAGTTTTCTGTTGTCATCAGTGACATAACAAGTATAAATCGTTTCAGCCTCATTGATTGTACGTCTTATACGTTTGATTGCGTCACTGATTGTCATTTTCGGTCTAAGACTGATATAATCGGTCGTCATAAGACTTCCGGCACTGTCCTCGGGATATTTCAATATCTCATTTATCATCTGACGCATATCAGGCTCTGTATTTTTAAGAATACGTTTCACCACATTTGCAGGCATTTCCTCAACTATATCCGCCGCGTCATCAACGTAAAGCTCATCAAATACTTCCTTGATTTCATTATCCGAAAAACCGCGTATCAAAAGCTCTTGCTCATCGGTGTCCATAAGTGCGAATGTATCCGCCGCCAAATCTTTCGGCAAAAGTCTAAATAAAAGCGGTAAACTGTCCGAAGAAACCTCTGAAAACATTGCCGCTATATCCGCCTCATTCATTGACGAAAGTACATCTCGAAGTGATGAATATTTTTTGTTTTCAAGTAATGTTTCGATTGTCTTAGCCAATGCTGTCATTTTCATCACTCCTATCATTTTTAGTCCTATATATAGTATAACCTTATTTTTGCTTTGTGTCAATTTTTAATTCCGATTTTTGTGTAAAATATATTTTTGAAAAGTTTTTTTATTTTTTTCAAAAAAACTATTGACATTTGTCTAAATATAAGTTATAATAGTCAAGCAGTCAAGAGTTGGCCCGGTAGTTCAGTTGGTTAGAACGCCAGCCTGTCACGCTGGAGGTCGTGAGTTCGAGCCTCATCCGGGTCGCCATATGCCTTTGTAGCTCAGTCGGTAGAGCAAGGGACTGAAAATCCCTGTGTCGGCGGTTCGATTCCACCCGAAGGCACCACTTCACAATTCTATGAATTGTGAAAAATGCGGGAGTGGCTCAGTGGTAGAGCGTCACCTTGCCAAGGTGAACGTCGCGAGTTCGAATCTCGTCTTCCGCTCCATTTACTACAAGACAAAAGACGCAAAAATATGCGTCTTTTGTTATTTGTATCCGGCGCCATAGCCAAGTGGTAAGGCAGAGGTCTGCAAAACCTTTATTCCCCAGTTCAAATCTGGGTGGCGCCTCCAATAAGGAAGATGCTGCGGCTTAAGAATATACTTAGGTCGCAGCATTTTTTATATAAAATTTGATTTTGGTATGGTGGTATGATATGAAAAAGATAAAGAAATTTTTTGCCATACTTTTGATATTAGCAATAGGAATAGCCGTGATTAATTCGCAGACAGACTTTTTCTTGAATTTCGGAAGTTATGTTCCGTATCTTAAAGAAAATTGTCCGGAGGTTACGGAGTCGGTTTCGGCATTGTCCGAACGTCTTTCAAGGGTGACGGATTATATTCCTACACCGTCCGAGCTTATGGCAATGATAAAACAGGAGGATTTACCTATTGATCCGTCAGATGTGGCGGTCAATGCGTATATACAGAACAGTCCTATGCTTTCGTTTTATCCGAACGAAAATATTTCTATGATTGCGGATTATGACAGAATACAGATATTCGGAATTGTCGGCTCAAGAAGTAAATCAAATTTGATTGCGGCATTTATCGATGAAAACGGTGAAACGCTTGAACAGGTTTCGATTACGGCAAATTCCGAAAATAGTTTTAATAAAACAATATCAATTCCGAAAACGAACGGCTCATCTGTCGGTGTTGACGTGTATACCGGTGATAAGCCTTACGGACAGTTTGAAAGCTGGGTGTATAATTATGTAAAACTTGTGCGTGACGGCAACGGCGGTTGGGTTATCGAACAGTCACCTGTGTTTGAACATAATAAGGCGATGTATGAAAAGGATAAGTCAATTAAAGAGGCACTTAAATACACCGCGTCTATACAATCAAACAGTGACAGTATAATCTCTATCGCAGAACAGCTTACGGCAGATAAAACGACCGACTATGAAAAAGTGCTTGCGTTGCACGATTGGATATGTTCTTATATGTATTATGACGTTGACAGCCTGGCAAGTGACGAGGCACCGCCGTATTACGCAACGGATATAGTAAAGAGCCGTAAGGCAGTGTGTCTTGGTTTTGCAACGCTTATGGCGTCGCTGTGCAGAAGTATTGATATACCGTGTAATGTCGTGTCGGGATACGCACTTGGTGTCAGTAATGATACCGCATGGACAGATACAAGTATTGCAACCGACGAACAAAATCATGCATGGAATGAAGTATACGTTGACGGCAGATGGATGATTGTCGATACAACATGGGATTGTGCAAATAAAATCGAAAACGGTGAAATGAATAAGGGCGAAGTTTCACATTTGTATTTTGACGCAAATTTGCAGTTCTTCTCAAATAATCATAAAATATTGGAATACTCAAAAAGAAGATAATTTAACGTTCGTAGGGGCGACCATCGGTCGCCCGAGTAGCAGATAATAGGTAAGAGAGAAAAGAGCCACCCCACAGACGGCTACGCCGCCAGCTCCCCTCAATGGGAGCCATACGAAAGCCTCTCCTTGAGGAGAGGTGTCACGAAGTGACGGAGTGGTGGCAAATCGAAAGGCAAGGTAAAGCCACCCCACAGACGGCTACACCGCCGGCGCCCCTCAATGGGAGCCGTACGAAAAGCCTCTCCTTGAGGAGAGGTGTCACGAAGTGACGGAGTGGTGGCAACACAACAGCAGGCAAGCCAAAAAACACAACACAGGCTTGTCTGTTTTGGATATAATCAAAAACAAAGGGAAAAATAAAAGGCGAAACAATGAAAATAGGAAATTTTGAAACAGAAAACAACGTATTTCTTGCACCGATGGCGGGAGTAACTGATTTACCTTTCAGAAAAATATGCCGAAGATACGGTGCAGGACTTGTGTATTCGGAAATGGTGAGTGCGAAAGGACTGTACTACAACGATAAAAAAACCGCCGATTTAATGCGGATAGATGACGAAGAACGTCCTTGTGCGATACAAATATTCGGCTCTGACGCTGATATAATGGCGGAAGTGATACCGAAAGTTATGGCGGTAAAACCTGATATAATAGATATAAATATGGGCTGTCCCACACCAAAAATCGTAAATAACGGTGACGGCAGCGCATTGCTTAAGACACCCGAAAAAATAGGCGAGATAGTGCATAAAGTTTCTTCCGCGTCGCCTGTGCCTGTGACGGTAAAAATTCGTAAAGGTTGGGACGATGACAGTATAAATGCAGTTGAAGTTGCAAAGATTATAGAACAAGGCGGAGCGGCGGCGATTGCGATACACGGCAGAACGAGGGCAGAGTTTTACAGTGGAACGGCGGATTGGGATATAATAAAGAAAGTAAAAGAATCGGTTTCAATTCCGGTAATCGGCAACGGCGATATAAAATGTGCCGAGGATGCGAAAAGAATGATTGATATGACGGGTTGTGACGCGGTTATGATAGGCAGAGGCTGCGAGGGAAATCCGTTTATATTCAGACAGGTAAACGAATATCTTAAAAACGGCAAAGTGAACTTTGAACCGACTCCTCAGGACAGACTTGCACAAGCGTTGGAACATATTGAAATGCTTGTTGAAGAAAAGGGCGAAAGCCGCGGAATAAAAGAGGCGAGAAAGCATATTGCGTGGTATATCAAGGGACTTGCGGGTTCGTCGAGATTAAAGGGCGAAGTTTTCAAAATTAGTGATATTGCCACAATGCGAATATGCCTTACAGACTATATTAATCAATTATAATAAACTTTAAAATGACGTAAAAAAGGTCTTGAAAAAAACCGCAAAATTTGTTATAATTAATAAAATTAATACTAATGAGAGGAGTTATAAGAATGGAAGAAAAATTTTCTAAGGAAGGTCTTACATTTGATGATGTATTACTTGTACCGCAAGCATCTGATTTTACACCTAACGAAGTTGACTTAACAACAAAACTAACTAAAAACATAACGCTTAACATACCGCTGATGAGTTCGGCAATGGATACTGTTACAGAGTCGTCAATGGCTATTGCAATCGCACGAGAGGGCGGAATCGGAATAATTCATAAGAATATGACGATTGAACAGCAGGCTGCGGAAGTTGATAAAGTAAAGAGAAGTGAGAACGGCGTTATAGCCAATCCGTTCAGTCTTTCTGAAAACCATACGCTAAAAGACGCAGATGAGCTTATGGGTAAATATAAAATTTCAGGTGTTCCGATTTGTGATGACAATAACGTGCTTATCGGTATAATTACAAACCGTGACTTGAGATTTGAAACAGATTTTGCAAAGAAAATTAAAGACGCTATGACAAGCGAAAATCTTATAACTGCTCCTGTCGGAACAACTCTTTCAGAGGCACAGAAAATTCTTTCAAAGCACAAGATTGAGAAGTTGCCGATAGTTGATGAGAAAAATCACTTAAAAGGACTTATTACAATAAAGGATATTGAAAAAGCTATCCGTTATCCGAATTCTGCAAGAGATAAGAACGGCAGACTTTTGGTCGGTGCGGCAATCGGTGTTACAAACGACGCATTGGAAAGAGTTAAGGCTGTATATGACGCAGGTGTTGACGTTGTTGTACTTGACAGTGCACACGGTCACAGTAAGAATATCATAAATAAGGTTAAAGAAATCAAGGAGGCATTCCCTGATTTGGACTTAATCGCAGGAAATATCGCAACAGGCGAGGCGGCAGAGGCACTTATTAACGCAGGCGTAGACTGTGTTAAGGTCGGTATCGGTCCGGGTTCAATCTGTACAACCCGTGTCGTTGCAGGTATCGGTGTACCGCAGATTACTGCTGTATATGACGTAAGCCAAGTTGCAAAGAAGTACAATATCCCTGTTATCGCCGACGGCGGTGTTAAGTATTCGGGCGATGTTGTTAAGGCTGTTGCGGCAGGTGCTGACGTAATTATGCTTGGCAGCTTGCTTGCAGGCTGTGACGAAAGCCCGGGCGAATTTGAAATATTCCAAGGCAGACGTTTTAAGGTTTACAGAGGTATGGGTTCTATTGCGGCTATGGAATGCGGAAGTAAGGACAGATACTTCCAAACAGGTTCAAAGAAACTTGTTCCTGAAGGCGTTGAAGGTCGTGTACCTTACAAAGGTCCTGTTTCTGATACTATATTCCAAATACTTGGCGGTCTGCGTTCGGGTATGGGTTACTGCGGAACTAAGACAATTCAGTTGTTAAAGGAAAACGGTAAGTTCGTAAGAATTACAGGTGCAGGTCTTAAGGAAAGCCACCCTCATGATATTTATATCACTAAAGAGGCTCCAAACTACAGCTACAATACACAAGGCTAATAAGAAATTTAAGGCAAGTCACTTATGTGGCTTGCTTTTTTATATTGATAATTATAAAAATGTGTGGTATAATATAAATACCACATTTTTAACTATCATATTTTATGATATAGACAATTTAAAAAAGCACGTTTGGATATTCGGTTTTATGAATATTCTTTTTTGCCGTGTGGAATAGTAGTTTGTGTTTGTAAAAAACGCAGGCTTTTCATATTGGAATACTGCTATTCTGAATGGCTTTAATTGTGTGTTTCATTAGTGATAGTTAAATGTGTGGTAACATTAAATCTAAGCCGCGTTTTTGTGCGTGGTATAGGTTTTATACCACGCATTTTTTAATGCGTGGATTTGTGTCAAACGGCACATAAAAGTTACATTCATATTAATAAAAATTTATTCTAGGAGGAAAACGACAAATGAAAAAGAAACTTTTAAGTATTGTTCTTGCACTTTCTATGATTTGTGCATTAGTACCGATTATGGCGTCCGCCGAAACAACCGCCACAAGCGGTACTTGCGGTGAGAATGTTACATGGACACTCAGCGATGATGGAACGCTTACAATCAGTGGTACGGGGGATATGGAGGATTATAGTTATGGAAATTATTCTCCATTTGAGCGTAATCAGAGCATAAAAACTGTAGTTATAGAAAATGGAGTAACAAGTATAGGCAATATGATGTTTTATTATACTACATCACTGAAAAGCGTAACAATTCCCGACAGTGTAACAAGTATAGGCAATACGGCATTTGCGTACTGTTGGGGATTGAAAGGTATAACAATTCCCGACAGTGTGAAAAGCATAGGTAGCCTAGCATTCTATGATTGTAATGATTTAACCAATATAACAATTCCAAATAGTGTAATTGTTATAGGAAATTCTGCATTCGAAAATTGCGATAATTTAACCAATATAATAATTTCAAACAGTGTAACCGATATAGGGGAAACGGCATTTCGTAATTGTAAAAAATTAACGGATATAAAATTGTCAAATTCTTTAACAAGTATCCCTAAAGATATGTTTGTACAATGTTATGCTTTGACAAATGTAACAATTCCTAATAGTGTAACAAGTATAGGAGAACAGGCATTTGAGTATTGTAATAGTTTAGCAAGTATCATAATACCAAAAGGGGTCGAAAGTATTGGCAGTAGGGCATTCACAGGTTGTAGCAGTTTAAAAGAAATAAATGCGGACTTGAATAATCAAAATTACAGTTCAATAGACGGAATTCTTTTTTCAAAAGATAATACGACACTTGTAAGATGTCCGGAAGGAAAGAAAAATTCGTATGAAATACCAGACGGCGTAACAAATATAGGAGAACAGGCGTTCTATAATTGTACCAATCTTACAAGTATAGAAATCCCTAATAGTGTGACAAGCATAGGGGAACAGGCATTCCATAATTGTACGGGTCTTACAAGTATGTCAATTACTAATGGTGTGACGCAGATAGGCGGCAATTCATTTGCGTACTGCGAAAATTTAGTAAGTATAGGGATACCGAAAAGTGTAACAAGTATTGGTGCCGGTGCATTTAACCAATGCAGTAGTTTAACAAGTGTATATTATGGCGGTACAAAAGAAGAATGGAATGCAATAGATATAACTTGGTTTGGCAACGATTGCTTGAAAAATGCAACTGTTCACTATAAAAGAGATATACCATTGACAACCGCAAAGGTAACAACGGAAAAAGTCGGTGAGGGATATACGTTTAATGTAGAGCCTGCGACAACATATGAAGATTGTTATGTTTATGCGGCTATGTATGACGAAAACGGTTTGTTGACAGGTTTTGAGCGTGTTCCGCTTGAAACGTCGGGCAGTACGACTATTTCAGTTAACAAAACGGATAAAGTCGAATCGGCGAAAGTGTTTGTTTTATCGGATATGTTGCAACCTGTTATACAAGCACAAGAATTTAACATTGAATAATTAAGAGATACAAAAGGCGGTTTGGCACCGCCTTTTTGTATGCCTAAAACAGCCCCATACCGCCGTATGTGGCGATAAGTGCGGCGAAAACGATTGAAACCATAGACAGAAGTTTAATCAATATATTGACGGACGGACCGGAAGTATCTTTAAACGGATCACCGACCGTATCGCCGACAACAGCGGCTTTATGATTTTCGCTGCCTTTACCGCCGAAATTACCTGCCTCGATATATTTTTTCGCATTATCCCAAGCACCGCCCGAATTAGCCATCATTACAGCAAGTGCAAAACCGGATATTAAAGCACCTGCAAGCATACCGACAACACCGTTGCACCCAAGCACCAATCCGACAATTATCGGTGCAAGTATTCCGAGTGCTGCGGGGAAAATCATCTCTTTTAGCGAAGATTTTGTGCATATGTCAACGCACGTTTCATAATCAGCCTCTGCTTTTCCGTCAATCAATCCTTTTATCTCCTTAAACTGTCGTCTTACTTCAACAACAATTTTTTGTGCCGCACGTCCGACAGCTCTCATAGTCATTGCACTGAACAAAAACGGCAGCATTGCCCCTGAAAATAAGCCTATAAGCACTGCGGGATTAGTGACGGAAAGATTAAGTTCAATTCCCATTTCGGTTATTTTATCGGTGTATGAAACTATCAGTGCAAGCGCGGTCAGTGCCGCCGAGCCTATTGCAAAACCTTTGCCTGTTGCGGCGGTCGTGTTGCCGAGTGAATCGAGTGCGTCCGTTCTTTCACGCACTATATCGGGAAGTCCCGACATCTCAGCAATACCTCCTGCGTTGTCGGCAACAGGTCCGTATGCATCTGTCGCAAGCGTTATGCCGAGTGTTGAAAGCATACCGACTGCCGACAGACCGACTCCGTAAAGTCCGTCCTCAAAGCTTGCCATACCTCCTGCGGTAAAGTAGCTTATAATTACCGAAATTCCGATTATAATAACAGGTATCGCCGTTGACGACATTCCCAGTGCGATACCGTCTATTATGATTGTCGCCGAGCCTGTATTTGAAGATTTTGCGAGGTTTTTTGTAGGATTGTAAGAGTCTGACGTGTAATACTCTGTGAAATATCCTATCATCACGCCTGCGATAAGTCCCGAAATAACCGCCCAAAATACATTTGAATGGTCGGGAAGTAATGTGAAAATAAGAAATGCCGAGCCGACTGCTGACAGGATTGACGCAATGTATGTACCGCGTCTTAATGAGCCTAAAAGCGATTTCTGCGTTGCACCTTCCTTTGTCGAAACGAAAAACGTGCCGATAATAGAAGCAATTATGCCGATTGCGGCGATAAGCATCGGCACAAGTACACCGTTAAAGCCAAGTCCTGCCGCCGATGCAAGTGCACCGCACGAAATAATCGAGCCGACATACGATTCATACAAATCAGCGCCCATTCCTGCAACGTCACCGACATTGTCGCCGACATTATCGGCAATGCAAGCAGGATTACGCGGATCGTCCTCAGGTATACCGACTTCGACTTTGCCGACTAAATCCGCTCCGATATCAGCCGCTTTTGTGAATATTCCGCCACCCACGCGTGCAAACAGTGCCATTGAACTTGCACCCATACCGAATGTGAGCATAGCTGTCATAACGTCGTTTATACTTAGTTTAAACACGAATTTCAAAAGAATAAACCACACGCTTATATCGAAAAGTCCCAAACCGACAACGGTAAGCCCCATAACAGAGCCTGACGCAAACGCGATTTTTAAACCCTTGTTAAGTCCGTCACGAACACCGTTCGCGGTGCGTGTGTTGGCATATGTGGCGATATTCATACCGACATATCCCGACAATCCCGAAAAAAATCCGCCTGTCAAAAATGCAAACGGCACAAACGGACTTAGAAATCTTTTCGACGCAAGTACGGTCAAAATGAAAAACATAATCGCAAAAAATATTCCGACAGTTTTGTATTGACGTTTAAGATATGCCATAGCACCTTTGCGTATTTTGTTGCTGATACTTTTCATCATATCCGTACCTTCGCTTTTTCGCTTTACGGAGTAAAATTCGATAAATGAAAATAACAGTGCGGTAAGTGAACAGACAAGAACTATTATCGGTGCAGTAGTTTCAAAGCTTTCCATACGGATACCCCCTTTTGTTTATATTTATTCCGCTTTTTGGGGTTTAATTACAAAAAAAGACGACTGTTTTATCAGTCGTCTAATGGTTTTATTTCTGTACAGTAAATATTGTAACACTTTGCGGCGAGAATGTGTATTCAAATGTGTTTGATACGGCGGTTAAAGCCGATGTTTTCGGCGATACCTTTTTCGGATTGTCGAAATCATTCATATCATCAAGCGAATTGCCGGAAAGTTCCGTTATGTTTGCGTTAATGCCGTTTACGCCCTCAACACATATTTCAGATGTTATTTCGGTGTCACGCACATTGACTGCTTTAATATAAATGTTGTTATCGTTACTGCTTGCGGTGTAGTACAATTCCTCCATAACAGGCTGTTTGTCGATTGCAGTGTTTGCGGTTTTGCCATTTATATATGTAGTAATATTTCTGCCGTTGACTTCAAGGCAAAGCTTGTATTCCTGTCCTGTCATTACGGAGAAAATGTTGTGGTCAAGGCACGAACCGCGTCCGTTTACTTGTGCGTTGACTTCTGTGTCTTGATTTTGCCAACCGCCGATAAACCATTGAATTAAGTTTTTATCGTCCGACTTGCCGAAGAACAGGCGGAAACCTTTGTCGCCTGCTGTGCGTTTGGCGGTAAATTCGACTTTGTAATGATTTGAGTCTATGCTGTCTATAACAGCTTTACCGCCGTTGCTGAATGATAGATTGTCATATGTTTTTACATTGCCTGTTGTGATGTCGGTGATTTTAATATAGTAAAATTCCGCACTGCATCTGTCAGCTTCAATCTCAATATTACCGCTGATTTTGTCATTGCCAAGAGTGATTGGCTTGTCAAAACCGTCGTGCTTTACGTCAAGCAGATTGTTGCCTGTGCAGTTCATAAACATTTTTTGTACATAGTAATTCGCGCTACCGTATACTCTGTGATTGTCAAACCAAATCATATCGGGCTGCCAGTTTATGTAGTCAACATTGCATAAAAGCGGTGCATAGCATACAAGACCGATTGCGTGTGCGTTGTTTTCAAGTCCTGTCATATATGCCGCCTCTATAAGTGCGTTGTAATATGTGTTGCCCCATGACGCATATTCGCCTAAGAATACTTTCGGACCGTCTGACGGCATATTGTCGTAACGGTGGCAGTTGGCAAGCATCCATTCGGGTGATGTGTAGTAATGCTCGTCAACAAGGTCAGAGCCGTTCTTTTTTGCGTTGTTCCAACCGCGTTCAAATTCACCGCCCTGTGGGAAAGGCCCTGCGGAATTGATTATTTTTATTTGCGGATATTTCTCTTTTATGGCTTTGTGGAAAAGGTCATATCTGTCCCAAAAGCCCTGACCGACTTCTTCGTTGCCGACTGCAAGATATTCAAGATTGAACGGCTCGGCGTGTCCTATATCACATCTTATTTTGCCCCACTTCGTGTCGGCAGTGCCGTTGGCAAATTCGATAAGGTCAAGTGCGTCATCAATCCATTCCTGAATTTCGTCAAGCGGAACGGCTTGCTCCATATGCGGATTGTATCCGGCAGGAAGTACAGGCAGAGGCTTTGCACCGATGTCCTCGCAGAATTGGAAGTATTCAAAATATCCGAGTCCCAACGATTGATTGTATCGCCAGTTGTTACGTCGTGACGGTCTGTCGGTTACAGCGCCGATTGTGTTTTTCCAACGGTACATTGAGTTTCTGTCGTCGGAATTAAGTGTGCCGTCGTGGATAAGACAACCGCCCGGAAAACGCATAAATTTAGGCTTTAAGTCCGCAAGCATTTCGGCTATGTCGTTTCTCATACCGTTTTTGCGGTTTTTGTAGGTTTTAACGGGGAATAATGATACAAAATCAAGACAGAATTTACATTCTTGCTTCGATGTGACTGCAAGCACTGCCGAAAAATCGTCAACAGGTGATGTTAATGTAAATGAATACTCCGTCCATTCGTTTGACGTGATGTTTAGCGACTTTTCCGTAATGACTTCACCGTATGCGTTGTCTATTGAAACTGTTATTTCACAAGGCTTGTCACTTTTTGCGTAGCATGAAAAATTGTAGCTTTCATTTTCCTTTACCGCAATACCGCTGTTGTAGCCGAGATTTTTTATGCCGGCTCTTGTGCCTGTTTTGTTAATTTCAAGAATAAGATAATTCGGATTTCGCTTTGAAAACGGTGATTTGTTTGATACAAATGACGATACCGACGCACCGCCTTCTTCAATACGTTTCCAAGCCGTCAATGCCTGATATGACGGATTGTCCATAGGTGAAAATTCAAACGCCCTGTTGCGTATCATTTCACCGTAAAGTCCGCCGTCGGCGGCATGGTTTATGTCTTCAAAAAATATACCGTAAAAATCGGACATAGACGCTTTTTTGTTTGAGGTTACTGTGATTTTGTTCATGTTTTAATTCCTTTCGTGATACTTCTAAACTTTTCATATTATATCATAATCCAAATAGAAATGTTTGCAATTTTCAGACTTTAATTTAAAATAATCGGTAAAAGTAACACTTTTCGGTGAGTTTCATATTCTATACCAAGGGAAAACCCCAAAAACATAGAAAGGAATGATAATAAATGGCTGATTGTAACAGAAATTGCTGTAATGACTGCGGAAGAGAAAGAAAATATCCTTGTGATACAAATTTCCGTGAAGCAGTGTGTGTACATACTGATAAGATATATGACAGTTGCAGGGATAAAGACTGCTTGGAAAATGTACGCGTGTACTTGACTTCGTGCGGTCAGGATATTGTGGACAGAGCAATAAACGTTAAATGCACAAAAGCCGAAGTGATTTGGGTGTTTACGGACATTGAGGCTGTGCCGTTTAACAGAGGTTTTTATTCGGTTGATTTGAAGTATTTCTTTAAAGTAACTTTAGCAGTATTAACCGGGGTTGAATAATATGCCGAAATGGGCAAAATAAAAATCAGACGAAGTTCCAATAGATATAAATATCATCATCATCTACTTCAATTCTGTTGATTAATGATGTTATAACTTTAACCTTTTCCGTAAATTCGCCGTTGTCTAAGATGTTGGATATACCGGATAATCTTTTTTTTGCATCTTCTGCTGAAATTAATGGTTTGTGTTCGTTAATCGCATTCATTTCTGATTCTATACGTTTTTTGTCGGTATTTAGTGCAGTGATTTTCTTTGCCACAAAGTCAATATCAATTCCGTCTATGCTATACAAATCAGTTAGCTTATTCATTTGTTTTTCTATTTCTTTGATTCTTTTTTTATAGAATTCTTTTTTTTCTGTGATGTTATTGTTTGATTGGTTTAGTTTAATAATATTATCAACTTCGGCTGGATTTGCCACTAATGCTTTTATTTCATCAATTACTGCTTTATCCAATACGTCCATAGTCCATATTTTATTTTTGCAACTTTTATCTCGGACCATATTTTTATATGAACTACGACTATAACATTGATATTTATTATAATAATATACTTTGCTGCCCTTTTCGTATCGGCGAACTCTTTTAAAATATCTTGCACCGCATTTTTTGCACCATAGAATACCTGCGAGCAAAGATGTTCTGTTAAATGCATTACGATAATGGGGATTATTTTCGGCTCTTATCTTCAATTTGGTCTGTACATTATCAAATACTTCTTGAGATATAATTGCTTCGTGTTGCCCCTTGTACAGCTCGTCACGGCAATGTGTCCATCCGGCATAAAGAGGATTTGTCAACATCTTTCTGATTCGGTGATCATACTTGAATTTCTCTGAAAATACTGATAATTTAGCCGCTATTCCCATCATAGTCATATCATCTTCCAAAAATAGACGATATGCTTCCTTTATCAATTCGGCTTCTTCTTTGTTTATTATAAGTTGACCGTCAATATAATCATACCCTGTTGGTGCTCCACCTCCGTGATGTAGTCCTTCCTTTGCTCTTGCATCCTTTCCCATTATGGAACGTTCTCTGAATTGTTCACGTTCCAACTGTGCAAATACTGATAATATACCAATCATAGCACGTCCGAAGGGTGTTGATGTATCAAAATTTTCTGTTATAGATGCAAAATTGACATTATTTTTTATAAATACATCTTCGATTAAAAAAAGTGTATCTTTTTGTGAACGGCTTAAACGGTCTAATTTGTATACCAATACCATATCTATTTTACCGTCAGCAACATCTGATATTAATTGTTGCATTCCGGGGCGGTCAGTATTTGCACCGGAAAAGCCTGCGTCAGTATATGTTTTATATAAAATCCAACCTTTAGCGGCACAATAATTTTTTAGACGTTCTACTTGCTCGCCGATCGAATAACCCTCTCGTGCTTGCTCTTGGGTAGAAACTCTTGAATATATTCCGACTTTCATAAAAGCATCACTCCCTAAATATTGCCCTTTACTCTATGTATTCTTATTGTATTTTTTATAAAATCTTCCGTGACATTGAAATATTCAGCTAACTGCCATATTTCAGTATATCCCATTTCAAATGCTGCCAATAGTTTGTCCGCCGGAATCAATTCTTGTACTGCCCAGCGTGTTGCTTTTTCTTCCATACGCTGTCGTGTTTCATATTTTGAATCAATTTTGTAAAATGAACCTGTTTCGTGGTGCCCTAATTCATGTGAATACGCATCTATCAATTCAGGCATTGTATGAATCATTAACGGATTTAATGCAATAGCACCGGGTATGGACAATGCTTTAATTGCTCGCATTGAAAAAAAATCGACGTCTATATTATGTTGTATTGCATATTGATTGAGTTGATTTAGCATTATTTGTCCTCCGATTTGATGCTTATTTCAAATTTAAAAATTTAACAAATTCATTAATTTCATTTACTTTATATCCTTTTTCATGCCAATATCGTACACGATTATTATTTTTATTTAAACTACCGGCTATAATTGCATATTTTGCATTTTTAGCAGCTGATTTATAACATTTGCCACCGTTTTCAATGCACTTCTTTTCGATGATACCTCTGAAAGTATCAGATATGTTATCATTGTCAATAGTTCCAGTGGTGTCTAAAAAACAACGGTAAGCATCATTTGTTAATTCATCATATTTAGGAATGACACAATCAATATAATAATTAAAAAAATCAAGGTATATTCTTGAACATATTAAGCAATCATTCAGTGCATCATGTGATGAAATGTGTATATTATAGTATTTTTTTATTGTGCTTAATTTATAATCGGGTAACGAAAGTATGTCTTTAGCATAATCAAGCGTGTCGTGCACGTTATTACGCAAAATATTCATTCCCGTACAATTTAATGCGGTTTGCAAAAATTTCATATCAAAAGCTGAATTATGTGCCACTAAATCATAATCACCAACAAATTCAACGAATTGTGGCAATACCACTGATATGTCCGGAGCAGATGCAACGGTTGATGCGTAGATATGATTAACTTTAGATGCACTTTTTGAAATTGGAACATTAGGTTTGACATATGTAGAAAAACGTGCTGTTTCTACTCCATCTATGTATTTGATTGCACCTATCTGTATTATCTCATCATATGAAGCGTCAAGTCCTGTTGTTTCTAAATCGAAAACTACAAACGTATTGATACACTCTTCGGGTGTATTATAAAAATTGATTACTTCCTTCTTGACGTTTTTTATACCTGGGTTAGGTTGTTTGACCGTCACCTCCGAGGGTGGTGAAAACGTACCCGTTTCAAGTTGTTCTGCGATATTGCGTTGTTTTTTTGCAACACAAAACAAAAAAATGGAGAATATAATTCCAAGGAGTCCTGCAAAAGGTATAACTAAGCATAATAATAAACTAAGCAAACATAATAATATGCTTAAAATTAAAGTAATAATCGAAAATGATTTTATGGTGGTTGGTGGATATTCCCATATTTTTTTTGTAAATAAATTTTTTTCATTTTTCATTAGTGCATTTCCCCTTTTTTATATATTCCTTTGTGTTGCAGTTCGGTAAATCAAAACAAGCAGTTTAATATTATTCTTGTCGTTGTGATTTTTTAAATTTAACATATGACAGAATGTCCTGTTTTTCGTCATCTGTTAAATCGTGTATCTCACCGTATAATGCGAATTCAATTCCGCTTAACTGTTCGTCTAAAGTATTTGCTTTTTTTTCTTCCCCAACTAAAAAATCAACAGTTACATCAAAATAATTAGCCAATTTTTTTATAATGTCAATACTGGGTTCACTATCTCCACGTTCATATTTAACATATGTTGTTCTGTCTACGCCAAGATACTTTGCTACATCCTTTTGATATACACCTTTTTTTGTTCGCAATTCCCTAAGGATATTCATGATAATCACCTCAAAAACATTATATGTGAAAAAACTTCACATAGCAAGATAAAGTGAAGAAAATTCACCTATTTTTCGAAAAAGTCTTGACAAGTGAGAAAACTTCACTTATAATATAAATCACAAGTGAAGGAACATCACTTTAGAGAGGTGAGAAGAATGAACAATTTAAAAATGTTACGAGAAAAAGCAAATTTGACACAAGAAAGTCTTGCAAAGTTAATCAATGTCGATAGGTCAACCATCGCGAAGTGGGAAACAGGCGAAGCATCGCCAAGAAGTGATAAGTTGCCGACACTTGCGAATGTATTGAATTGTACAATAGACGACTTATTTTAAAAATAATCTGCTGGCATATGCCAGCCACTCTGTTTTTGTTTTTTGTATCTGTTTGGGTTTCCATTTAGCAAACAGTGACTCCTTTCTTGTGGCAGAGTGGTTTACATATGTCAGCAGAAAAATATTTAATCACAGGTTGAGGTGAGCCACTCACTCCATATGAATGTAGAAATATATAAAATTTTAGAAAGTCTGTTTCAAGGCATCACCTCAAAAAATGTTTTGACCGGAGGGTGGCTCTCTTGAACCTGTGACGGAAAGGGGAAATAAAAATGATAACAATCGGTTGGGCGTGTATCGTCATTGGTTGCAGTTTGGTGGCGTATTGCAAATGAAAGCTGTAACATTCAAATACGATGCCATTTTCAAAAAAAATATGAGTTTTACAATGCAAATTTCAGATGAACTGTATGACGCATTGAAAATTCAAGATAAAATGCAGGATTTTCGCGTCAGCGAAATCCTAGATGATATTGCATCAATGCTATCAATAGTTGCCGAATTGCAGGGCTTTGGTGCAATTAAAGGCGGTTATAGTATTGATTTTAATGACAATTAAAAAAATTACCGCCATTTGCTTATGAAAAGGTAGAAAAACGGTGAAAAATAAGGACTTAAATAATGAGAGGGTAAAAAAAAGCACCTTTCGGAATAGGACAAAATACATAATTCATAAATATGGAACGAGGTGATAAAAATGAAAATACATCACATATTAGCGAACGGAAAAGAAGTTGAAAGTGTGGCAGGAAAAGTTATCAATGTGTCGGAATTTCCTATGTTGTCTTCTGTTTTTCGTTCGGTAAATCAACGAATTCAAGAACAGGCAACCGAAAACGAAGAAAAAGGAGCGTAATGCTCCTACGGTTGGACAAGCAAAGGAGGACAGAAAAATGAACAAAGTAATGCTTATAGGTCGTATTTGTAACGACCTAAAAAAGAAGTACACAGGTGACAGTACCGTTATTCAAGTGTCTTTGGCAGTGCAAAGACGTTTCAAAAATGCTAAAAATGAGTATGACACAGATTTCATTCAATGCGAATTGTGGGGACACAATGCGGATTTTCTTGAAAAAAACTTTTCAAAGGGCGATATGGTCGCATTTGAAGGTGCAATCAGAAACAATAACTACGAAAAAGATGGTGTTAAGCACTATTCAAACAAAATAGTTGTAGAATCAGTGTATTTCACCGGAAGTACACTGATGAAGAAAAAACAATAATTGTGCAATTTGACTTAAATAAACCCTGCGGAAAGGTAGGGTTTATTCGAGTACGCTCGAAAAAAGTACGGTGTACAAAGGAAAGAAAAGGAGAAAATTAATAATGGCGATTTACAGAATACACAAAGAGGATAACTATGTAATAGTTGATAAAGCCTTTTTGCTGAATGAAAAAATCAGTTTGAAAGCTAAAGGACTTTTAGCCCTGTTGTTATCTTATCCGGATAACTGGCAATTTTACGAAGCAGAAATAGTACAACACGCAGCAGACAAAGCAAATTCATTGAGTAGTGGACTAAAAGAGTTGATAGAAAACGGCTATATAGTACGAAAACTTGGCAAAGATGAAACAGGAAAGTTTAAAGGTTATGAGTATCATATTTACGAAAAACCGATAACGGAAAAACCGATAACGGAAAATCCGATAACGGAAAATCCGGTACTACTAAACAATAAAGACACTAAGAATAAAGACACTAAGAATAAAAACACTAAGAATAAAAACACTAAGACTGCTTCGTCACCAGAGTTGGCGTCTGAGTTCAAGGAGTGGTATTCAAAATATCCGCACCCACGAAATGAACAACAGACCATGAAGAACTACATCAAAGCACGAAAGACCTATTCAGCCGAACAGTTGATGACTGCACTGAATAACTACCTCGCTGAAATAGAGGAACAGCACACAGACAAACGCTATATTAAACATTCCACAAATTTTGTGGGACAAGAGCAAGCGTTTGTCGATTACTTAGACACACCGGCACAGCCGGTTTTGACTGAGGAAACTGATGATAGTTACATCGCCACAATCGAGGCGGAAGACCCTGAGTATGCCGCACGACTCCGAAGGAGGGATAACGATGTATGAACAACAACAAATTCCTGCCAACTATGAGGCGGAGCAGGCAGTCGTTGGTGCATTAATCATCGGTGGCAATGTGGATGAATTAACCACCGAAGTCAACCTAACACCCAATGATTTTTATTTCAGTGATTGCAAATTGGTGTACAAATGCATTTTGTACCTAAACGACAAAAACGACAAAATCGACATAGTGACGGTAGATAGTACATTAAAAACCGCCAAAGAATACAAGGGAATTGAATTTCTGAAGGGTGCGATCAGCAACAACCCAACGAAACATAATTTAATTTACTATGGTAAAATCGTAAAAGAATATGCGAAACGTCGTTGGTACATAGATATGTCAAATAAAATATTGACTATGGCAGGCAATACAACATTGCCAATAGAAAAAATATCCGACAAAGTGGAATATATGCTGGCAACGGAGAGTGATTCTATCAATGTCAATACCGCAGACGATTTGATAATGCAGACGTATGACACCATTGCAAAAGCAAGTGAAAACAAAGGTAGTATTCCGGGACAGGCAACAGGATTTGATAACATAGATTTGAAAATGGGCGGTATGGACGGATTGGCTGTTTTAGGTGCCAGACCGGGTATGGGAAAAACCGCATTTGCATTAAATGTTGCTGAACATATAGTTTACAACGAATTAAAACCGGTAGTATTTTTTTCACTGGAAATGGGCGCACAACAGTTAATGCTCCGTCTGGTATCCTCGATGACACGCATTAAATATTCTGCATTGCGATACGGAGAATTAGAAGATGATGATTGGACAAAACTCGCCGGTTTCATGAACCAATCAGAAAAAACAAAAAAATTGTTAATCTGTGATGAACCCAAGATGACAGTGCGAAAAATTCGTTCGGTTTGCCGTAGGTTAAAAAAACAATATGGCTCTTTGGGGGTGGTGATTATTGACTATTTGCAATTAATTGAAATGCCAAACAATAAAAACTGCACAAAGGCACAAGCTGTTGGTGAAGTTAGCCGAGAACTGAAAATTTTAACGAAAGAATTAGGTTGCCCGATAATTGCTCTTTCACAGCTGAATAGAGCAAATGAGCAACGGTCGGACAAAAGACCGACACTTGCCGATCTTCGTGACAGCGGAGCTATTGAACAAGATGCCGACAGTGTAATGTTCATCCATAACGAAGACGCATACAGAAAAGACAAATCACAACCACCAACAGGTAAAGTTGAGATATTGTTACCAAAATCAAGGTTTTCGCAAACAGGAACAATGTTTTTAAAATTCCAACCGGAATACATGAAATTTTCAAATTGGAATGTGAAAAAAGACCCATTTAAACGCAGTAAAAATTCGGCGGCAGTGTGGGACAAACCAGATAGTGAAACTGAAGAAAACAGTGATGAAAAAGTAAGCTGAATTCCGAAAATATAATCAGTTTTTAATGGTTATAAAATCGCAAAAAAACATAATTGATTTTATAATCAAAAAAAACGGCTTAGAACATCAGATTTTAAGCCGTTTCTACGAAAATATAATCACTATTTTTATTTGAATATTAGCCATAGAATAAAAGATAAAAAAATCGAATCAAAATTTATTGCGAAGAAAGGAGTAGCAAAAATGAAGTTCAGAACATTCAAATATAACATCATTAGGGCAATCAAAGTTATAAATCATGCTGTCAATGCAGAAACGATGAAGATGTTGGGCGGTATTCTGATAGATGCCAATGCACCGAATATGGTGGAATTGACAGCATATTCAAATGACATAAAAATCAAATATTATGTTCGTGCAGACGTTGAGCAGAAAGGGACGGTTGTATGTAACCCAAAGTATTTGATGAACATTTCAAAAGGTGAAAATATGGAGGTTATAATATCAACCGACAAAGACAATGTCATTGAAATGAAAATCGGAACATACAAGCAGAAATGGCAAGGAACAGTTGCGGAAAATTATCCGAAAATATCAATGCCGGAATGCAATGATGAGTTGATGTTAGAACAGGAACGGTTTAGAGAAATTTTAACTAAAACTGTGCCGTTTGCAGCACCGACAGTCGGATACAGACCGCAGTATAACGGTGTGTTATTTGACATGAAAAACGAAATATTGCACAATGTTTCAACTGACGGTAAACGAATGGCACATATAACTACACCTGTTGGCACATATGGAAATATGTCGTTTGTAATAACGCTTCCTGCGGCAAAGGAACTGTGTCGTATTGAAAGTGAAAATCCGCTGTTGCGTATTGTTGTTGATAATACAAATATGCGGTTGTTGTTAGATTACAGTGAATTTATAGTTGTCGCCAGTACATTTAATGAAAATGGTTATGTCAAATATGACAATATGATGAATCGTGAATCGGATATAACTGCAACGGTAAAACGTGCAGAGTTTATGCAGATGATTGAACGCGGTAAATTCGTTTCGGAACAGGGCAAAACAAAAGTTCCGGTAACGTTGGAATTGAAAGATGATGTTTTGAAATGCAATGGCAGAAATCTTCGCTGCCAGCTAAAAGATGAAATAGATGCCGATATAGCCGGCAATATTAAAATCGGTTTCAATGCTGATTTTTTAATGGATATGATAAAAACAATACGGTCCGACAATGTTGTTTTGGAATTGAAATCACAGAAAGACGCATTGATAATAAAAGACGGTGATACAGAATTATTGTTGTTGCCGGTGATAGTGTGAAAGGGGACAGTAAAATGCGAAAACGATATTGTAGTATGTGTGGTCGTTTGAAGGACGAACACATTGACGAAAACACAGGAAAACCGTTCGATATTCAGTTATGTTCCGGTGTATGTATAGGTGCTGCATGGCGAAATGTTACGAAATCAATTAAAAATGGTGTACAACCACAATGGACGGCAGCAGTACTACGCAGAAAAAGTAAAGCGTTTGAGTATCATAATCAGATAGTAAACTTGTTAAATAAAAAATTTACGCAAAAAAAAATTGCCGAGGCATTAGGAATATCTCATGGTACAGTTCATTCATCGTTGAAACAATACGGAAGGGAGTTTATTTAAGATGATAGGAAGAAGAATAAAAGAATTAAGAATAAAAAACGGATTGAAACAACAAGAGCTGGCGGATATGTTCGGCTTATCAAGTATGTCTATTTCATTTTATGAAAATGAGCAAAGACAGCCAGATATAGATTTTGTTGTTGCGATAGCCAAATATTTTGATGTTTCAACTGATTACTTGTTAGGAAAAACAAATACAAAGAGAATACAGAGAGAAGAAAGGATTGGAGTATTCAGCAAAAGATTGAAACGTGTAAGAGAATTAAAAGGTATATCACAAAGACAAGCAGCAGAAGATTTAAACATAAGTCCACAAAATCTATCGTATTACGAAAACGGTCGTGACGCTGGATACGATTTACTTATCCGTATGGCTCGATACTATGATGTTACAGTTGAGTATTTAATCGGTGTGTCACCTGTCATGCAACGAGAAAATATAGATGTCAATAAAGAATTGGGATTAAATGATAAGTCAATTTGTTTATTGCGACAACGTGACAAATTCGGAGGGCATAGTATCGCAACTAATGTTGTAAACAATATTATGGGGACAAAATATTTCCGAAAGCTTGTTGCTATATTGACCGAAGAAAATGAATGTAAAAACAAAGATACACCAGAGCAAAAAGAACTAAGAAACCAAATAGCAAAAGTATATGGTGAGATTTTTTTTACCAGAAAGCGTGACTGGGAAATAGAACAATGTATAAATGGTATTACAAGAGAACTAAGAGAACAATATGAAGTTTATCCGGTAGATGATTGTGAAAGGTCAATGGAGGAATAAAATTTGAAAAAGCATAAAATAAATATATCCAAGATGATTTTCAAATCGTGGGACAAGCACACTGAAACATGGTGTCGGATAGCATTTATGCTGATGATACCATCAGCACTGAGTAGAGTGTTTGCAACAATATGTATTATATTCGGCTTTGTGCTATTAGCAATAATCAGAAAAGGATATGAAGAATATTGGCATTTAGATGATGCAGATAAAGAAAAATATCATGAACTTATGGCTTTGCTGATGGCACTTAATAATGATGATTTTTGGGGAGGACAAGAAGATGAAAAATAAAAATAAAAATTTTATTACACCACCAATGAAAACACCTACGGGTGAAACGAAAAAGACAGTAGCCAAACGCAAAGATAGTTGGTTTGAGACAAAATTGAAAAACGGTGAACTTCTGTCTTTCAACTACCGTTGCAATATTGTCGAACATGTAGCGGATTTAGTTATATTAAAAGAATATAATCAGGGAAACAAAAAAGTATTAGCAATTATTCCAAAAGATAATATACTTTATATTTATTAATGCAGGAGGAACAGTAATGAAAGTAGAGTTGAAAATGAACGATAAAAGCGTTCAAGCTGAAATATCGGAAGGACAGCTGAAAGAGTTGGAAATGGTTGAGCAGTTAAAAAAGTTGGGATTGCTTGAGGATAAACCTAAAACTGGGTATGAGAGGGTTAAAAAAGATGAAATGTATTATGTAATTAATACAAAAGACGATAGTATGATAAATGTTAAAGAGTTTAAAGACGAAACGGATGAGCAATATTATAACATAGGCAATTATTACAATGATAAGATAATTGCCGAGAACAATGCTCGTGCAGACAGATTGCTCCGTCAGCTAAGACAGTGGCAGGCACAAAATGACAAGGCTATTTCTATATCTGATTGGAAAAATGAAAATATTTTTAAATATCATATAGAGTACGATTGTTTTAATGATTTTCCTTTCGTGGTTTATACTACTCGTTTTCGAACCCCAAATACTATATACTTTACATCGGGGGAAAAAGCCGAGGGAGCTATCGAAGTATTCAAAGATGAGTTAAAGTGGTACTACACCAAATATCAGCAGCGATTAGACGAAGAATAAGCAAAACGGGGGAGTGAAAGCATGACGACAAAAGAATGGTTACAGAGAGGAATTGAGATTGAAGAAGAAATTGCTGATTTGCAGGCGGTTAATCCGGTTGCATTTTTGGACGAAATAAATGTAGCGGTTTATGAACAAAACATCAAAAACAGAATTGGCGAATTGTACAAAATAAAAAATGAAATTCTTCAAACCGTGAATCAGGTCGAAAGTGCTACACTCCGAAGACTGTTAATTAAGAGGTATATTCAAAATTTAACGTGGGAAAAGATTGCAGAACAGCTAAACTATTCATACAAACACGTTGTACATATTCTTCACCCCAAGGCACTGTCTGCAATCAAAAGAGTTTTAGAAAAAGATTAAGCCGGATTTTATTCCGGCTTTTTTTGTATGCGGAATTTTATAAAAATCCATAAAAACGTCATTATGTAATAGAATGTAACATTGATCCTGTGGTAGTATATGAATCGAAGGGTGAACTGCCGTGAGGCAGTGGGAAAAAATATCTCAAAGCAAAAGAGGGGAATAGAGATATTAAGATAGGCATAGACACGCTTGAAGTATTCAGCGTACCATGTTTATGCTGATTATACGGAATGTATATGTTAATGCATATACATTCTGTTTTTTATTTTGGATAAAGAAAGGGACATAATTATGGAGCTATTGCAATTAGTTGAAAAATTCAAGAACGTTTTCAGCATAGAAAAAATTGAAGATGTTGTTGATGAATTAAAATCAACATTGTTAAATGCGGAAAAGTGTCGAAAGCTATGCGAAGATTGGATTTTAATATGTCCCGATTTAACAATAGATTATATGCAAATGATATTTCAATATTATTTTGCCGACCGCAAGGAAAAAATGCAAGACTACACACCGAAAAGCCTTGCGGTAGCGGTTGCAGAGTTATCAAAAACCAAAGATGAAAAAATTTGTTTAGATTTGTGTGCGGGAAGTGGAGCATTGACAATCCAAAAATGGAACGAGAATAACGATTTAAAATTTATATGCAAAGAATATGATAGTCGTGTTATTCCGTTTTTATTGTTTAATTTGGCAATTAGAAATATTGACGCCGAAGTTATCCATTGTGATGTATTGTCAGATGAAAATTTCAAAACATACAGGACGCAAAAGGGTGATAGATTTGCAACGGTTAAAGAAGTAGATAAGAGTGAATTTAAAGCTGATTGTTGTATATCAAATCCGCCGTACAATATGAAATGGGAACAGCCGGTATTTGCACAATTACAGAATAGATTTTCACAGTGCGAAGTACCGCCGGAAAGTAATGCGAATTATGCGTTTATATTGACTGCGTTAGATGAAATTAATGGCAAGGCAAGTTTTATATTGCCGAATGGCGTGTTAAGCACTGACAATCAAAAGGAAAAGCAAATAAGACAGTATTTAGTCGAAATGAATTTCATAGAAAGTATAATTGTATGTCCAGATAAAATGTTTGAAGTTACGTCAATACCAACGTGTATTATAACATTTAACAAAAATAAAAAACATTCAACGATAGAAATGATTGACCTGCGACAGAGGTATGAAACGGAACAACGAATGCAAAACGGACAGTTTGGCGGCAAAAGTCACACTAACAGGACATACGCAAAAGAGGTCAAGATTATATCCGAAAGTCAGATACAAGATGTATTAATACAAATTGAACAGTACGGAAATATAGCGGGTTACTGCAAGGCAGTAAGCATTGAAGAAATAAAAAACAATAATTATGTATTGGTGCCAAGCCGATACATAGAGTTTGAGAATATAGAAAATGCACATAGACCGTACAACGAAATAGTTGCGGATATTAACAGAATTATAACTGAAAAAAATACTTGTAAACTAACAATAAACGAAACAATCGCCAAGTCTTTAGGATTTGACATTGAACTGTTCAAGCAGGACAACGGTACAAATAATGATTTCTCAAAATTGACAGAAAAAATATGTGGTGAAAAGATTGTAAAAAATGATTATTTCAAAACAACAAAAAATAAAAATGAAATAACATTTTCAAATAACAGCAAAGAAAATATTTCAAGCATTCTTATGATGATATTTAACACGTGGAAACAACACATATATTATCTAAATTTTGAAGAAAACAGATATTTAGCAGAACTTCGGGACGCACTGTTGCCGGAGCTGATGAGTGGCAAGATTGATGTAAGCAATATATAAACGGTAGAAAGGATAAAACTATGCTTGAAAAAATAAAAAAATATTTGCGAAAAAAGAAGTTTGAATATAAACGCAGAAAATTCTGCACTGAATGGAACAGACGAAACAGAAAATGGCGTGAATGTCGTCACAAACGTAAAATGTTTGAAAGAGATCTGCGTAGGTGGCTAAGAGAATACGAAGGGTGATTGTATGAATACGGTTGAACCAATTCGTGATAAACGTGATGTATACGCAATCAAAAAATATCTGCGTCAAAAGGATATTAAATATTACATTATGTTCATTACAGGTATTTCATTAGGATTGCGTATTAATGAAATTTTGAAAATGACAGTAGGTGACGTTAAGGGGCGTAATACTGCAACGTTCCGGCAGAGCAAGACCGGAAAGGAAATCACGGTTGCATATAACGATGAGCTGTTGAGAGAATATAAAACCTACTGCGAACACCGTACACCGGAAGAGGCATTAATACCAAATCCAAACAATGAATACAAACCGATAACACGTGACATGGCTTACAAGGTTTTGCGTGAAGCAGCGGACCATGTAGGTATCAGATACAAAGTCGGCACACACACATTACGGAAGACGTGTGGCTACCACTATTACAGACAAACACACGATATAGTTACACTGCAAATATGGTTTAATCACCGTAATGCCAGTGATACATTGCGGTATATTGGCGTTACAAAAGACAGTGTATTAACTGCTATGAAAAACTTTAAAATTTAATTTTGTTATACATAAATGTTCAACGTATAATGAAACCCCGGTTTTTTGTGTGCATTTATTAGTAGGAACTGAACTGATTCAATTATACACAATAACGGGTTATGTATAATAGACCGAAAGGACGAAAGACAATGGCACAGGCTGCACTACACGTATGTAACAAATGCGGATGTCACCGACTGACACACGACACATATTGTGAATTACATCAACATTTGAAACGACAATATGACGACCACAGGGAATCGGCGAGCAAGCGAGGATATAACGGACGTTGGCGAAAAGCAAGCAAGACATATCTATTGTCACATCCGTTTTGCATTCGCTGTCTGCAACAGGGAAGATACGAGAAAGCCACAGTTGTAGACCACATCACACCACACAAGGGAAATCAACAGCTGTTCTGGGACAGGAACAACTGGCAACCACTGTGCAAGCAATGCCATGACCGTAAGACTGCGACAGAAGACGGCGGTTTTGGTAGATAATATTAAAAATTTTTTTCTTTCGTGAAGATTTTTTTTCACGGGAGGGGGTATCAAAATTGTTTTTGCGAATGTGCGGTAGACCGTTGCCATATATAGAGAGACACGCACGCAAGTTTTCGAGAGGGGGTTAAACCGAAAATGGAAGCAAGAGGACCAACGAAAAAACCGGCAGAGCTGGAGGAACTACACGGCAATCCCGGACATAGAAAAACTGAAAACAGATTGCAATTTTCAAAACCGGAAAAAGTTCCGTCACCGCCGGTGTTCCTAAATAAAATTGCAAAAAAAGAGTGGAAACGATTAGCACCGATTGTATTCAATGCCGGAATGCTGACGGATGCAGATGTAGGAACATTTGCCGCATACTGCGATTCATATGCACAGTGGGTATTAGCTGAAAAGGCGATACAGGCAAAACAACCGGACAAAAATTCTCCTGCACCGCTGACGTTTATCACCGCCAAAGGGTATGAACAACAAATACCTGAAATCAGCATTTCAAACACTGCAAAAAAACAAATGCTGACGTTCGCCAAAGAGTTCGGATTGACACCGTCATCAAGAGCCGGAATGACAAACCCGGTAGAAACTGAGGACAAAAAAGCAAGTATTATGGAATTCATCAGCAAGAAGAACAGGAGTGCGTAAACTATGGATTCGGTAACATCATATGCGAAAAAAGTCGTAGCTGGCAAGATTATTGCAGGTGATTCGGTAAAAAAAGCGTGCAAGCGACATCTGAAAGATTTAAAAAAATCTAAAAGAAAAGATTATCCGTACTACTTTGATGCAGAGCAAGCAGAATATTGTTTTGCATTCGCTGAAAATTACTGCCGACACAGCAAAGGAAAGTGGGCAGGCAAGCCACTGATATTAGAAGATTGGCAGAGATTTGTTGTAGGTTCTATATTCGGGTGGAAGCGTAAAGATGATGATACACGCCGATTCAGATATTTTTACATTCAGGTGGCACGAAAAAACGGAAAATCTACGTTGATGGCGTTCATCGGACTATATGTTATTGTTTGTGACGGTGAAAACGGTGCTGAAATTTATTCGGCAGCAACCAAAAAGGACCAAGCACGAATTATATTTGACGAGGCAAAGAATATGATTGGGAAGTCACCGGAGCTACGAACTATATTGACAACGTACCGGAACAACATCACTTTTGATGCACAATTATCAAAATTTGAACCGCTATCGTCAGACAGTGAAACTTTGGACGGTTTAAATGTGCATTTGGGATTGATTGATGAGTTGCACGCACACAAAACAGGTGATGTGTACAATATTTTGGACAGTGCGACAGGTGCAAGAACACAGCCATTAATCGGAACAGGAACGACCGCAGGCAGAAATCCAAACTGTTTTTGCAAAGAATTATATGACTATTACAAAAATATTCTGAATGAAACAGTTGAAAATGAGAATATTTTCATTTACATAGCAGAATTAGACGAAAATGACGATTGGACAGATCCGCAAAACTGGATAAAAGCCAATCCGAATATAAATGTCAGTGTCAACCTAAAAGATATGGAAAGTATTTATACTGCATCTAAGAATATTCCGTCAAAATTGAATGAGTTCAAGTGTAAAAAACTGAATATGTGGGTTACTGATACCGCTTCATGGGCAAATATGGAGCAGTACAATAAACCACCGACTTTGAAAATCACCAAAGAAGATTTAATCGGTAAAAAGTGTTATGCCGCAGGCGATTTGGCGGTCCGTAACGACTTGGCAAGTGTCGTTTTTGAATTTCCTTTGAGTGACAGGTATTTTGCAGTTTTGCACCACAGTTTTATACCGGAAGACAAGATTTTCGATAATTCACAGAAACATCACATTGATTATCAACGGTATATTGATATGGGATATATAACGGCAACACCCGGTAATGCTGTTGATTTTGACTATATCGAAGATTATATCCTGCGAATGCGTGATAAGTATGACATTTTGGAAGTCTGCTTGGACCCGTGGAACGCAACGCAGTTGGAATCGCACCTAATTGACGAGGGTATGAAAGTTGTTGAGGTCCGACAAGGATTTAAAACATTATCAGAGCCGACCAAAGAATTGGGGATAACGATTGAAGAACGCAAATTAATACACTTTGATGATCCGATATTGAAGTGGGCGGTTGGAAATACAGTAGTTACGTTTGATGAAAACGGTAATGTTAGACCGAATAAGGCGAAAAGTATCAATAAGATTGATCCTGCAATGGCACTGATAATAGCACACACCAGAGCATATACACATGAATTGAATTATGTTGATGTCAACGCAATAGCAGCGGCACAACTGGCAGAATATGAAGAAATGTTGAGAGGTCAGATATAATGAAATTTTTTAACAGAATAAAATCGGCATTTTATGCACTGACGCATGATACAACGACAATATCATTGTTAGATGAACGATTTTGGACGCAGTACGGCAGTATACGGAACAGTAAACTGTCGGAAGTGACATATTTCACCTGTCTAAAAACGTTGTCTGAGGCGGTTGCAAAGTTGCCGTTAAAGATGTATCAGGAAACACCGAAAGGTGTAAGCAAGGCAAAAAATTCAGCATTATACAATGTGCTGAAAGTACGACCGAATAAGAATATGACTGCAACGACATTTTGGGCAACAGTTGTAACGGTGATGTATCATTACGGAAATTGTTATGTATATATCGCACGGAACAAAGAGCCTGAGTTGTTAATATTGGATAACCGATATATGACTGTCTATGATGACAATGCGAAGTTAATAGATGATAACGGCGGAGTTTGGTATATATATTCAGAACCGGTAACCGGAAAGGTATATAAATTCAGCACTGATGAAATATTGCATTTTAAAACATATATGACGTTTGACGGCATTATGGGATTGGCGGTTAAGGACGTGCTGGCACTGACGATTGACGGAGCAATGGACAGTCAAAAATTTATCAAGAATTTATATGAAACAGGTTTGACAGGTAAAGTCGCTGTTGAATATACAGCAGATTTGAATGAGGATTTGCGAAAGAATTTAATCAGCACTATTGAAACGGCAACATCGGCAAACAGTGCATTTACATATATTCCGATTCCTGCCGGAATGAAGTTAAACCCGTTAAATTTGAAATTGACAGACGCACAGTTCTTGGAATTGAAAAAATATACGGCATTACAGATTGCCGGAGCATTTGGTATAAAACCAAATCAATTAAATGATTATGAGAAATCAAGCTATGCAAACAGTGAAGCACAGCAACAAGCATTTTTGACCGACACAATGTTGGTTATTCTAAAGGGTTTGGAAGAAGAATTGGCAAGTAAATTGCTAACATCAGAAGAACTTCAACAAGGATATTTTTTCAAATTCAATGTTGATGTCGTGCTACGAGCGACATTTTCACAAAGAATGGAAGGTTATGCGAAAGCCAGACAAAACGGCTGGTTATCCGCTAATGATATACGCAGTAAGGAAGATATGCCACATATTTCCGAAGACGAAGGCGGTAATGCATACCTAATTAACGGCAATATGATACCGTTAAAAGTTGCTATGGAAGGAGGAAATCAGAAAAATGTCAAGACACAGAAATAAGAAACAGAATAGTTTTAACTGTTATATCCGAAATCAGACCGATGATTCAGCCGATATTTATTTTTACGGCGATATAGTCGGAAATGATGGGGATAAATGGTGGGGAAATGATGATAAATGCCCATCTGACGTAGCCACACTGTTGAAAGAATGTGAAAATGTCAGTCAGTTAAACATTTATGTGAATAGTAACGGTGGTGACGTGTTTGCCGGCAATGCTATTTATAATATGCTGAAACGACATAAAGCACACAAAACAGTGTATGTTGACGGCTTGGCGGCATCTATTGCGTCTGTCATTGTTATGGCAGGTGATGAAATCATTATGCCGGCAAATTCCTATTTGATGATCCACAAAGCGTGGACGTATGCAATGGGAAATGCCAACGATTTGCGTGAAACAGCGGACAGATTGGAAAACATCGAACAAACGATTGTTGATACATACATGGAAAATGTCGCTGAAAATATCACCGAAGATGACATCAAACAGAAAATGTCTGATGAGACGTGGTTGTCGGCAAAGGATGCGGCGGAATTATTCCCACGAATACAGGAAGATGAAAACATAGATGTGGCAGCGTGTATTTCGTCTATAACCTACAACAATATTCCTAAAAATGTCGTTGTCAAAAATGATGACGAAGATGATGAGGAAGAAGATCCGAAACCGAAAAAGACGGATGAAGATGATGAGGAAGAAGATCCGGACGAGGAAGAACAAAAAGAACAAAAAGAACAGAAAGAAAAAAACAGTAACGAATTGGATATGTTAGACAATTTCGTGTTTATGGAAGGAGCAATAGAAAATGAACAAGAAGATGCGTGAATTACTAGCAAAAATTAAAGAGAAAAATTCACAAGCAAGAAATTTTCAAAATGAAGGTAAGGTTGATGAGGCGAAGCAACTAATTGACGAAATCAAGGATTTGCAAACATCATACGAAAATGAAAAAGCATTATTTGAAATGGAAAGGAACAAAGTACCGGAAGAACCAAAGAACAAAACAACAGCAAACGGTTTTTCTGCTATGGCAAAGATTGCACTAAGAAAAAAATTGACCGAAGCGGAAAATGCATTGGTTACAGGCACAAACGGTACAGACGGTGAGAATTTCCTAATTCCTGAAGATGTTGATACAACAATCAGAGAATTAAGAAAGACATATATGTCAGCAAAAGATTTGGTAACAGTAGTACCGACATCATCATTGACAGGTAGTTTTGTATTTGAAAAGGGCGTTCCGACAGGTTTGGCAGATTTTGAAGATGGCGATACAATCACAGAAGGCACTAAACCATCATTTGAACAGAAAAAATTCCAAGTTACACACAAAGGTAAGGTTTTCCCTATTTCAAATATACTATTGGAATCGGAAAAGGCTGGTTTGACATCATACCTAAATAACTGGTTTGTTAAAAATTCAATCATCAGTGAAAATACAGACATTTTCACAGCATTGCAAAACGGTAAAACGGCAAAGGCAATAAAGGGATTAGATGAATTGAAATCGTCAATCAACAAAGATTTGGACCCATCCGCCCGAATCGGTGCAGTTATTGTCACAAACCAAACAGGATTTGACATTATGGACAGCGAAAAGGACGCAGTCGGCAGACCGATTTTAAAGGAAGACTATGTAACACCGACACAAAAGTTGTTCCAAGGACTACCTGTAATTGTGTTCCCAGATGCACAACTGCCAAACACCAAAGCAGGACAAGCACCGATTTTCTACGGAAATCTTAAAGCCGGTTGTTATTTCATTGATAGGAAAGGTTATCAGTTTGCAGTATCAACTGAATATCAATTCGGTGCAAATATGACAACTATGCGTGTGATCGAAAGCTATGACGTCATTCAGGCAGATAGTTCTACATACATCTACGGAACAATAACGGCAGCAGGAAGCAAGGCTGTAACGACAAAAGCAGCTGCGTAATGAATGGGAGGGGTGAAGAATGTCCCTAACATTAGACGAAGTAAAGAATTTTCTGCGATTAGATACATCCGATGATGATACATTGTTGGAAATATACATATCAACGGCGGAAGAATACGTCAAATCAGCATGTGGTAGGCAGGTAGATCTGGACAATCCCAAAGCACATACCGTAATGCTGATGTTGGTGGGCGACTATTACGAAAACCGTAGTCCATACGGACAGACAAAGTATAGTCAGAATGTTTCAACTATGCTAATGCAGTTACAGTTGGAAACACCACAAGATACTGATGATGAGGTGAAAGAATAATGGATTTTGCAAAGCTAAGGCACAAAGTTGTATTTTTAAAGCCGTCAACATCAGAAATAAACGAACAGTCAGAGCAAGTTATCGGGTGGTTTCCGTTCCACCCGGTGACAAAGACTGCAAGTGATGATGTATATTCTACGCAAGACGGCGAAATCTGTTTTAAAAGCGGAGTTTTAAGCGGTTTAAATAATGTGTTTGCCAATTACGGTGTTCGTGCATATGTTTCGCCTGCAACAGGCAGGGAATATGATGAATCGCAGAAAATTAGAGCAGAAACAACATACAACGTGGTAACACGTTATTTTAACGGCATTGAAAGTAATATGAAAATTCTGTACGGTGCAAAGGTATTTGACATAGTATCCGTATTGGATATAAATGAGAGTCACAGGGAATTAAAAATCGTATGTTCAGAGGTGGACAGATATGGCAAGAGCGAATAAAGATGTATTCGGTTTTGATGAATTGGAAAAATCGTTCAAACGTTTTGAAAAAAACTATCCGGACAAAGCAGATGCACTTTTAATGGCACAGGGACAAGCAGTCAATAGAAAGACAAAATCGCTTTCGCCCGTAAAGACGAAAAAGCTCCGCAATTCGTGGCGATTAAAGAAAGTCAAACTATACAAGGGTGGAACAGTCAGAGTTGTCAGAATTCAAACGGGAGCACCTCACGGGCATCTTGTTGAATATGGACATGAAATATATCGTGGTGGCAAAACACGAGTAAGAGGCAAAAAACTAAACCGAGTACAAATGAATGCAAGAGGAATAAAGCATTTAGGTCGGGTAGAGGGAAAACTGGTGTTATATACAGCTATGACTGAAGCACAATCACGCTTTGACCGAGAAGCAAATAAAATGTTAGATAAATTAGTGGAGGAATTTAACAATGATTAAATCACAGGATATACGCAGATTTATAGCGGACAAACTACGAAATGCAGAATTTAATGTTATATCATCAGAAATTCAAGAAGGCTATCCTAAGCCGGCAGTGTTCATCTATGTATACCCATCATCAATTACAAAATCCGGAGGATTTTTGGAGGATGACGTTTACAGTGTAACCATCAAGTATATTCCAAAAACTGAAACTGCACAAGAATGTGCAGAGGCGGCGGAAAAAATTCGCGAAACATTGATGTACAGTACGATTGATGTACAGGACAGGCATTTAACTATGGAAACAATGGATATGACAATCGAAGAAGAACGTTTAACTGTGATGTATGACGTTCCTATAACACAGTCCATTGATGAATGTGACGATTATGACAATGCAGAAACCATAGAAATGAGAGGTATATAATATGGGATTATCAACAATAAATGTAGAATTTAAAGCAGCGGCACAAACCGCTGTAAAACGCAGTGCAAACGGTACAGTTGCACTGATTTTGAAGGATGAAACCAAGGAAGATACCACATACGTTTACAACAATGAGACGGAAGTGGTTAAGAGCCATTGGACATCAGACAATCTAAATTACATAAATATGGCGTTTAAAGGTTCACCCAAAAAAGTGATTATCGAAAGAATTGCCGCAGAAGGAAGTCTTGATGATGCATTGAAGCGTTTGGCAAATAAGAAGTGGAATTATCTTGCCGTTCCGTCATTACAGGACGGTGAAGTTAAGACTGTGGCAGATTGGATTATTGCACAGCGAACGGCAAAGAAACCGTTTAAGGCAGTATTACCGCATTCTGTATCAAATAACATCGGTATTATAAATTTTGATACCGATGATATAAAAATCGGCAGTAAGACCTATACGACCGCTGAATTTTGCGTATATATTGCCAGTATTATTGCCGGAACTGCACTGAATGAGAGTGTAACAGGCAAAGTCATTTCAGAAATCAACAGTATTACAGAGAGTTTAACCCCCGATGCGGATGTTGATGCCGGAAAGCTAATTTTAATCAACGATGGTGAGCAGGTCGAAATTGCACGAGGTGTGAATTCATTGACAACGGTTGGAACAAATCAGACAGAGGATATGAAGTCAATCAAGATAGTTGAAGGAATGGATCTGATTGCAGAAGACATTAGAACAACATTCAAAGAAAACTATATCGGCAGAAGTAACAGTATTGAAAACAAAGAACTGTTTATCGCCGCAGTGAATCAATATTTTGAAACACTGACAAAGGAAGGTGTGCTATATGACGGTTATGAACATTATGCAGAAATCGACATAGACGCACAAAGAGAGTATTTGGCAAGCAAAAGTGTTGACGTTGCAAATATGAGTGATGTTGCAATCAAACAAGCCAATACAGGCACATTTATGTTTATGGCGGCACATATTCAAATGCAAAACGCAGCGGAAGATTTGAAATTCGTTGTAAACATGTAATCGAGGAGGTAGACATATATGAGTAGAAAAATTTCAGCACCTAACATTATTTCCGGTACACACGGCAAGGTATGGTGGGACGATTCGGTCATTTATGAAATTTCAAGTTTTGAAGCAACACTGGATACTGACCGTGAAGATGTCACATTTGCGGGTGATATGATCAAGGATAGCAAGTTGATGAGTGTATCGGGTACGTTCACAATGAAAGTGCGAAAGGTATTTTCACGAGGCAAGAGTTTTGCGGAAGCGTTTATGCAAGGAAAAGACCCACGTTCTACACTGATTAGTCAACTAAAAGACCCAGACGCATATGGTGGCGGATATGAAAAAATCCAACTGACTAATTGTTGGGTTGAGAGTGTACCACTAACCGGCGGTGAAAACGGTAAGGTAGTTGAAGAAGAATACAAAGGCGGTTTTACAGGATTGAAATTCCTTGCAAGCATTGAACCGATAGAACAGGATTAAACATTTTAGGAGGATATAAAAATGACAGGACAAGAAAAACATACAAGATTGACGTTGGACGAAATGATAAGACGTTCAGAGCAAGTAAAGGAAGCAAAGAACAAAAATAAAACAAAGGAATTGTACGTTGAAAGCCTTGACGGCACAATCACAATAACAAAACCAACAAGAAATCAAGTAAATGACGCAATGAATATGGATGCGTATTCAGGCGAATCGGATGCATATCTGGTGTATGAATGTGTGACAGAACCGCCACTGAAAAACAAACAACTGCAACAGGCATATGGCTGCCAAGAACCATTAGATATTCTTGACAAAATATTTGAACCGGGCGAGGTAGTGAATATTTCAAAGGCTGCATTAAGTTTTGCAGGTTATGTTGATGATAGCGTTAAGGCGGTTGAAGAACTAAAAAACTAATTGAACGCAACGGTGATTTTGAATTAATACATTACTACGTCCAACGTGGTTTTGATTGGGATAGAATTGCCGGGGCTACGGGAAATGAAAAGGCATTTTTACGAGCCAGTATGATAAAAGCATACGAAGAAGAAGCTGAAAAGATAAAAGCAATGACAGGAGGCGGTTGATGTGGCAAAAGGTAGAAACATAGGAGCAACACTGTCGTTGAAAGCCGGAAACTTCTTTGCAAATATGAAAAAAGCCCAAAATGAAAGCAATAATCTGCGTAGTACATTGAACAACACAAGCAAAAAAATTTCTGAATTGGGAGATAAAGCTAAAGTTGTTGGCAGTGCCGTTGGTAAATTGGGCAAAGGGTTAGCTATTGCCGGAACGGCAGCCGCTACCGCAGTAGGAACAATGGTAGCAAAATCAGTCAGTTCATTTGCTGATTATGAACAGCTGACAGGTGGTGTCGATACATTGTTCAAAGACAGTTCGGCGGCAGTACAGAAATATGCAAATGATGCATACAAAACCGCAGGTTTGTCAGCTAATAGCTATATGGAAACAGTTACAAATTTTTCGGCATCACTGATTTCCAGTTTAAAGGGCGATACAGCAAAGGCGGCGGATTATGCAAATTCAGCGTTGGTGGATATGGCTGATAATGCAAATAAAATGGGCACGAATATGACAGACATTCAAAATGCCTATCAGGGTTTTGCAAAGCAAAATTACACCATGCTTGATAATTTAAAACTCGGTTACGGTGGCACACAAGCTGAAATGAAACGACTACTTGGCGATGCACAGAAACTTACTGGACAGAAGTATGATATTTCATCATTTGCCGATATTACACAGGCTATTCATGCAATCCAAACGCAAATGGACATAACGGGAACAACGGCAAAAGAGGCAAGCACGACAATAAGCGGATCGTGGGGGTCACTGAAAGCGGCGTTTGAAAATACTCTTGTCGGTTTGACAACAGGCGGAGAAATGTTTGATCAGAGTTTGGATGCACTGGTTGATTCAGCTAAGACGTTCGGGCAGAATGTTATACCGGCAATAACGGGTGCGTTAAGTGGCGTAGGTTCGTTAATTGAGAGTTTGGCTCCTGTAATTGTAGCAGAACTTCCGTCAATGGTATCCGATATACTTCCACACCTTGTTTCAGCCGCAAAGAGTTTGGTTACCGGTTTAATCAGCCAATTACCTGCATTGGGAAAGGCTGTTTTAGATGCAATACCATCAATTTTTGACGGTATGACAGATGTAATCGGTGAAAGTTCTGTAGGAAAGCTAAAAGGGTCATTTGAGGGACTGAAAAATACTATAACTGATACATTTTCAAACATTGGACCAATGCTTAAAGATTTCTGTGAGGGAGGTATATCAACATTCTGTGACGCATTATCTACGGCTATGGATTTAGCCAGTGGAGCTATATCGGTAATTGAGGCATTATCTCCGGTAATAGGAGCAGTTGCAGGGGCGATAATCACATACAAAGGTGCAGTTATGTTGTGGAATGCAGCTGAAACGGCTAAAAATGTTGTTATGGGTATTTCAACAGCCGCACAATGGGCGTTAAATGTAGCTATGACAGCAAATCCGATTGGTATTGTCATTGTGGCTATCGGTGCATTGGTAGGGGCGTTTATTGTATTGTGGAATAAATCCGAAGGATTCCGAAATTTTTGGATCAACCTATGGGAAAAAGTTAAAGCGATTGTTACAAGTGCATGGGAAGGAATAAAAGCCGGATTTGAAAAGATAAAAAACGGAATATCAGCAGTCAAAGAAAAAGTGTCGACAATGTGGAACGGAGTCAAAGAAAAAACGTCAGAATTATGGGGCGGTGTAAAAAATGCTGTATCGGAAAAACTGAACAACATAAAAAGTGCATATGACGCACACGGTGGAGGACTGAAAGGTGCTACATTTGCGGCAATAGAGGGTGTCAAGGAATACTACAG
>OLQG01000360.1_pt1 | contig 38184 bp, 36 predicted proteins | sample 1672221 | NCBI WGS metagenome assembly OLQG01 (sample SAMEA3136660, study PRJEB25190) | human gut metagenome | biome: human gut; feature: human-associated habitat; material: faeces | place: Austria | collected 2013
TATGCTGATGACAAATTCATAAAAGATATGTCAAAGGGGTTACAAGCACGTTGGACATTGAACAAACAAAATGAAATAAAGATGGCTATGATTAAATTGATATACAAGCAGTGAGTATAAAGATATGATGTTAAGTTATGCTTAGGCTGAATTAGATTTTATTAAAAAATACAAAGATGAAAAAAATTAAGATATTCAATAACAATAAATAATATGATTGTGTGAAAGAGTAAATTCCATCGACAATGGGGCGGTGGAATGGAGAAATTCATTTTAGGTAAATCTGAATCTAATGTATGTATACTTCACTTAAAATTCAAAATGTGATAAAATTCTATGAAAAGGAAAAAAGAAAGGAACATAAAGGATATGAAGGGGAAAAAAATAGTTATTTCGATGATGGTTGTTTTTGTTTTAGTGCTTTGCTGCATTAGTGGATATGTAGCTAAAATTAAATATGATCAAAAACAAGAAAAAATTCGACTTGAAAAAATTGAAAAGAAAAATAAAGAAATTCAGTCTGAATATGATAAATTCGAAAAAGAAGAAGATAGAGCAAATAAATTAGCTATAGTCAAGACTTTTTCTAGTGAAATTGAGGAATATAAAAAATTAGAAGAAAAATTTGATATTTGTGAAAAAGAGTATGAAAATAAATTATCTCTTATGAAAAAATTTTTTAGCGATGATTATGATACTGTAATCAATAATATTTCTACAGAAATTGGTGATCTTAATAATTTTGGAGATAAAGAAAAGCTCGCATCTTATGTGACAACTTTAACTGAATTAAAAACAACTATTCAAAATGAATATGAAAATTATAGCATGATTGATAAAGAAAAATTTGATAGTTATAACACTACAATTGATACTAATATTCAGTCATATAATGATAGAATTGCAGCAATTCAGAAAGCTGAGGAGGAAGAAGCTGCTAGAAAGAAAGCTGAAGAAGAAGCGGCTGCTGCTGCAGAAGCGGCTGCGAGACAAGCACAGAGTTCTTCTAAATCTGGATCAAGTGGAAAATCTTCATCTTCTAAATCAGGTGGATCTACTGGATCAAGTAATAAATCTAGTGGAAGTAAAAAATCATCCGGTGGATCAAATGGAAGTTATAGATATGATGGTTGGGTTGAAGGTAAGGATGGAAAAATTAATCGTTATTACCAAGATGCAGATGGTAATACTTATGATTCAGATACTGGAGAATATAAAGGAAATATCTATGATTGGTATTAATATCTGATATTTTATTTAAGTAATGATGGCCTTAAAACCATTATTACTATTTGTTTGCACGTCATAGGCGCGCCCTATAACGGATGAAAATCCCGAACACGCCTAGGCAACGAGGAAGGGTATAGCTGAACAGCAAGGGTGTCCATCGTGAGGTGGAATCTGAAGGAAGTTGTAAGCAAACTCTTGGTCTGACGGATAGAAATCGCATATAAGCTGTATATTTCGGTTACTTTTAACTTTGCTGGTGCAAAGGAAAGTTCACGCCGTACAAACTCTTCACCGATTTTTACCCAAGGAGTATTACAGACAGAGCAGAATTTTTCTTCATACGGAAGATTCAGATATTTTTTGACTACTGGAATGTCATTGAAGTGGTTGCTGCACGTCGACAAGAAAAGATACAGAAGAATGCTGAAAAATGCAAAGGTACAATTCCAATGTGTGCTTATGCAGCTATGCTGAATTGAGATGTACGTTTGGCAATGTGCGGATAAAATAAATATAGATTGTGAGGTTCACTGGGAAATTCCTAGTGAACCTTTTTGAATTGGACAATTACTAACAGGAATATAAATTATTGATAGAAATAAAAAGGGGAATGTTTATTGGAAAAGCAGAAAAAAAAGATAACTGTGAAAGTGGTTTATGGGGAGAAATCCCTCGTAGAATGCATGAAAAATATAATCAGAGAACATAGAAATTAATTGGAAATAGCCTTGTACAATGCTAAAATAAAAGCAGAATTGTATAAAGGGTATTTTACTGTATAGATTGGAGTAGTTTATGAACAATAGAGCAGTTTTATACCTTAGATTGTCAAAAGAAGATCAGGATAAATTAGCGGAAGGAGATGATAGCGCAAGTATTAAGAACCAGAGACTTCTACTGGTAGAGTATGCGAATAAGCATAATATGACCATTACAAATATATATTCGGATGATGATGAAAGTGGATTGTATGATGATCGACCAGCCTTTAATAGAATGATGGAAGATGCAAAGCTTGGAGAATTTGATGTGATTCTTGCAAAGACACAGGCAAGATTTACAAGAAATATGGAGCATGTAGAAAAATATCTTCATCATGATTTACCAATTCTAGGTATCCGATTTATTGGTGTATCTGATGGTGTAGATACGGCAGATGATAATAATAAAAAGACCAGACAGATTAACGGATTGGTAAATGAGTGGTATTGTGAAGACCTCTCTAAAAATGTCAGAAGTGCATTCCATGCAAAGAAAAGAGCAGGACAATATGTAAGTTCTTCTTGTCCTTACGGTTATATAAAAGACCCCTTAAATCATAACCATCTAATAATAGATGAATATGCTGCAAATGTAGTTAAGGATATATATAGTTTGTACTTACAGGGAATTGGAAAAGCGAGGATTGGAAGGATTCTTGGTGAAAGAGGTATTTTGATACCAACATTATATAAAAGAGAAGTACAAGGTATGAGATTTAATAATCCAAATGCTCTTGAAACTACAAAAGTGTGGTCATTTCAGACCGTTCATCAAATTCTAAACAATGAAGTTTATATTGGAAATTTAATACAGAATCGAAGATCATCATTATCGTATAAAGACAAAAAAACAAAAGCATTGCCACCGGAGAAAATGCACATGAGCCAATTATTTCAAAAGATATTTTTGAAAGAGTCAAAGCATTACAAAAGATTAAGACAAAAAGTGTAAATGTAAAAAATCCAAAATATGAAAGTATATTTTCTGGATTGATATTCTGTGCTGATTGTAAGCATAGTATGGTTAGAAAATATAAGCGAAGAGGTAATCGGGAATTTGTTGGATATGTGTGTTTAACATATAAAACGCATGGGAATAGTGTCTGCACAAGTCATAGTGTTAACTATGAGGAATTAACAGATGCGGTGCTTTTATCCATTCAACGAGAGGCAAGAAAAATTTTAAGTAGCGAAGATGTTGAGGAGCTGAAAAAGATATCTTGTAGAAATCGGAGAATTGAAAATATTGAAAAAGAAATAGAATTTGCAGAAGAAAGGAAGGAAAAAATAAATAATTTTAAGCAGAAAACATATCAGTCATATATTGAAGAGTTGATTTCAAAAGAAGATTATGTAAAATATTCAGCAAACTATGATAAAGAATTGAAAGAATTAAATGGTGAAATTGCTGAGTTAGAAAAGCATAGAGAGGATGATAAGGAATTAGAATTAGAATATCAGGAGTGGGTGAATAAGTTTTCTGAGTATGTAAACATTGACAAATTAACACGTGGAATAGTGCTTGAATTGATTGAAAGGATAGATGTTTCTGAAGACGGTTGTATCTGTATTCATTATCGGTTCAAAAATCCATATGAAGAGTAGAGTGTCTACTATCTGTATACCACAGTAAAAATTTCTAAAATTTCAAAAACCACGATTTTTAGGCGTTTATAGAAGGTGTCTACTATACATATACGCTAGGTGTGTCTGCATGGCAGAGTACATTTGTGGGAGTGAACAGGAATTTGTAAATCAGATGAATGAGCGGGCGAAAGGCCTTGGCATGGAGAATACACATTTTGTCAACTGTAACGGACTTGACGCAGAGGGACATGTGACGACGGCAAGGGACATTGCGTTAATGTCCAGAGAACTGATCCATACATATCCACAGATTTTTGATTACTGCAATATCTGGATGGAGGATATCACGCACACGACGAAAAAGGGCTCTACACAGTTTGGACTTACAAATACGAACAAAATGATCCGGCAATACGAATATGCGACTGGGCTTAAGACGGGGTCGACCAGTCAGGCAAAGTTCTGTATTTCTGCAACAGCAAGGAAGAATAACACGGATATGATTGCTGTCATTATGGCGGCAGATGACAACAAAGCAAGAATGAGGGACGCAATTGCACTGTTGAATTATGGTTTTGGAAAATGTCAGAAATATCAGGAAGATAAAGTAAACAAAATCCCGAATGTGCCGGTAAAACATGGAGTTGAAAAGAAAGTTGGCGCCGCGCAGATGGAATTATTTTCTTATGTAGATGTGACAGGTGCAGATTTATCTACGATAAAGAAAATAGTAAAATTAAAAGAGAATGCGACAGCACCGGTCAGACAGGGGGATAAAATAGGCGAAGTAATTTATTCGCTGAATGGAAAAGAGATTGGCAAAGTAGACATTCTTGCAACAGAAGATGTAGAAGAAATCAGTTACGGAAGTGCCATGGAAGAAGCCGTGCGTGGGTGGACATTATAATTAGTCATTGATAAATGAAAGTAATTGTGATTATATTATATTGACAGCGAAAATATCCGGGCACCTTAAAGCAATAGGATATTTTTAAATTACTAGAAATGAGATGACAAACGAGGAGAGAAACATATGGAACTGGGTCTTGTATTAACACTATGTGGTCTGGGAGCAGCGTTCTGGCTTCCGGCGATTATTATAGGTTTGATTTCACATGGAAAAAAGAAAAACTGTACGATGAATACGATCGGACTGGTCATAAGAATTAACAGCAAATCATCGGGTGATGGAAGTTTAAGCTTTTATCCGGTATATGAATATTATGCAAAAGGAATGAAATATACGAATGAAGGTGCGTCCATCCGGAATAATACTCCACAAGTCGGCACAAGGGTTCCGGTGATGTACAATCCGGCAAAGCCAAAGCAGTCTTACATTCCGGGATATGATAATAAGGTCTATAAGATTCTTGCGATTGTATTTGGAATTATTGGGTGCATACCGATTCTTGTATGTACTGGAATTTTGTTTTTTACAGGCATATAACAGATTTGAAAATAAAAGGAAACAAAGAAGCCTCTCTCGGAAAATGAATGAGAGAGGCTTTCCTATACTTGAAAATAAATTTTGAAAATCAAATTTGGTGTTAAAATATCAGGTTTATAAACGTGTAAATCGGTCTAAATCGCTCTTGTATATTCAGCCAGCCATTTGCGTTCATCTTCTTTCATATGTGGTGCAAGTGTCTCGTATACGCGCTTGTGGTAAGCGTTTAGAAGTTCTTTGTCTTCGATGGTCATCATTTCAGGTACGACTGCGTCCAAATCTATCGGTACAAGTGTAATTGGTTTAAAGTATAAGAATCTTCCATATGTGGTTGTCTCGCCTTCGCAGATCATAAGTTCGTTCTCTGTACGAATTCCGTGAGAACCGGCAATGTAGACACCCGGTTCGTCAGTGATGATCATTCCCGGCTCCAGGGCAATGTCCTGAATTGGAGCTTTATTTCCGAGATAACGGCGGAATCTTGCCGGTTCTTCGTGAATGTTCATAAGATAGCCAACGCCGTGTCCGGTTCCGTGATTGAAGTCTAATCCACGTTTCCAAAGTGGAAGACGTCCGATAACATCTAAGCTTCCACCAGTAGTACCGTACGGAAACACTACATTTGCCAGATGCAAGTTACATAAAAGAACGGAAGTAAAGTCTTCTTTCATATTCTGTGGAACATTTCCAAATGCAAAGGTTCTTGTAATGTCTGTGGAGCCTTCCAGATAACCGCCGCCGGTGTCTGTAAGGAAGAGACCATTTTCCGTGACTGGTACATTGCTATCTTTGGTTGCGCTGTAGTGAACAATTGCTGCGTGGTCGGCAGAAGCACAGATTGGCTCGAAGCTCTGCCAGAGATATCCGTCCTGTTCTTTCCGAAATTCTTCCAGTTTGTCGGCTGCACTAAGTTCCGTGACAGGAGATTCAGAAGAGATACCAACGTGTGTCTTTAGCCAATGCATAAAACGAGTCACAGCAACCCCATCTTTGATGTGAGCCTGTTCGATATTGTGAAGTTCTGTTTCATTTTTTACAGATTTCATCAATACGGAAGGATTTTCGCTTTCGACAACAGAGACTCCTTCTGGAATGCAGTTACGAAGCGCATAGTTAATACGAGATGGGTCTAAAAGGATAGTTTCTTCCGAATTCAGATGTTTTAAATCTTCGTAAATATCATTGTATGGGTGAAATGTAATTCCGGCAGCGGTCAGGTTATTATACATTTCTTCGGTCAGCTTCTGCTTATCAACGTATAGTTTCATCTCATCCATGGTGATGATGGCGTAGGAGAGAAGAAGGGGAAAATAGTCAATGTCCCGTCCGCGCAGATTGGTAATCCAGCAAATGTCATCCAGGGCAGCAACGACATGAGTAGTAGCCCCGTGTTGCTTGATAGCTTCACGGACGCGGGCAAGTTTTTCCGTTGTAGAAGCACCGGTGTATTTTAATTCCAAGGCAAATGCCGGTTTTGTTGACAGTGCCGGTCGGTCTTTCCAGATCAGGTCGATCAAATCTTCGGAAGTAACAATATGACCATGCTTTTTCTCGGCAATTTCCTGATATGCCTTTCCGTTTTTCATAGAAATGACACGTCCGTCAAAACCGATTGTACCATGTTCCGGTAAATGTTTTTCCAAGAACTCGTTGATACTCGGGACACCTGGTTCCAGCATGCGATAGAGAGTAACCGGAGTGCCTGAAAGCTGTTGCTCGGCCTGTAAGAAATAACGTCCATCTGTCCAAAGTCCGGCGTGATCTAAAGTAATAATCGCGGTTCCGGCGGAACCGTCAAAGCCTGTAATAAATGTTCTGGCCTGAAAATATGCCCCGACATTTTCGCTTTGATGAAAATCATCAGTCGGAACAATATAGATATCGTATCCGCGCTCCTTCATAAGTTTTCTCAGCGCGTCAATATGTTCTGAAACCGTCATGATAAAAACCTCCTCGACATGATTTCTAAATCAGTATATAATAATGCAAGGGTGTAAAGATGCATCATAGTTGGGCCTTTTAATCCCGACACCATCATCATTATATAGTATAAATGGACAAAATTCCAGCAAGGAGCTTTTTTTAATGTTAAAAGGAAATGATTTAGATAGTAAAAAATATTTTTTGTTTGATATAGACGGGACACTTGCCATTGATGACACGATTTATGACGGCAGCCGGGAGTTGCTTGATTATATTGAAAGCATTGGCGGACGAGCTTTTTATATTACGAACAATTCGGTCAAAAGCCGAAAAGATTATATTGAGAAATTTAAGAAATGGAATATTTCTGCAGTAGAAAATCAGTTTGTGACTGCATCTTATGCAACATGTAAGTATCTGAAGGAGCACTATGAAGATAAGAAACTGCTTGTAGTAGGAACGCCGTCTTTTGAAGAGGAGTTAAAAAGCTTTGGACTAAAGCTGACCCACGAGGCAGAGGAAGATGTAGCATGCGTAGTTGTGGGATTTGACAGAACACTTGTCTACGAAAAAGTCGAAGAAGCATGTAAGGCATTATTTCGTCCGGAAGTGGATTTTGTCGGAACAAACCCAGATTACCGGTGTCCAACTGCATTTGGCTTTGTCCCTGACTGCGGAGGGATCTGCGAGATGTTGAAAGTGACAACAGATCGGACACCTTACTATGCAGGTAAGCCGAATGCACAGATTGTAAAAATGTGTATGGAGCAGGTAGGTGCGAAACCAGAGGAAGTGCTTGTAGTTGGCGATCGCCTTTACACGGACATTGCATGTGGAATTAACGCGGGAGTGGAAACGGCTCTTGTGTATACAGGAGAGGCAAAGCCAGAGGATCTGGTGGCGACAGAATTTATGCCGGATTATGCATTTGAAAATATCCGAAAGCTGTATGAGGCATTTCGGAAAAGCCGGGAAGCGGTGACGGAAGGAAAAAATCCAGACATACAGATGTGTTCAAAACAGATATAAATAAACGTGTGATAAACAAACGTAAATAAATGGAAGAATAAATCAGGAGAATATCTATGTCGACAACAGGAATCATAATCGGAATACTGGTGGCAGCAGTACTTCTTGGATTTGCAGAAATGTATCGGGAACTTCATACATTTCGGGTGACTCGTTACCAGGTGGCGTCACCGAAGCTTGCAGGGGAGAAAACATGGGTCTTTTTAAGTGACCTGCACAATCAGGTCTATGGAGTGAATAATTGCAGATTAATTGATGCAGTGAAAAAAGAGTCACCGGATCTGATTCTAATTGGTGGGGATATGTTAGTTGGAAAGAACGGACATTCCTATGAACCGGCCCTTGCCTGTGTGAAAGAGCTTGTGAAAATTGCACCAGTCTACTATGCAAATGGAAATCATGAAGAGCGTATGAAATTAAAACCACAGAAGTATGACCAGTCTTATGCTTTATATCGGGAAAGGTTGCTGAATCTGGGAGTACATCTTTTGGAAAATGAATCGATAGTTTTAAGTGATGAATCAAAAGTCCGCCTGACAGGGCTTGAGATTCCACTGGAGTGTTACACGCATTTGAAACGAAGAGAGATGCCAGAGGGAGCAATAAAAGAGCGGATCGGAAATCGGGATCCGGAAGCATTTCAGGTTCTTCTCGCACATAATCCTTCCTATATGAAAGAATACCTTGCCTGGGGAGCAGATCTGATCCTAAGTGGGCATCTGCATGGAGGTATGGTGAGAATTCCGGGAATCGGAGGTGTGATCGGACCGGATTTTGTATTATTTCCAAAGTATTCAGGAGAAATGCGGCGCGTGGGAGACCAGACTGTCATTGTAAGTAAAGGGCTTGGAACCCACACCATTCATATCAGGCTCTTTAATCCGGCAGAGGTTGTTGTTCTGAGTTTAAATAATTGTTGAGAAATGTGAGAGAATCAAGTATAATAGATTGTCAGACCTAAAAGTCATGGAAATTTATGGAGAGTAATGAGACATGGGAATCCCGGTAAAATTGCAGGTGTTCGAAGGACCTCTTGACCTGCTGTTACATTTGATTGATAAAAACAAAATAGATATTTACGATATTCCTATTGTGGAGATTACGAACCAGTATATGGATTATATCAAAGCCATGGAACGGGAAGATCTCAATGTGATGAGTGAATTTCTTGTCATGGCAGCGACGCTTTTGGATATCAAGTGTAAGATGCTGCTTCCAAAGGAAGTAACAGAAGATGGGGAAGAGGAAGACCCAAGACAGGAACTGGTAGAACAACTTCTTCAATATAAGATGTACAAGTATATGTCCTATGAGCTTCGTGACCGAGAGCTGGATGGCGGCAGGACGATGTACAAAGATCCGACTATCCCGGAGGAAGTCATGGATTATGTGGAGCCGGTAGATTTGGACGAACTTTTAGGGAATCTGACATTGGCAACACTGAACCGTGTTTTTCAGGACGTGATCAGGCGTCAGGAAGACAAGATCGATCCGGTAAGAAGCAAATTTGGTAAATTAGAGAAAGAAGAAGTTACGGTTGAGGAAAAGCTGGAGACTGTGACAGATTATGCGAGGGAACACAAGCATTTCAGTTTCCGTACACTTTTGGGCAGCCAGAAGTCCAAGATGCAGACTGTTGTAACATTTCTGGCAGTGTTGCAGTTGATCAAGGAAGGAATCCTGATCGTACAGCAGGAACATGCATTTGATGATATTATGATTACTGCAAATCTTTAACGAAGTGTAGTATTAGTTGGAGAACCGTCTGGATGGTTTTGACAGAAGTAAAAGTGGTTCCCTTAAGAAAAGTCGTCAGATTTATATCAGCTGGGAGATGACTTCCACCTCTATAGGTGGTGAGAAACAAGCTGGTATCAGTGGCGGGAGTCAATCCCCCAGCTGATATAGCCTCCGGCAGGGCGCACATTGTCCGGTGGACAATGGTTTTGCGCCGACCGAAACGGAGTGTAGACTTGCAGAGGTGCGCAGTAGAAGTATGTTATGCAATTGCATGATGCGCACCTCGCAGCAAGAATGCCGAGGCATTCTTGAAATAAAATAATAGGATGATATTATCCGTGATGGTGCAAATGTTTTACAGATTGGAGACCAGGTATGAGTAGAAAAAAGAATAGAAAAAAGAATAGAAAAAAGAATTTTGTTAAGCAAATAGCAGTTGTAAACAAAACCCCTGTGAAACAGGAGGAACAGATGGTGCAACTGGATTTAGGACCGCGAAGAAGTGTTGCATTCATCGGTTCGGAATGCTATCCATTTGTTAAGACTGGCGGACTGGGAGATGTTATGTCTGCGCTTCCAAAGACTCTGGCGAAGTTAAATCTGGATGTTAAGGTAATTCTTCCAAGATATAAATGTATTCCTCAGAAGTTTCAGGAAAAGATGGAGTACAGAGGTTCTTTTTATATGGATCTTTGTTCTGACGGGAAACAGTATTATGTAGGAATCATGGAATATCAGAAAGATGGAGTTGTCTATGATTTTATCGACAATGACGAGTTCTTTTCCTGGGGTAATCCGTATACGAACCTCATAGATGATATTCCGAAGTTCTGTTATTTTGCGAAGGCATCGCTTGCCGCACTCAATTATCTGGACTGGACACCTGACATCGTACATTGTCATGACTGGCAGGCCGCTTTAGTACCGCTTTATTTAAGAACCTGTTTTCAGAATACGAATGTTGGACGGGCAAGTGCAGTACTTACGATACATAATCTGAGATTCCAGGGAATATATGACAGAAAAATGATTCAATACTGGTCAGGTCTTCCGGATTATGTATTCAATAAAGACTGCATGATTCAGAACTGGCTGGATGCCAACATGTTAAAGGGCGGTATCGCTTACTGTAATAAAATTACGACAGTTAGCAATACTTATGCGGGCGAGATTCAGACGGAAGAGTACGGTGAAGGTCTTGCGGAACATTTGAGATATCATAATAATAAAATCAGAGGAATTGTGAATGGAATTGATACAGATAACTGGAATCCTGCAACAGATAAACTGTTAACAGCTAATTATGATGCCGAGTCAGCAGTAGTAAATAAAAAGATAAACAAGAAAGCACTCCAGGAATCTTTGGGATTAGAAGTGGATGACCATAAGATGGTGATCGGACTTATTTCACGTCTTACCAACCAAAAAGGCCTTGATCTTGTAAATGCTGTAATTCCGGGGATTATGGATGGGAATACACAGGTGGTGGTTCTTGGTACCGGTGATGCCTGGTATGAAAATACATTCCGTTATTATGAATATAAATATAAAGGCAGCTTCTGTGCATACATTGATTATAATGAAAATGTCGCCCACGGCATTTATTCGGGCTGTGATGCAATCCTGGTTCCGTCAAGATTTGAACCATGCGGGCTTACACAGCTGATAGCTATGAGATATGGTACGATTCCGATTGTCAGAGAAACAGGAGGACTTAAGGATACCGTTTCCCCTTATAATATGTACGACAATACAGGGAATGGTTTTACATTTGACCGGTATGAAAGCGGACTTCTTTACGATGCCATTAACAGGGCAAAGACGCTCTATTTTGAGAGCAGAAAGTATTGGGATGATATGGTGATCCGGGATATGAACAAAGATGTTTCCTGGGAAAAGAGTGCAAAACAATACAAAGATTTGTATGTAGAGCTGACACCGAGAAACTAAAAAAAATATATGTAATAAAAATTATAAGGGTGTGTTGTTCTTAAGTGGAACGCACACCCTTGTAAAAGGTGAGAAATAAAAGGACATTTGTCCTAAATAAAAAGAAATATTGGTGCTAGAATATAGAGGTAGATGAGCTTTGCCAGAAAGTAGGAATGGTGTTCCAGAATCCGAATGATCAGATTTTCAAAAATACAGTTTTGGATGAAGTGATGTTTGGTCCGCTTCAGATTGGAATGAGCAAAAAGCAGGCGAAAGAAGTTGCATTAAAAGCACTGGATATGGTAGGCTTGAAGGGAGCGGAGAAGATCAATCCTTATGAGCTTGGATATAGGGATGCATTATTGAGTCCCGAAGAGTTTGTTGCTTATAAGAAAGCGAATGCATAATACGAAAGGCAGGGGTTATTATGAGAGCATTTTGGATCGTACTGGACAGTGCAGGAATAGGAAATGCGCCGGATGCAGAAGCATTTGGTGATGAGGGAAGCAATACATGGAAGACTTGTTATGATTCCGGAAAACTGCATATTCCGAATATGGAAAAATTAGGGATTTATAACATCGACGAGATGAATTATGGGGATAAGTCTTTAAGTCCAATTGGATGTTACGGAAGACTTCATGAAAAATCTATGGGAAAAGATACGACCATCGGGCATTGGGAGATGGCAGGTATGATATCTCCGAAACCATTTCCGGTATATCCGGACGGATTCCCGAAGGATGTGCTGGATGAATTCCGAAAGCAGACAGGACGGGAAGTGCTGTGTAATAAACCATATTCCGGAACAGAAGTTATCAAGGATTATGGGCGTGAGCATATGGAAACAGGTGCGTTGATCGTATATACATCCGCTGACAGTGTGTTCCAGATTGCAGCTCATGAAGATGTTGTGCCGGTAGAAACTCTGTATGAATATTGCAAAATAGCAAGAAAAATTTTGATGGGCGCTCATGCAGTAGCAAGAGTCATTGCAAGACCATTTGTAGGACAATATCCGAACTTCGAAAGAACAGACCGTAGACATGACTTTTCGCTTGTGCCGCCCAAACAGACGGTGCTGGATGATTTGAAAGATGCCGGAAAAGATGTCATCGGTGTTGGCAAGATATATGATATATTTGCCGGAAAAGGAATTACAGAGACAACTGCGAACCATGGAAATAAAAAGAACATGGAGAAAGTATTTGAGTTGCAAAAGAAAGATTTTAATGGACTGTGCTACATTAATCTGGTTGATTTTGATATGATATATGGCCATCGAAGAGATATTTTAGGATATACAACTGCATTAAATGAATTTGACAAGGATCTTGAAATATTTCTTGCTAATATGCGCGGCGATGATGTGTTATTTATCACAGCTGATCATGGCTGTGATCCGGGATATAAAGGAACTGATCATACGCGTGAGTCTGTACCGCTTCTTGGTTACAGTAAATGCTGGAAACAGGGCGTGAATATCGGAACAAGAGATACTTACGCTGATATAGCGGCCACCCTTGCACAGATATTTGAAATCGAGTATCATGGTGATGGTACGGGATTTCTTGAAATGCTAAAATAAAGACTGAAAATGAATAGTAATTAAAGTAATGAATGGGGCCGAAAGCGCTGATCGGGACGATCGGGAAAGGTGTGGAGGCAATGGTACTGAATGATGGAAGCATGACCAACGAGGATGCTTTCTGGAAATGTTTTGAGGAAATATCCGGGCTTTCCAGAGCAGAGGTAGAGCAGGAGACGTTGGATTTTTATGCAAATGAATTTAATGAGGCAATTGCATCTACAAAACCGAATCCGCGCGCAGACCAGGTGGTTAAACTGTTGAAAGAACATGGTGTGAAAGTGTACCTTGCGACCAATCCGATCTTCCCGCGTGTGGGAACTATGAACCGTATCCGCTGGGCAGGAAGACCTGACGATCCGCTCCCTTGGCGTAAAGACATATTTATTAACAGATACACTGGAAAATAAAAAGAACATTCCATTAGAAGAAGCTGAGACAGAGTACAAAGGGACTATGGAAGAATTATATGAATGGTTTCAGTCATATTTTGTTCACAATTAGTTTTCATTTTAAACATAGTTTCATCACACTTTGTGTCTATACTATTAATTGTTCGAAAGAACAAAACAATTTTCTTTTTCATAACTTTTTCCTCAGGGCTGCAACCTCCCAAACATGCAGTCCTATTTTATTGTTTGAAATTAATTTCATGATATAAAAGCCCAACCGGGTAGACTTCAAGATGCCCGGTTGGGCTTTTATTTACATATTAAGAAATTTTACATATTACACCATTCGATCATGCTCTGTGAAAAATTCCGTTGTAGTCGGGTAGGTATAACTCTTACCAATTTCTTTGAGCAGCACGACATTTAATTTTCCACCCAGGTTTTTCTTGTCGAGGGCAATGGCTCCGATCAGGTCGTGGAGCATAAGGTCACACTTGTGTGGAAGTCCATAGATATCCAGGACTTTGCGTATATGTTCCGCTTCGCCGGTTTTCGTCAGTCCCATTTCCTCTGCAATCTTTGTAATCTGATACATTCCGATGGCAACTGCCTCACCGTGGCTTTCGCGTGTGTAGTGGTAATGCTGTTCGATTGTGTGTGCCAGAGTGTGACCAAAGTTCAGGAGCATGCGCTCGCCGGTGTCGAACTGATCGTGCTCAACAACGATTCGCTTGATATCTACACAGCGATAGATAACTTCGGTCAGATCTTTCTTCAAATCTTCAAATGAGGTGTGTGCCTCCAGATTTTTGAATAAATCAGCATCCCAGATGCAGCCGTATTTGATGACCTCGCCCATACCGTCGTTGATGTAACGCTCTGGCAGTGTATTTAATACAAGTGGGTCGATGAGCACAAGAGCCGGCTGATAAAAAGCACCGACCAGGTTCTTGCCTTCCGGCAGATCTACGGCGACTTTTCCACCGACGGAAGAATCGACTTGTGCCAGAAGTGAGGTCGGAATCTGGATAAACTTGATCCCGCGAAGGAAGCTTGCGGCTGCAAATCCTGCCAGATCTCCGATGACACCGCCTCCGAGGGCAATGATCAGATCACTTCGTGAAAAACGGGCTTCCAAAAGTGCGGAATAGATTTTCGGAAGACTTTGAAAACTCTTGGTTGGCTCACCGTGTGGGAGAATAAGAGAATGAACCTCATATTTATCTTCCAGTGTTTTTACAATAGTATCTCCGTACAGAGGAAATACGTTGTCGTCTGAGATGATCATGATTTTTTTCCCGGAGTAAACTTTTTCGATATAGCTTCCGGTATCTTTCAAAATATTATTTTCAATATAAATGGAGTAGCTGTGTGCTCCGAGGTCTACATATAATTCCATGCTGATAATCCTCTTCTTTCTTTTACACCTGTGAAAACGTCAAGACCCGCGAACGGGTCTTGAATAGTTAAAATGTTTTTCCGACTACTTTTGCAATCTCAGCAACCTGTTTCAGCAGTGCATCATATTTCGCAGGTTTCAGAGACTGGGAACCGTCGCACAGTGCCATCTCAGGATTGTTGTGAACCTCGATCATCAGACCGTTTGCTCCTGCAGCAACAGCAGCCTTAGCCATTGGTTCAACCAGCCACCATTTTCCACCGGCATGGCTTGGATCAATGATGATTGGAAGATGTGAAAGCTTCTGGATAACCGGGATACTCTGGAGATCCAGTGTATTTCTTGTATAGGATTCAAATGTACGGACACCGCGCTCACATAAAATGACATTTTCATTACCGGATGCCATAATGTATTCTGCAGACATCAGCCACTCTTCGTAGGTAGCGTTCAGACCACGTTTCAGAAGAATCGGGCGGTCTACCTGTCCTAACTGTTTCAACAGATCGAAGTTCTGCATATTTCTTGCACCAATCTGTATCAGGTCAACTTTTTCGTTGAATACATCCAGATATTCGGCGGACATCAATTCTGTAACGATTGGCAGTCCTGTTGCAGCTTTTGCTTCACAGAGGATATCCAGACCTTCAAGACCGAGTCCCTGGAATGAATATGGACTTGTACGAGGTTTGAAAGCACCACCGCGGAGCATGTTGGCTCCGGAAGCTTTCGCAGCTTTTGCAATCTCAAGAACCTGGTCTACAGACTCTACAGAACAAGGTCCGGCGATCAGCGCCAGATTATCTCCTCCAATCTTGACTCCGGACACATCGATGATGGAGTTGTCCGGGTGGAAAGCGCGGCTTGCTAATTTGTAAGGTTCCTGCACATGCATAACCTTTGTGACAGCAGGATCAACTTCGAAGAGTTTTGGGTCGATACGTGATGTGTCACCGATACAGCCGATGATCGTCATTTCTGCTCCTTCAATTACGTGAGTGTCCAGGCCTCTTGCTTTGACCATATTTTCAACACGTTCAATATCTTCCTTTGGGGAAAGTGGTTTTAATACAATAATCATAATAGTAACTCCTTCTATACCTTTATATATGTAATGTCTATAATATTCGCACTGTAAAATTTTAGTTGTTTAAAGTGTGAAACTAATACATATAGTACCCCGTTAGAATAGCATTTGTCAATGGGTTTTATGAAAATATCTCTCATTATGTTCCAGTTTAATTAAGTTGACTTGATACAGGGCATTTGCTAAAATGAAAGAGGAAAAATAAGGGTTTATCTAGCAACAAAAAAGTTTACAAAGACAGAAAATTCTCAAGGGAGAGTAAGGGAAATTTAATAAGGAGGAAATGCGATGTTAGAGTTAACATTTGGGGAACAGGTCAAAATCGTTCTGAACCGTAAAGATATGACAATCAAGCAGCTAGCGGAGATGATTGAAGAACGAACAGGAAAGAAAATGTCCAGACAGAATCTGACGCAGAGACTGGCCAGAGATAATTTTCAGGAACAGGACATGCGTTTAATTGCATCTATATTAGAGTGCCCATTTCATCTGAGTATACTGGAAGAGAATGCGGATAGTGAATATATAACTCGTGAAAATATCAAAATCGATAAGCGATCTGAAAATAATATTATTATAGATGAAGAACCACAACAGCTGACACTGAATCTGGAGTATGATGAACCAGAGCAGGTACAGGAAGAACAGCCGGTAAAAGCAAGGGAATTTGGCATATCTGGAGCAGAACGTGATATTACAATTGGAGAACTGGTAGATATCCATAAAGATTTAGATCAGATGGAAGAAACATCAGAATATGCAGACCAGACAGAATATGAAGAACCGGCAGAATATGAAGAACCGGCAGAATATGAAGAGCCGGCAGAATATGAAGAACCGGCAGAATATGAAGAAGAGCCGCAGTCTTCGGAAGTTCCTGAGTACAACAAGCAGGAGGATGTGAAGGATATTCTGGAAGAAATGGCTGCGATAGAGGCTGAAGAGAAGAAGGCAAGAGAAGACAGAGAAGAAAGAGAAAGAGAGCGAGAAAAGGAACAGGAAAAAGAGCAGGAGAAGCCACGTGGCTGGAGGGCTTATTTCCCGCGCCGTAAGAAAAAGCAAGCAGAGGCGGTTCATGAGGACAAGCAGGAAGCTGCCACAGAACAGCTGGAGGCAGAATCTGCGATGAATCAGGCGCAGCCGGAAGACAAGACAGAAGAGGCTGTATCAGAAGAACCGTATCAGGAGTCAGAAGAATATCAGGAGCCGAAAGAATATCAAGAAGCTGAAGAGCATCAGGAGCCGGAAGAATATCAGGAAGCTGAAGAGTATCAGGAGTCAGAACCGTATCAGGAAGAGGAGCAGGCATACGAAGAATATGTTGAGGAAAATCAACAGGATATGGAAGAAGAGTTTGCTGATACCGCACAGGATTGGGAAGCTCCGGAAGAAGAAAATGTGGGTGATATCAACCCATATACGGGCATGGAATATGAATCCAACAGTGTGAGAATGCATCCAAAGAGAATCGGTTATGTCCAGGTCTATGACAGAAGTGATCATCAGTGGACCGACATGACAGAGTGGGCATTCCTTGGATATCAGGAGCGCAAGAAAGCGCTTCTCGGCAAGGATTACGAGCCTCCGATTTATCTGGATTAAGTAATAGTAGATCATTTGTGAGGAGAAATAAGAAGATGAGATGGGAAGAACTTCTGTCGGCAAAGAGATGTCGTGGTGGACAGACGAGAGGGAGAAATGCTAAAAGTTCAGACTTGCGGAGTGAATTTGAAAAAGATTACCATCGAATTATTGGCAGTGCTTCATTTCGAAGACTTCAAGATAAGACACAGGTATTTCCACTGGATAAAAGTGATTTTATCCGGACAAGACTAACTCATTCTCTGGAGGTTTCTTCTTTTGCAAAATCTCTTGGACAGAACATCGGAGAAAACATTTTAGTTTACAAAAAAGATTCTGAGTTTACACCACAGATGAAAGAAGATATATGTAATATTTTGCAATGCGCAGGGCTGATTCACGATATCGGGAATCCGCCCTTTGGGCATTTTGGAGAAGATGTGATCCGGGAGTGGTTCGAACGGAAGCTGCCACTTATGACATATCATGGAAAGCCGATGGAACAAGTGATGAGCCGGCAGATGGTAGAGGATCTGTATCATTTTGAAGGAAATGCACAGGCGTTCCGGCTTGTGACGAAACTGCATTTTCTGGTGGATGAGCGAGGTATGAACCTGACGTATGCGCTTCTGAGCACCATTGTAAAATATCCGGTGCCGTCCACAGGAATCGACTTGGATTCCGGGGATATTAAGACGCGCAAGATGGGATATTATCTGGCAGATGAGAAAATGTTCCGTGAGATCGAGAGGGAGACTGGAACGAATGGCTGTCGGCATCCGTTGACGTTTATATTAGAGGCGGCAGATGACATTGCATATAAGACTGCGGATATCGAGGATGCATTTGTAAAAGGGTACTTAAGTTATCATACATTGTTGGAGGAACTTAAGGAACTGCAAAGGATGTATCATCAGGAAACGAATATATTTCGCCCGGCGGATAAGCTGGAAGAGTTATATTTTCGGGGGAAAGAGATGCATGTGGCAAATCCAGAGGATTATGCAGTAAAGAACTGGATCATCCGTGTGCAGGGATTTGTGATCAACTGCGCAACTTATGGGTTTACATCGAATTATGATGCAATTATGAAGGGTGAATATAAGTATGATCTGTTTTACGGTACTTACTGTGAGAGGCTGATGCAGCTTCTTGGTGACCTGGCATACAGAGAAGTCTTTACATCGGAACCTATTTATCGAATGGAAGTGACAGAATCTGTCATGCTGAGTGATCTTTTGGATAAGTTTATGACAGCAATCATCAAATATGATGACCCGTCGCAGAAATTAAATTCCATGGATCTTAGGATTGTGTCATTTATTTCTGATAACTATAAGCGGGCATATCATTGTCAGGCAGAGGGCAAGACGGAGGCGGAAAAACTGTATTTGAGGATTCTGCTTGTGACAGATTATATATGTGGAATGACGGACAGCTATGCAATGCGTCTTTATCAGGAAATGCGAGGAATGTTTTTGAGTGGAACAGAATAGACTGTGGTAAATGATACAAGTCAGGACGGATAGGATTGAAGAGGTTTATTCGATATCTGTATGAATATGAAGGGAATCAGAAAAAAAGAAATGTCGGGTTTGTAAAAGTCGAACAAGATGGGAAAGAAACAATGATTTCTGTACATGGGAAAGGGCTGTGTGGAAAAAGCAATGAAAACATTTCCTGTTATCTTATAAAATTGGATTCTGAGATGGGAAATATACTTTTCGTTCCGGCAGGAGAGATACAGATTGGAATGATTTCCTGCGGGGGATGTTTTTGCTATACAGAAGAACTGATAAGAGCTGGCTATGGAAAGACAGAGCAGAGTGCCGGTCAGACGTGTGAGAAAAAAGACGACATTTGTGGGCTTGGTCTTGGTGATCCCAAGGAAGCATTTTATGTAGCGCTTTGGAATGAGGAAATGTATGGAGACCTTGATATTGCGAAGGCGAAGGTCTTTCAAGAATTCGATAGTGATAAAACCGCCGGGGAATCTAAGAGTACTAAGAGTATAGACGAAAAAGAGGCAGAGGTAGAAACGCGGTTCGGGGACGATGAAGAGACAGAAAATCTGGAAGAAGAACAGCCAGAGAAAAAAGATCAGGAAACAGTAGAAGAATCCTCGGAGAAAAAGGAACAGGAAACAGTAGAAGAGCTCCCGGAGAAAAAAGAACAGGAAATAGTAGAAGAATCCTCGGAGAAAAAAGATCTGAAAAAAGACGATAGAGACATAGATTTGCAAAATTTCCGGCGGCAGATCATGAAAATCCAGCGTGGAGAAATCAGTATCCTGCCACGATGCGAGTGGAAACTTGCCAATAATAATTTTCTGCTTCATGGATATTATAATTACCGGCATCTTGTTCTGATCGACGAAGGTAATCAATTAAAGCTGGGAGTTCCTGGCATTTATCATGAACGGGAAGCAAGAGCGGCGGCAACATTTGGATTTCCGGAATTTATTGCAGAAGCAGATGTGAATGTGACGCTTGAACCACAGGAAAGAAATGAAAATCAGCAATTCGGCTACTGGTGCCGGCAGGTGCGAAGACCGCCGAGATAGTAAGGAGTAAAAATGACTGCAGATGAAAAATATATGCGGGAGGCAATCAAACAGGCGAAAAAGGCATATGCTATCGGAGAAGTTCCGATTGGTTGTGTAATCGTGTATCAGGACAAAATTATTGCTCGCGGATATAATCGAAGAACAATCGATAAAAATACACTGGCTCATGCTGAGCTTCAGGCAATTCGTAAAGCAAGTAAGAAAATGGAAGACTGGCGGCTGGAAGAATGTACGATGTATGTGACTCTGGAGCCGTGCCAGATGTGCTCCGGCGCAATTGTTCAATCTCGAATGACAAGAGTTGTAGTTGGCTGCATGAACCCAAAGGCAGGATGCGCAGGATCTATATTAAATCTGTTGCAGATGCCGCAGTTCAATCATCAGGTAGAGCTTACAACAGGGGTTCTGGAAGAAGAATGCAGTCAGATGATGAAAACATTTTTTAAAGAACTGAGGGAAAAACGTAAAAAAAATAAGCAATAATCCAAAGTTACGGATTATTGCTTTTATTTGTGCACGAATAATATTTTTTTCGTGCGTTGTGCGTCGAACATGATCCAACGAACGTTACCCTGGCAGTAAACTCAACCCAGGCACCCTTACGGCACCCGAAAGATTCCACTTAGTGCTGCTTCGTTCCCGACCTGACACGGTTCATGGATTTTCGTCGCGTAAGACCCAGATATCAACGCCACATACCAGGGGCGGCTTCACCAGACCAATGCCCTCGGCACAACATCACCCCTGCTATAGCGGATTGCAGGTTCAAGGTACCGCTACCACCCCGGCTGCACAAGTCCATATTATAACGGAAGATGGTGGAAAAGTCAATTGGGGACGGGGTTTTTTCAGTTTTACCCCGGTTCTTTTTCAAAAAAACCCCGTCCCCAATTGAACTTTAACCTGTCCCTTTTTGATTTCAGGTGGTATAATCGTTCGAAAAGGAGCATATATTTATGAAGATTTTACTTGTCGCGATCAATGCGAAATATATACATTCGAACCTTGCCGTGTATTGTCTGAGGGCATATGCCGAAAAGAATATGCCGCAGGATGTGAATGTTCAGATAGAACTGGCGGAATATACGATTAATCAGAATAGAGATGAGGTTTTAAAAGATATTTATAGGAGACAGGCAGAGATGATCTGTTTTTCATGTTATATCTGGAATCTGGATTATGTGGAGTCGATGATTCGGGATGTGAAAAAAGTTATGAAAGATGTAATCATCTGGGCAGGGGGACCGGAGGTGTCCTATGACTCCCGGGAGACTTTGGGGAGGCTGCCGGAACTGACTGGTGTGATGAAAGGGGAAGGAGAGAAGACGTTTGCAAAATTATGTAAAGTGTATGGGAAGCGTTCCGAAACATCAGAATTATCGCTGGAGCAAATAGACGGGATTACATTCCGATGTCCGGATGGGACAATCTGTGAGCGGCCGTGGCGTGTGCCAATGGATCTGAGTGAGGTTCCATTTGTCTATCACGATATGAAAAAGTTCGAGAACAAGATTATTTATTATGAGACGAGCCGGGGGTGTCCATTTTCATGCAGCTATTGTCTGTCTTCGATTGATAAGCGGCTTCGATTCCGGAGCCTGGATCTGGTGTTTAATGAACTGCAGTTTTTCCTGGATCATAAGGTTCCGCAGGTGAAGTTCGTAGATCGTACATTTAACTGTAAACATGACCATGCTATGGCAATCTGGAAATATATTCAGGAGCATGACAATGGAATCACGAATTTTCACTTTGAAGTTGCGGCGGATCTGCTGAATGATGAGGAAATCAGACTGATCCGGCAGATGCGTCCGGGACTGATCCAGCTGGAAATCGGGGTGCAGTCTACGAATACGGATACGATTCGGGAGATTCGAAGAACAATGAGGCTTGAGGAAGTCCGTGAGCATGTGGCAAGGATAAAAGAAAAGGGAAATATCCATCAACATCTGGATCTGATTGCAGGACTTCCGTATGAAGACATAAAAAGCTTTCGAAAGTCATTTGATGATGTCTACAGCATGCGCCCGGACCAGTTACAGCTTGGTTTTCTGAAAGTGTTAAAAGGTTCGTATATGCAGGAGATGCAGCAGGAATATGAGCTGCGATATAAAGATGAGCCGCCGTATGAAGTACTTTCTACAAAATGGCTTCCATATTCAGATGTAATTGAGCTGAAAGGGATTGAAGAAATGGTGGAAATCTACTATAATAGTGGACAATTCACCCATGTAGTGGAAACGTTGGTGGAAAACTATGCATCTGCATATCAGATGTACCAAGATTTGTGGCAGTATTATGAAGAGCATGATTACATGGGGATTCAGCACCGAAGAAGCGCCCGGTATGAGATCGTGCTGGATTTTGTGAAAGAAAAATATCCAGAGCAGGCAGACGTAATGCGGGAACTTCTGACTTATGATTATTATCTCAGGGAAAATGCGAAGAGCCGTCCGGAATTTGCAGGCGAAGATGCAACAGACAAGCGGTTTGTCAGAGCATTTTATGAAGAAGAGGAAAAAGAACGAAAGCATTTGCCGGGATATGAACAGTTTGATAGAAATCAGATGCGCAAGATGACGCACCTGGAATATTTCCCGCATATGGGGAAAATGTTACTTTTTGATTACAAGTTTCGAAATCCATTGAATCAGGAAGCGAGAACGTGTATGATAAAGAAAGATTCGTTGGAAAGAAGAGGATAGAGAATGAATTTCAATGATAAAAAGACAAGGAGAATCATTTCAATCGTAGTACTTGTTGTGATTGTCGCGATGGTGGCAACGATGATTATCCCTTATATGATGGCCTAGAATAAACCGGAAAGGATGCAGAAAATAAGATGGCGCGAAGAAGACGCAGGAGAATGACCAGGAAACAGGCGAGAATGAGAAGACGCAGAATCAGGATTGCAGGATTTTGTCTTGCAGGCTGTATTCTGATATTTGGAATTGTCTGTGGCGCGTTTCATCACTATGTATCACAGTTTCCGGAGGATAAGATTGCAGAGAATATCTATGTCGGAACCGTAGATCTGTCCGGGCTTTCAAAAAAAGAGGCACTAGAGAAACTGGCCGGTCAGAAGAAAGCAGATCAGAAGCAGACGGTATCGTTGACTGTGGAAGGTCAGAAGGCAGAAGCGACACTTGAGGAATGTGGATTTGATTACGCAGACGTGAAGGCGAATGTGAAGGCTGCCATGGACTATGGAAAAAGCGGCGGACTTTTTGGAAGATATAAGAGCCTTCGTAAACTATCTAAAGAAAAAGTTGTCCTGAGCCCGGAATATACATTGGATCAGAAAGCGACGGAGAATATTCTGGAAGAACGGGCAGTTCCATTTGCAAAGCACGCACAGAATGCGACCATTACGAAAAGTGGAAGCGGACTTCAGATTAACAAAGAGGAAATTGGCGAGACCGTAGATAAGAGTGGAACTATAAAAGCAATTAAGAAGCATTTAAATGACTCCTGGGATCATGGATCATTCGCCATGGAGGCAAAGGTAAAAGAAGAACAGCCAAGTGTGACAGAGGCGGATCTGTCCACGATACAGGATGAACTTGGCTCATTTTCTACAGATGCCGGAGGCGGAGAACGCTGGAAGAATCTGAAAAATGGTGTGGAGAAACTGAATGGTACAGTCGTGATGCCGGGAGAACAGATTTCGGTTCACGATGTAACAGCACCATATGATGAAGAACATGGATATGTGCAGGCAGGTTCTTATGAGAATGGTCAGGTCGTAGATACATATGGCGGTGGCATCTGTCAGGTTTCCACGACACTCTACAATGCAGTGCTATTCTCTGAATTGAAAGTCGTAAAACGGTATCCACACTCGATGCTGGTGTCCTATGTACCGCCGTCAAGAGATGCGGCAATTGCCGGTGACACGAAAGATTTTGTGTTTGAAAATAACTATGATACTCCGATTTACATTTTTGGAGAGATTGATGACGATAATCAGCTTTGTTTTGCAATTTACGGAAAAGAGACAAGAGATAAGACAAGAAAGATTGAATTTGAGTCGGAAGAGGTATCGACAGAAGAGCCGGGAGTCAAGTATAAAGCAGATGCGGAACTGGCGCTTGGAGAGATGGAAGTGACCGGAAGTGCACATACGGGGAAAGAAGTAAAACTTTGGAAGATTGTCTATGAGAATGGTAAGCAGGTGAGCAAAGATGTCATTAACGAAAGTACTTACAGCAAAGCGGACAAAACCATTTCTGTAGGAATCAAGACAAAGAACAGCAAAGCGGCAGCGGTTGTGAAAGAAGCAGTCTCAACACAGGATAAAGCAAAGATACAGGCGGCGATCAGCGAGGCGAGTTCCATGGAATCTTCGTCTGAGCAGTAAGAATGCCGGGAGGAATTTTCTGCCGGGTAAAAAGGACAGATTTATTTTTTTTTGAAAATCAGGAAATCAATGAGAAAATAAATGAAATAAAAGACAGGAGGTGAACAGACAAGATATGAAGTTTGAGACAGAACATGGCTGTGTGGTCAGTGAGATGGCAACAGCTTACGGAAATTCAAAACAGATAGGAAGATATGCAATTGCGGCGGCAATGAATGAAGTGCTGACGCAGGCGGAACGAGTGGATCAGATGGAAATCAGAGTCTGTGCACCGCTGGAAGAAAAGAAAAAGCATCTTTATGATGTGAAAGCTGAAGCCGCGCGCTGCGCAAGAGAACACGGTCAGACGTTTTGGGAGCCGGAGATTATCCGCGCAGCCTGGGCAGCAGGTACATTTGTACAGGTGAACGCTTTGGCGGCTGATGTAAAGCAGCAGGTGTGGAACAAGGAGACGATGCGAGCCGGTCAGGACATTGTCCTTACAAAATGGATTGGCCTGGAGGGAACTCTTCGTATCCTGGATGAAAAAAGAAGAGAACTTGGAAAGCGTTTTTCCGGAACTTTTTTGCATCAGGTAGAGGAATTCCGAGAGACCATCTTCGCAGAACGTGAAATCAGGGTTGCAAAAGCCGGAGGCGTATCTGTCATGCGCCAGGTTGGAGAAGGCGGTATCTTTGCCGCACTTTACAGACTGGCTAAGGAAGCTGATACCGGACTTGTAGTGGATCTCAAGGCAATGCCTGTGAGACAGGAAACAATCGAGATTTGTGAATATTACAAGCTCAATCCGTATCAGCTTGCTTCCACGGGAAACATATTAATGATATGTGATGACGGGGAAGCACTGGCAGATGCGCTTCGAAAAGAGAAGACAGAGGCGGCTGTGATCGGACGCCTTACGGATAATAATGACAAAATAATACAGAATGGGGAGGACATCCGCTATATCGACCGTCCTGCTCCGGACGAATTGATGAAGATATAGCAGAATCCTCCAAAGTGGAGGTTTAAGATGAACGAAATTCGTAGTGAGATATTAAAACATCTGGAAAAGAACAGCAAAGCTGATCTTGGGGAACTCGCAATTTTACTTGGGACAGACGAAATTTCTGTTGCAAATGAAATCGCAGACATGGAGAAAGAAGGAATTATCTGTGGTTACCATACACTGATCGACTGGGACAAAGCCGGAAGAGGTTTTGTGAATGCATTGATCGAAGTTCGCGTGACCCCGCAGAGAGAGCGTGGATTTGACCATATGGCTGACCGTATTGTGAACTATCCGGAAGTAACTGCAGTTTACCTGATTTCCGGATCTTATGATTACCTTGTCAGCATTGACGGAAAGACACTGATGGAAGTATCAAGATTCGTATCAGAGAAGTTATCGACTCTGGAAGGTGTAGTAGGAACAACGACACATTTCATCTTAAAGAAATATAAGGATCATGGAACGATCCTGAAACATGAGAAAAAAGAAGAAAGGATACCGGTGATGCCATAATGAGAGATCCATTATCTAAGAAAATAACCGGCATTGCACCGTCAGGTATCCGTAAATTTTTTGATATTGTAAGCGAGATGCCAGATGCAATTTCCCTTGGAGTGGGGGAGCCGGATTTTGACACTCCTTGGAGAGTACGGGAGGAAGGAATCTATACTCTGGAAAAAGGACGTACATTTTATACGTCAAATGCAGGACTTAAGGAACTGCGTCAGGAAATCAGCAACTACCTGGACAGAAAGATCCATGTGCGTTATGACTATGTGCATGAGGTTATGGTAACGGTTGGCGGAAGTGAGGGAATTGACCTTACCATGCGTGCTATGCTAAATCCGGGAGATGAAGTGCTTGTGCCTGAGCCGTCTTATGTATCCTACGCACCGTGTGTCACGCTGGCAGATGGTGTGCCGGTGCCGATTCCGATGAAAGAGGAGAATGAATTCAAACTAACGGCAGAAGAACTGGAAGCTGCAATCACACCGAAGACAAAAATTCTGGTGCTTCCGTTCCCGAATAACCCGACCGGTGCGATCATGACAAAAGAAGACCTGGAACCGATTGCCGAACTTGTAGAGAAATATGATCTCTATGTATTGTCTGATGAGATTTATTCAGAACTGACTTATAAGACAGACCATGTTTCCATTGCATCCCTTCCTGGTATGCGGGAGAGGACGCTGGTCGTAAATGGATTCTCAAAAGGTCTTGCCATGACGGGATGGAGACTGGGGTACATATGCGGACCGCAGATCATCATGGAGCAGATGGTGAAGATCCATCAGTACGCAATCCTGTGTGCACCGACAAACAGTCAGTATGCAGCAATCGAGGGATTGAAGAACTGTGATGATGAGATCCAGAAGATGCGCACAGCATATAATGAGAGAAGACGTTATCTTATGCATACGTTTAAAGAAATGGGGCTTCGTTGCTTTGAGCCATTTGGAGCATTTTATGTGTTCCCGAACATTCAGGAGTTTGGGATGACGTCTGAAGAATTTGCGACGGAACTGCTTCAAGAGGAGAAGGTCGCAGTTGTTCCAGGAAGTGCATTTGGTGCAAGTGGAGAAGGATATATCCGAATTTCCTACGCATATTCACTGGACGATTTGAAAGAAGCGCTCGGACGGGTAAATCATTTTATCGAAAAACTGAGAAAAAAATAGAGGCTTTGATATTGTTAAAAAAATGCTAATAAAGCCTGAAAATAAAGAAAAAATGAAAGGGAAGAGACATATCTGCAAGCATACAGGTATGTCTCTTTCTGCAAGTAATTTGTTCATAATATGCAAAAAATATCAATTAGGATAGAAAGAAAAACACATTTTTACTAGAAAAACCATTGACTTATTGTACAAAATTAAGTACAATTTTGTACAAATAGTTTTTTTGAATAAATGCAGAAAGGTGATAGATAAATGCTAAATATCGTACTGCACGAACCGGAGATACCAGCGAATACTGGGAATATCGGACGCACATGTGTGGCAACTAATACCAGATTACATCTGATCGAACCATTAGGATTTCGTCTGGATGAGAAAAACCTGAAACGGGCCGGTATGGATTACTGGGGAAGTCTGGATGTGACTACATACATTGATTATGCGGATTTTCTGGAACGCAATCCAGGAGCAAAGATCTACATGGCGACGACCAAGGCACCGAAGGTGTACACGGAAGTGAGTTATGAACCGGATTGCTATATTATGTTCGGAAAAGAGAGTGCGGGGATACCGGAGGAGATTTTGGTACAACATCAGGAAGACTGTGTAAGAATTCCGATGGTGGGTGATATCAGATCTTTAAACTTAAGCAATTCCGTGTCGATTGTTCTTTATGAAGCTCTGCGGCAAAATGGATTTGCAGGGATGAATCTGGAAGGACATCTGCACAGATTACACTGGGGAGACTCAGGGAAACTATTATAATAGCCTTCATGAAAATATAAAAACACTCTGTAAATATATGAAAAAATGATAAATTTATAGATTTTCCAGGCTTGGTATATTATAATTTCAATTAGAAGGTTTATTCTATCTAAAGGGAGAGGTGGTGAGCGAACGGCAGAAGCAGCCATTGAGAAGAAGGGGGAACGGAAAACCTCTGGAGTTCTTAATGTGAAGCTTGGGGAAGCTTTGTACTGCTGAGTCCCAGACACGGACAATGGGATGAAAGCCTGAAAGAAGAATTAAAAGTCCGAAAAATGCCATAACAGCAGATGCTGTGGCATAACAGAACCAAGAAAATAAAGAAAAGGAAGTGAACTTATGGAATTACAGATTCAAGACTTAGTTTCGTCAATCCGCAAAGACGGAATTGAGGCGGCTAATGCAGAAGCAGAAGCAATTATTTCAGAAGCTAAGAAAAAAGCAGAAACAATTGTAGCAGATGCGAAGGCTGAGGCTAAGAGTGTTCAGGAAGCTTCAGAAAAAGAGATCGGTATTCTTAAAGAAAGCGCTGCAATCAGTGCAGAGCAGGCAAAAAGAGATGCTATGCTTGCATTCAAAACTGAGGTACAGGCTGAATTTGAAAAGATTCTTTCAGCAAAGATTGAGAACAATCTCTCAGACGCAGCTCTTGGAAAGCTGATCCACGCTGTAGTATCAGATGAAGATGTGAAGAATTATGCAGTTGAAGTTTCAGAAGTGAACGATTCACTCAAAGCAGAACTTGCAGAAGAGATCAAGAATGGACTTGAGATCAGACCTACAAAGGGTGTTCGAGCAGGATTCCGTTTGGCTGCAAAAGACGGTTCAGGTTATTTCGACTGTTCTGATGATGAGATCATGCAGATGCTGATGCCATACTTCAGAGATCTCGATTTCTAACAGGAGGTGCCTATGGCTTCATATTATTACTTGATATCAAGCCTGCCGGACCTGAGAACAGACGGGGAGATGCCATTTTCCTATGAGGAATTTCTTGGCATGTGCCAGTCAAATGTAAGTGAATCAAAGTATGAGTGCTTAAAGAACCTGACACTTTCGTCAGAAGAGGGACCAATCATGAAAGAGTGGGCTGCCTCTTATAAGAATCTTATGAGCGAACTCAACTATCAGAGAAGTGTAAATCTGGGAAGACCATATCTGGCATCCTATGATAAGGATTCTGTGACTGCACAGGTAGCAGGAGCAGCGCTGGCTGCAAAGAATCCGCTGGAAGCAGAGAAGATCTTGTTGGATTATGAATTTGATAATCTTGATTCATTGGTAGGCTTGCATACTTTCGATGACGTATATTTATTCGGGTATGCGATTAAATTAAAATTGCTTGAACGCCAGAGCTGTTTTGTTCAGTCAAAAGGACAGAAGGAATTCAAACGTCTTTTTGATCAGGTGCAGCAACGCGTATATAGCTTATAACAGGAGAGAATTGATGGAAACAGTAACAGGATATGTAACTGGTATTAACGGAAACCTGGCAAATGTCAGCTTTGATGGTGCAGTTCATAAGAACGAAGTTGCTTATATTCTTGTTGATGGAAAACGTCTTAAAGGAGAGGTTATCCGAATCAACAATGGTGTTGCCAGCATGCAGATCTACGAGATGTCAAATGGTATCAAAGTCGGAGATCAGGTAGAGTTTACTGGTGAGCTGATGAGCGTAGAACTTGGACCAGGTCTGTTAACCCAGGTATTTGATGGACTTCAGAACCCGTTGCCGGATCTTGCAGAGCAGTGTGGATTCTTCCTTGAGAGAGGTGTGTATCTTGATCCTATTCCAGATAGAGAGTGGGAGTTCACACCATCTGTAGCAGTTGGAGATTCCGTAGAAGCAGGAGATTCAATCGGTAGTGTTCCTGAAGGATTATTTAAACATGAAATTATGGTTCCGTTCACACTGAAAGGTAGTGACTGGACAGTTAAATCTATTAAAGAAAAAGGCTCTTATAATGTAAGAGCAACAATTTGCGTGATCGCAAACAGCAAAGGTGAGGAGAAAGAACTCAGCATGGTAATCTCACAGCCGATCAAACAGGCTGTAAAATGCTATGATGAGAGACTTCGTCCGGACGAGCCGCTGGTAACACAGCTTCGTTGTGTAGACGCATTCCTCCCGGTAGCAAAAGGTGGAACATTCTGCGTTCCTGGACCTTTCGGAGCTGGTAAGACAGTTCTTCAGCATATGGAAGCAAAGAATGGTGAGGCAGATATCGTTATCGTGGCAGCTTGTGGAGAGCGTGCCGGTGAGGTTGTAGAGATTCTGAAAGAGTTCCCTGAACTGGAAGATCCTAAGACAGGAAGATCTCTTATGGAAAGAACAATCATCATCTGTAATACATCTTCCATGCCGGTAGCGGCCAGAGAGGCTTCCTGCTACACAGCCGTAACACTTGCAGAGTACTACAGACAGATGGGACTTGACGTTCTTCTTCTTGCAGATTCTACAAGCCGTTGGGCACAGGCGATGCGTGAGATGTCAGGACGTCTGGAAGAGATTCCAGGTGAAGAGGCATTCCCGGCTTACCTTGAGTCTACAATCGCTTCTTTCTATGAGAGAGCTGGTAAAGTAAGACTTAAGAATGGTAAAGTCGGATCTGTTACAATCGGTGGTACAGTATCACCAGCCGGTGGTAACTTTGAGGAACCTGTAACACAGGCAACACTGAAGGTAGTTGGAGCATTCCACGGACTTTCAAGAGAGCGTTCAGATGCTCGTAAATACCCTGCAATCCATCCGATGGATTCATGGTCTAAATATACCGGTGTTGTAGATATGGGACGTATCGAAGAGGCTCGTGCAATCCTTACAAGAGGAAACGAGATCAATCAGATGATGAAGGTAGTTGGTGAGGAAGGAACATCCGCAGAAGACTACATCATTTATCAGAAAGGCGAACTTCTTGATGCTGTATATCTTCAGCAGAACTCATTCGATCCGATTGACGCAGCATGCCCACCGGAGAGACAGAGACAGGAATTCGATAAACTTTATGAAGCATTAATGGCGTCCTATGATTTGGAAGACAAGAATGAAATTCGAAGCTTCTTCAACCAGTTGAGACAGGAATTCCTTGACTGGCATGGTACTGTCTTTGAGACACCAGAATACCATGAGCAGGCGAAGAAGATTGAGGAATTCTACAAGTCAAAAGCAGTTGAGTAGGAGGTTCTAAAGTGCAGAAAGTATATACAAAAATTGAATCAATCGTCGGTAACGTTGTTACTGTTAAAGCAGAAGGTGTTCGTCTTGGCGACCTTGCTTTAGTAGGTGACAGTTACGCGACAGTTATTAAACTTGACAGAGACATTGTATCTCTTCAGGTATTTGCAGGTGCACAGGGTGTTGGAACCAGCGATTCTGTTCGTTTCCTTGACAGACCTATGATGGTTTCCTTCTCAGAGCATCTGCTCGGACGTGTATTTGACGGAGCAGGAGTTCCAAGAGATCACGGTCCGGCACTTACAGAGAACATGATTCCGATCGGTGGACCTTCATTTAACCCTGCAAAACGTATTCTTCCTAAGAATATGATCCGTACAGGTATTCCGATGATCGACGTGTTCAATACACTGGTAGAGAGCCAGAAACTCCCGATTTTCTCTATTTCAGGTGAGCCTTACAATGCGTTACTTTCACGTATCGCTCTTCAGGCAGAAGTAGATGTTATCGTACTTGGAGGTATGGGTCTGAAATATGACGATTACCTTACATTCCGCGATACACTTGAAAAAGGTGGAGCAATGAGCCACACAGTTATGTTTATTCATACAGCAGCTGACCCGATCGTTGAGTGTACACTGGTTCCAGATATGTCTCTTGCTGTTGCAGAGCAGTTCGCTCTTGCCGGAAAGAAAGTACTTGTACTTCTTACTGACATGACAAACTACGCAGATGCACAGAAAGAGATGGCTATCACGATGGAGCAGGTACCATCAAACCGTGGTTATCCGGGAGACCTTTACAGTTGCCTTGCATCTCGTTATGAGAAGGCGGTTGATATCGAGGGTGCAGGTTCTATCACAATCCTTGGTGTTACAACAATGCCAGGTGATGATGTAACTCATCCGGTACCTGATAATACAGGTTATATCACTGAAGGTCAGTATTATTTGAAAAATGGACATATCGAGCCATTCGGTTCTCTTTCACGTCTGAAACAGAACGTAAATGGTAAGACAAGAGATGACCACCGTGCACTGATGGATGGTATGATTCGTCTGTACTCACAGTACAAGGAAGCTCTCGAGAAGAAATCCATGGGATTCCTTATGAGTGAATGGGACGAGAAACTCCTGAAATACGGTGAATTGTTCGAAACAAAATTAATGGACCTTAGTGTTAATATCCCACTTGAAAATGCACTTGATCTTGGTTGGGAAATTCTTGCAGAGTGCTTCGAGCCAAATGAGACTGGTTTGAAGACAAGTCTTCTGAAAGAAAGATGGCCAAAGAAAGAGGCATTAAACTAAAAGGAGTAGTTGATGGCTATCAAACTTACAAAAAATGAGCAGAAGGTGCAGAAAGACCACCTGAAACAGTATCAGCGCTATCTTCCTACTCTGCAGCTTAAAAAACAGCAGTTGCAATCGGTAATTATGAAGACGAAAGCTGAACTGGAGCAGAAGGAAGTCGAACGTGCTCAGATGATTGGAGACTTGGATGACTGGGTTGCAGTTTTCGCGGAGAATGAAATCTTCGATGAAGAGAAAAAACTCGATCACCTGGTACAGCCAGAGACAGTTATCTGTAAGAATGAGAACATCGCAGGTGTAACGGTTCCAACATTTCAGGAGCTGACATTTAAAGACATTGTTTACGATGTTGACGACTATCCTTTGTGGGTTGATACTGCAATTGTAAAACTTCGTGAGATTGCTCGTCTGGATGCATTGGTATCTACACTTCGAAAACAGGAAACACTTCTTGAGAATGAGCTTCGTGCTACATCTCAGAGAGTAAATCTGTTCGAGAAAGTTAAGATTCCGGAGGCAAAGGAGAATATCCGTGTGATCGGTGTATTCCTTGGAGATCAGCAGACAGCGGCAGTTGTTCGCGGAAAGATTTCAAAGAAAAAACTTGTGGAGGCGGCAAAATGATTGAAAAGATGAAAATGGTCTATGTCGTGTCATCCGTCTCCAAGAAAGATGAGATGCTCGATGGACTTCGGGATCTCGGACTTCTGCATCTGGCAGAGAAGAAAAGTCCGGCACGCGCAGCGTCAGAAAGATTTACAACACTTTCTAAGACTGCCGGAGTATTATTAGACTATGCGCCGGAAAAAAAATCCAAGGGGAAAGAAGAAGCTCCGATCCTTTCAGACGAACAGTTTGAAGAGATGTATCAGGGCGTGCTTGCAGCACTAGACAAAAAGTCAGCGCTGTCCCAGGAAATGAGTGCAGCAGGTGCAGAGATAGAACGAGTAAAAGCATGGGGCGATTTCGCACCGGCTGAATTAAAAGAATTAAAAGAAGCAGGGTATGATCTTCATTTTTACCGTCTGGCAAAAAATGAATTTGAGATGGCTGAGCAGGATCCGGAAGTTAAGATGATCCGTCTTGCTACTATTGATAAGATGGATACCGTTGCTGTAATCGGAGCTTTACCGGCAACAATTCCGGCAGCAGAGTTCGCAATTCCGGAAAAAGGAATCAGTGAACTTACAAAAGAGATTGAGGAGTGCCAGCGTCAGAACGCAGAGTGCGACGAGATTCTTAAAAAAGCTGCTGTATATGATGCCAGTTTTCAGGCTCAGATGCTCAAAGCTCAGAACGAGGAGAATTATTCTTCCGCAAGTGAGACCGCAGAAAGTGATGAGGATTTCGTATGGATTTCAGGATATCTTCCAGAGGAAGACCTTACAAAATTCAAAGAAGCGGCTTCAGCAAATAAATGGGCTTGGGCGCAGGAAGACGTAGCAGAGGACGACGATCAGGTGCCTACGAAAGTTAAATACGGAAAAGTCTCCGGACTGATCCAGCCGGTATTTGACATCTTAGGAATCCTTCCGGGATACAGAGAGTCTGATATCTCGCTTTGGTTCTTCCTGTTCTTCACACTGTTCTTTGCAATGATCATCGGTGATGCCGGATATGGTATGCTGATTCTGATCGGAACAATAGTATTTGCAGTGAAGACAAAAGGCGAAAAGAAATATAGCAACATAGTTTACTTATTATTTGTACTTTCAATTGCAACCGTTATATGGGGAGCGATTACCGGTACCTGGTTCGGAATGGAGTCAGCAATGAATGTTCCGTTCCTGAAAGCACTGGTAATTCCAAGCTTTGCAAACTATCCGGATTACTTCGGAGTTACAGCTCTTGCACAGCAGAACACGATTATGAAGTTCTCATTCTCTGTAGGAGCAATTCAGATGGCGCTTGGTAGTCTGATTTCTATTAAGAAAAAGATTGCTGAGAAGAACCTGAGCTGGGTTGCAGACCTTGGCTGGCTCGTAGCAATTGTAGCAATGTATTTATTATCACTTTATCTGGTAATCGGAGAGAGCATTAACATTACACCGGTATTTGCAATGATTGGTGTAGCATTTTTACTCGTTGTTCTCTTCGGTGCAATGTCACCGGATCGTACATTCGCACAGGGACTGAAAGCTGGTCTTGCAGATGCGTTTACCGTATTCCTGAATACGATCAGCTGCTTCGGTAACGTAATGAGTTATATCCGTCTGTTCGCAGTAGGTATGGCAGGACTTGCCATTTCTCAGAGCTTTAACGGAATCGCAGCAGGATTCCACGGACCGCTTATTATTCTCGCTGTTGTAGTTGTACTTATCGGACACGGACTGAATATTATCATGTGTTTCCTGTCAGTCGTAGTACACGGTGTCAGACTGAATGTGCTGGAGTTCTCAGGCCAGGCAGGTCTGGAATGGACAGGAATCGCATACGAACCATTTAAAGTAAACGATAAAATTATTAAATAGTATTTAATTAAAGGAGAAAAATTATGAATTTAGCATTTGTTGGAATGGCAGCTGCACTTGGTTTATCTGCTTCAGGATCAGCATTCGGTGCAGGATTTGCAGGACAGGCAGCAGTAGGAGCATGGAAAAAGTGTTATGCAAGTGGAAAACCGGCACCGTTCATCATGATCGCGTTCGCTGGAGCACCTCTTACACAGACAATCTACGGATTCCTTCTTATGAACTTTATCAAATCAGCAGTAGAAGGCGGAGCAGACGCAGGACTGGCACTTGGTGTTGGTATCTTCTGTGGACTCGCAATCGGACTTTCAGCATTATTCCAGGGTAAATGTGCCGCTGGAGCATCTGATGCATTAGGAGCAACCGGAAAAGGTACAGCTAACTACTTCATCGTAGTAGGTATCGTAGAGACAGTAGCCCTCTTCACATTGGTATTCGGCTTACTGCTCTTAGGCTAATAAAAAACAGAATACAGAAAAATTTGAGCGGAACAGCAATTGCTGTTCCGCTTTTTTTCTTTCTGCATATGATAAAGCAGATGAATTTTGTGGGAGTGTATGAACATGGATGAAAAACTTCCTTACTATATGGCGTATCCAATGCCGCTATTATATGATGATGAGCGTCAGAACCAGAGGGATTATGAATATATGAAGAGTGTATATCCAGGAACGGCAAAGCGTCTGATACCATATATCGAAGAGGAATGTGATCGTCTGGAGTATACGGGGAGCGTTATGTATGACGAATATCCGGACCGGCTGCAGTTGCTGCTGCTTTGCAGAAGAATTTATAATCGCGCGAAAGAAGATGAAACAAAGAAAGATGAAGCAAAAGAAGGCGAGGAAACAGGCGAGTGGCTCCAGAATCTGATCCAGGTCATGACTTATCAGGAACTGTGTCAGAGAAGACGGGAAAACAGAAGTATGAGACGGAAATATTATTGATTTAGCTGTTTAAAATCGGGTATTATTAGAATTCTCAATAAAGAAGAAAAAGATAAGGGATAGGAAAAAGAAAAGATTCGTGATAAAATATACAGTATCTTTTATAGCTTGAAAATTAAAAGTGAAGGAACACGGAATGCATAAGTGACATATCTTGTTGGAAAAGCGGATAAATGCAATTAAGTCATGCATATCATATGTCGTGAGATGGGCTGATATACTATAAATTATGGAAAAGATAAGGAGATAGGAATGGAAACAAGAGTAGACAAAGTTGCAGAAAAACATAAGAGTGGATACAACTGTGCACAGGCAATAGCGTGTGCATATTGTGATCTGATTGGAATTGATGAAGAAACGATGTTTCGTTTGACAGAAGGGCTTGGCCTTGGAATGGGCGGCATGGAAGGAACATGTGGAGCTGTCACAGCAGCCTGTGTAATTGCCGGTGCCAAGAATAGTACTGTGGAAATGGGTGGTCCGGGAAGTAAAGGGGCAACTTATAAAATATCCAAAGAAATTGTGCGTAGATTCAAAGAGGAGAGTGGCAGCGTAATCTGTAAGGAATTAAAGGGAGTCGAGACAGGAACGCCGGCAAAAGCCTGTCCGGATTGTGTGAAAGATGCAGCCTGCATATTGGAAGAGGTTGTATTTGGCGAGTAGAAAAGTCACCTGTCCATTAGAGGCTGCATATAATAAAAGGAAAAGATGAAAGCACATTTATTATAAAAGGAAGAAAAGCAAAAATAGAAGGATAAAAACATCATGGATAACATCATTTTAATAGGTATGCCAGCAGTTGGAAAAAGCACCGTGGGTGTTATTGTTGCAAAGCGCCTGGGTTATAATTTTGTAGATACAGATCTGGTCATCCAGGAAAAGGAAGGAAAGCTTCTTAGAGAGATCATAGCGGAGGTTGGACCGGACGGGTTCCTGGAAGTTGAGGATAGGATCAATGCTGAAATCGAGGCGGAAAAAACAGTGATCGCACCGGGCGGAAGCGTTGTATATTGTGAAAATGCAATGAAACATTACAAAGAAATCGGAAAAGTCGTATATTTGCAGGTATCATTTGAAACAATAAATAAGAGACTTAGAAATGCAAAGAGCCGTGGAGTCGTACTGCGTGACGGACAGACATTGAAGGATTTATACGAAGAACGTGTAAAATTGTTTGAAAAATATGCAGATGTGACAGTGTGCGAAGATGGATTGGAACTGGAAGAAACGATTGAGAAAGTGTTGGCGAGTCTGAACTAATCCATGCGAAGCTCACGAAGCAAGTTCGCTCGCTTATGGCTAATCCATGCGAAGCTCACGAAACAGGTTCGTTCGCTTATGGCTGAGCGCCATATACCGCAAGATATACCCAGCCTGCCGTGAAAGCGAGCTTTCCTTCAGCCAGGCTATATCTTCCGTCGCATGGCTTGTCAGGTTCAAATGTTACAAAAACATTACGTAAATGTAAAAAATATTTTACGTGGCAAGTGTTTTGTGCTATACTGTTGTGGTACCCATAAGAGGGCGTGTTATTGTCATGCCATAAAAATATGACTTGACATATGGGGAGTTTATATAATATACTGTCCCTCGACCATGCATTTTTGTCTCGCTCAGGGATAAGGAGCTTGAGAGAAGGAAAGATGCATAATATTTTAGAGAATATTGGTAGAATATATAGAGGTGTTATCTATGGAGCAATATATTATTAAGGGAGGTCACCCGCTTGTAGGCGAGGTGGAGATTGGTGGAGCGAAGAATGCGGCACTTGCGATTCTTGCTGCAGCAATTATGACAGATGAGACAGTCCGTATTGAGAACCTTCCAGATGTTAATGATATTAATGTACTTCTGGATGCGATTGCAGGTATTGGAGCAATGGTACAGCGTACAGACCGCCACACTGTTAAGATCAATTCGAAAGCAATTCATGATTTCAATATTGAATATGATTATATTAAAAAGATTCGTGCATCTTATTATCTGTTAGGAGCTATGCTTGGAAAGTATAAGCATGCAGAAGTTGCACTGCCTGGAGGATGTAATATCGGAAGCAGACCGATTGATCTGCATATCAAAGGATTTCGTGCAATGGGAGCAGAAGTGGATATTGCACATGGTCTTGTTATTGCAGAGGCAGAAAAATTAAACGGAACACATATTTATCTGGATAAAGTATCGGTTGGAGCAACGATCAATATTATGATGGCAGCATCCATGG
>OLQG01000368.1_pt1 | contig 37822 bp, 29 predicted proteins | sample 1672221 | NCBI WGS metagenome assembly OLQG01 (sample SAMEA3136660, study PRJEB25190) | human gut metagenome | biome: human gut; feature: human-associated habitat; material: faeces | place: Austria | collected 2013
CTTCTTAACAATGACTGCTGTACATCGATCGATAAGAGCAGACAGTTTCTGTCAGACCTGACCCTTTATAATTATGGAACGGATCATCAGGAATGCCTTGCCCATGCAAAGGCAGTAAAAAATCTGGTCGAAGGTGAAGGCTTTCCTGCGCAAATTCAAGGCGAGGACTCTGGATGCTCTTCCGAACGCGATTCGACATGCCTTTAGACGTTTTCTCCTTCTGACTGCTCAGGTTGGTTCCATTCTTGCAGTTATTTGCTTTATTTTTGAAAATTGCTATAAGAAGACCTATATGTGGGTCTACCGAAATCGGTCTCTGCGCGGCACACATCCTATCGTTTTCTTTAACTGGCAGCCTTCCCGTCATTCGGAACATCCCCGGGAATTCCTGAAGACTTTTTCCGAAACTGGATTTCTCCTTATCCGTTTATATTTTTCTTTTGAATATAATTTTTCAGCACCTCAAACTGCCTGACATCAATACTTGTTTTTTCATTACACTTGATTCTTATTTCTATCTCACATTGAAAATAGTTATTCTGATTTCGTTTCAGGTATTCTTTTAACGCTGCCAGCTCTCTGATAAGATAATCATTCTTCACGCAAAACCATTGACACAAAAAATTACATCTTCTTTCAGCTTTAGAATTATTTCTATCTTCACACTCCTCGCCACAAATCAATGTTATTTCCTGCTTCGATATGTTCTCCCTGTCAATTCTTACTTTTTGACATGGTTTTTTACACTCAAATACAGACATTTGAGATATATCTACCGGTATTTCCAAAATAATTTTTTCTGTTATTGTTTTTGGAATCAGTACACCTTCTCTGTTTTCCAAACCACTTTTGTCACTTTTTAAATCACCGTTGTTATATGTATTATTATCTAAACCGTTAATTTCATATTTTGTGTATAATTTATAACCTTGTATCAGCAAATGTGAAATCCAATGAAACGCTGATTCCTCTGACATCTGTTCCATATTATGATGTAAAATCGGTTTTGACACCCTGTAACTGCTCATATCCAGTAAATCTGCTAATCGTAAAAGTATTTTGTCAAACTTTATACTCACTAACTGATTTGATGCTTTCGACTTTGCCCCATAAATATTTCTCTCATCTGCGCAATGTGCTTCCGAAATTTCTGCTACCAGTTCACGCATCGGTATATCCAAATATCGTATTTCAGCTCTCTGTCGTATTTCGCCGGCACTGTCTATTGCATGTTTCCCACGAACTGAACACTCAAAATATCCGTCCAGTTTTTTATAACTGTTCAGCATATATTTTTTTACACTCAGAATATCAAAATCTTCTTCTGTAAAATGTTCAATTTGCTCAGAATCCTCCTGCATAAATTCCTTGTTAAATTCATCCAACAATTCTTTTGCCAGCTCATCTGCCTTGTCCGTATCTATCAGAAAGCTGTCAAATGCAGGAATTCTCACCATTGATATATCATGCAAATAACAGGCAAGAAACAAAATATAATAATCAATTGCAGAGATTTTAAAAAAATCAATTGCATGAATCAGTTTCACTATATTTTGAATCAGAGTAATTGCATGCTCCTGATTATGTAGAGTATAAAAATACAAATGCTTTGAACCATTTTTCCAGACATCACAGGTATACTTATGGGTAATTATCAGCTTATCAATCGAAACCGGCTCCTTTACAAAAGAAGAAAAAATTTCTAATACTTTCATAATAGAATAATCTACAGTATCTTTATTTTGGCGATCATCAAGTGATATTTCTCTTTTCCTGAACTCATCCACTTTAAATCGGGGATTACGCAAAAAGGATAAAATCCGGAGTTCCCCATAAGTTAATGCCTTTTTGCTGTTTTTTGCCAGAATCGGAGAATCCGATATTTCAACATTAAACAGATATGAATAAAACGTGTTTAATACCATCCTGAAAATTTTCTGTGTATTTGCACACACAATCCTCATCTTATCCATGAGTTCATTATTCTCTGTTAAAAGTATCTTTAAAATATCATCTTCCGCTTTTTCCAGAAAACTATTGCTATAATATTCTGTGACTTCGTAATGTTTGTTCGCATAGTATTCTAATCTTATTTTTGCCAGGTATTTCAGTGTTTTGTATGGATCATCATATTGAATCCTCAGATATTTCTCAGCCGTTTTATTATGTTCTGTTTTTTTTGTAGTTTTCAAAAGTTCTCTGTATGTCTGTTTCAGATATGAGAAATCTGCAGCAGCCTTTCCATAACACAATTCGTTAAGTTTAGAAACATATTTTCTTAATGCTTTTAACTCTCTGTCATCTGCAAATGTCTGATACATCCCTACTGCAGCATCCCATATATCCGCAGTATAAGAGTTCATGAATTTCTGTAATATTTTTTTATCCTTTTCCCTGCTACGAAGATTCTTATCCTGAATTTTGCACAAGTCTTCTTCGTCCCCTTTCGAGAACTCTGCATAAATAATTTCTCTCAGTTGCTCTTTATAAGCTTCATCTGATCCATTTTCCGGCTGATGCATAGCTGCAAGCTTTTGTCTCCTGTACTCAAAAAACCTGTAATATCTTGTGAGTCTTTCTTTGAATTTTTTTGTATCGTTTTTAACTTTTTCCTCCTGCTTTTCTTCCTGTCCTGAAAGCTGGTCACGCTTTGCTTTAACCTGTTTAGCCAAAATCGCAAATTTTTCTTCCAGATTCCTGTTTTCTTCGTCTGAATACATTCTGAAAAAATCACTGCCCGCCTGAGACATTTCTCTGCTTATACATTTTAGATATACTTCACTCTCATCAAGACTGTCCAAACGGGCATAATTACTTTTTCCCTCTAAATGAACTTCAACGCCATAAAGATTTCCTTCATAAAATTCTTCTGTTCCCTTCGGATAAATTTTATAATTCTCCTGTTTATGATCTTCAAGAATCTTATCTACGGCAGCCTTCATCCGTTTATTAATATTAACCAGCTGCCTCTTAAATGCGCCTTCTTCCTCTACGTCATTTGTAAAAATAACAGAATCATCTACATAAAAATAGCTTGCTCCATTAAACTGTTTCCTGAAAATCTCTGAAACCGATATCATATATATATTTCCAAAAAAATATGATTGTGGCAGTCCCTGAGGAATGCCTCTCACAAATTTATATGAGCCTGATAGTTTTTCATCATTTGGACATTTTTCTTCACTTTGCTTCTGAGCATTATCTGCTTTACCCTGAACATTTTCGTGTTCACAGGATTCAGGACACTTTGTTACTTTATAATATTGTTCCTTCAGCTCAAATTCTTTTTTGTCAAAATTAGAAGAAAGCCTGCAGAACAGAAGTTTCTGCAATATCTTCTTCATTAAACTCATTTCTTTATCTGTCAGATGTGCAGGAAGATGCCCGATAATATAATAATAAACGATTATCGGATTAATAGTGGGGAAAAAATTTTTCAAATCCAGAGTTACTTCATATTTATATTCCAAAGATGTATGATATTTTTTTAATGCATCATTACTGTTCTGGTTATATTTCTGATACTGCTGTTTCCATGGCTTAAATAAATATTCAGGCTGTACTGAAACTCTGTTACCATAAAAATCAGAAGGAATCAGCCTGCTTAAATTAGAGAGTTCCAGTTTAGGATTTTTTTCTCCTTCTAACGGAATCTCATAAATAACCAAGTGAAGCATTGATACAATTGCTATCTGAGTAACTAAATCTGTAGTGTGAAGTGGTCGAAATTCCACTTTTCCATCCTCAGACAATTTCTTAGGTTTAAAAGAAACCTTCGCTTCAATATAGTTATCTTCCATCAGCAGTTCCATGATTCGTTTTCTTACCCACTGAATCACCCTATCAATATATACTCCATCGAATTTATCCTGCAAGCGATGATATAGAACACGATCCTTTGTACTCAGCAGATTGTATTCGAAAATGTAAGAATTTAAAGAATAAATAGAAAGATATATATTTTCATCTGACAGTAAATATCTTCCGTATTCCGTCTCCTCTATTTGCTCTTTTGTTATTTTTCTTTCCATAAGACTCCCTCACATCATTAAGTGTTATAAAAATTTAGAGTTTTTCAGTCTTCTCAGTTTTTGACGAATATTTTTTCAAAAAATTCTCAAATTCATTTTTCAGATCTTCAAATTCTTTATTTGGTATCATTATACTTCTCTGGTAAACATATCTTTTCAAATCGTACAAAACGCTACACTCAATCATCAGTTCCTTTTCACAGACAAAGTCACGGCCATTTAAAGTCGATTCCTTCCACCTTCCTTCTGTCTTCGTTTCCAACATCCAGTATCGATCAATTTTTAAGGTGACATCAGAATATTCCTTTGCTATGTCAAAAAAATCCCTTACAAATCTATATTTTCTGTGAAAGGCATCTATAAAAAACAAAAAATCTTCATTAAACTGCGGGAGGTATGTTGTATTATAAGCATAATCCGGGTTAGCATGACACAAATATGAAGAAAAACATCTTATCCCTTCTTTAAACTTTTCCCTATCACTCCCCGTATCCAATTTAAAATCCTTATATGCTTCCCATACACTTTTATCAATCTCACTGTTCATACATTCTCCAAATAACAATATTTTTATCATATGTTTTCTTATGTTCATTCTCAGTTCATCATAATTCAGAAATATTTTCTCTAAAATCACTCAGCAAAAATGCAACACATATCTACTCTTTTTCTCCATACCACATATCTGAATACACTAATTTCAGATAATTATGCAGGTTATCTTTCCAGTCCACATATTCCTGATAGTCATTTTCCCACATTCCGTCATTCATATTTTTAAGACTCAAAGCCGCCATATCTTTTGTTGAAACTATCCTGTCCAGCAATTCTTCTCTGGAAACAGTTATTGTTTTTCTATAGTCCGGAAATTCTCCCATTTTCAGCAGATATTTTCCAACAGGTGGATGACCATGCATATCCTTAATATATCTTTCACGTTTCGTTAACTTTGTTTCTTCTACACTCAAAGAAAGAAACGGTGGAAATAAAACTTCCTGTTCTACATAATTTGAATATTCATCTCCTGTTACAACCTGCTGATAATCTACATAAGGACTATTCTCCAGAGCTTCTATTTCAAGAAGTATTACATTATTTTTATTGGCAAATTCCTCCATATAGTCTTTTTTAGTGCAGGAAACAAAAGACTCTGTATATCCTCTCATATATGCATTTAAAGAAGCCTTACGATCTACCCTCTTTACTCTTGAACCAACTTGCTCCTCCCTGTTCTGACACATCACTGCAAAAACTCCCACATATATAGCAAGAGTTTCTTCAAGCAATTCAATAAATACTGGATTTAACTGACGTTTTTCCTGAAAGATACGTTCCTTTTCATTTTCATATCCATCAAAAAGCAACGCATTCAAAGTACGGTATGCATTTTCGTCTCCCCATAACAAATCCTTCTGATCTCTGGGATTCTTCAAACTGTTCATGATCAAAAATTTCCCATCTTCAGTTCTTTTTCGAATATCTCCACCATAGAATCTCAACATGTCAATATTTCTTTTATCTGCCATATTACTGCATCTCCTTCCTGTCATTTTAACGCTGAATTACATTCTTCTTGGTTTAACCTTTAAATCTAAAGCACTTACTATCAATTCAAAATTTATAATTTTCCTGATATCAAAAGCATTAAACATATTATTCCTATTATTCCAATTACAGAAAATTGCAATCCCAATAATTCTGAATATGTAAACCATGACCTATATTTTCCGTTTGTTTGTATCTCACTTTGCCTGATTATCAGTAATTCTTCGCCAAATTTTCCTATATATTCTTCTTCCAATTTTTTTATGCAGTCCTCGCACCAATGAATCAGGCTTTTGGTTCGATTACATTTCCTCATTCTAAAATAAACACTGTAAATTAATAAAATACTTCTTTATTTAATCATTTTGAAATATCCATTTTTTCAGTTCTAAAAATTCGTCCTCCGGCATCCAGTCACATATATTTTCCTGTTCTGTTTCTGTCATATGAATTTCTGTCAATTTTTCCTGGTTATCTTTAAATTCCCATGCCTGGTAAAACCAATATGCAGCACTCCGCAAATACTGATATCCATATGCAACATAATATTCAGAAACACCTGCTCTCTCCGATAAATATTTAATCCACTCTTCTGTGCTTATCGGAATATTCTGTTCATTTGTTCGATATTTGACATATTTGCAAAATTCATCCAAAAAATTCCGCATTGGAATGAGTAAAAATATAGAAAAAATTTCTGTAACCAGTGTATCTGATTTTGTTGGACACATTGGCATTACAAAATAATTTTTGTATATCTTCGTATCATCTTTATGAAAAATATACTGTACAATTTCATTCGTAATTGCATATCTTTTAGAAGCTTCCGGGACATATTTATCTACATAAATAATAGTTTCTTTTTCTCCTGAAAAAATATTTTCCTGTACAGACAACTGTGCAATTTTATGATTTGATCTTTTAACATGTTCGTTTGAAAAATCATTAATGTTCACATCCTCAATCAATATTCCCAATTTCTCTGTAATTTTAGAAATATCAATCGGAAAACGGATTGGTTGCTTTTCGTAACATAATTCAAGTAGCTTTTCTGCATAGATTCCTGCATTCCAATAATACTGAATTATGTTTTTTATACCTGAGATATCTGATAAATATTCTGAAATCTCTTTTAACAATTCTACTAAATCTCCTGTTACTTTCTGTGTCGGCATCTTTAGTTTCTCTCCTGTCAATAATTCTACTTTATCTTTTCTTTAATATAATTCCAATCCGGAAGTCTCTCCCCCGGATCATAAAATTCCCCAAGTTCAATTGATATCATGACTTCAAATATATCACTGACATTTTGTTTCCAATACTGCCATATATATTTACTGTCAATCGCAGAATGACTCCTATCTATTATATACTCTACAATTCTTTTATTCATCTGATGTATTGAACTACCTTCATTTTCCATTTCCTGTATATACTGCTTTTTTAACTGCAATACCAATGACGAATCCTGTATATATCTTTTTTCAATTACATAATTCCACCATCGTGCGACTGTCCATCCATATTTTTCCGGCAAAATCTTAAACATTCCTGTTGTCTCGTAATTATAGTTATTCACAATAACCTCTATAATCATGTACGCCATGCATTGCTTCCATTTTGTTTCCATTTCAGAATCAAAGTCTGCTATTGTCGTTTCTTCTTTGTCAAGAATACTATCATATATTCTCCAACGCCTTTTATGTATATGTCTTTCCGAAATTTCTCTTATCATTTGCGTCACAAAATCTCTGTAAATATTTACCACATCTGTCAAAATTTTTTCAGTTTCTCTATTACCTTTCTTCCAATGTTCCTTAAATTCATTACATGCCTTCAAGTACTGATTTCTTTTTTCGTCTGAAATAAGCTCCTGATCAGATATTTGATCCATTTTATCCATCTCATCAATATACTTCTTCCATTGATCATCATCTGAAAAAAGATATTTTAAGTAACTTCTGATATCCATAAGACTAAACAACTGATTTAAAAATTTCTTTTTATCAAGTGCTTCTTCCGAATTAATCATTTTCTGAATTTCAGACAAAATTTCTTTATGTAATGGAAAAATAACTTTATTCATTCCTTCTTGAGAAGCATACCCCCTTTTCACAAAATACAAAGCATATGGAAGTTCCCTACAACTTATCATTTCTGTATTCTGCCATGCCGGAATGGAAAACCTTTGCATATTATATTTATTTGCATACTCAATTACACGCCTTATAACTAATTCTTTATATTCATCATTTACGAAAATACATGGAAAACTCTGACCATATATAAAATTCACCCTGATATTTCCATCTTCGCTCATAAACATTGCCGCTGTGGGAATGTATCTTGTCATCCATTTCAGAAAATACTGCTGCGAATAATTACCGGCAGAATTTCTCTGACGATTTCCGGATGAATAGCGATTATAGTTTACTTCACTCTTCAATGCATTTCTTCCCATCTTTTGTAAAGTCTCATAAATATCTTTTTTTCTTCTTTCACCCGTTGTAAGATATTCTTTATAGGTCTCAATAAAACTTTCTGATTCCTGATCACCTTTTTTCCACACAGGAATCAGAAACTGTTTCCATGGGGCATACATATTTTCACGTTTTGATATGATCATAAATTGATTTTCTTTTAAAAAGACATCTGCAAAATTGATTATTTCACTGGTCTTTCCACTGATTGAACTTCCGCCTTCTCTGGAAATCAGAACCTGAGGATCGACTTCTATATGAAATAATACAGAACCTTTGTCGAATTCATTCGCAATTCGTTCTGCATATTGACTGATAATCCTTAACAGTTCATTCCAACATTTCCCGTTTTGTTCTTCTACAATCTGTGATATATGTGGAATAAAATCTTCTTTTTGTGCAAAAAATCCCAACATTGTTAGTGTAATTATATTTTCTTTTATCTTAATCAGAAGACGATTTTGTATACTTCCAAGTATTTCAATTAAATTTTGATTCTGCGCACTATAAGGCAGATTAGACTTACTTTCCATTTGACCTGACACTGTATTCATTAACTGAAGTTTATTGCCTAATGTCATCTTAACCGTAGAAATCAATTTATCAGCCTGATTTTTATTTATATTCTGTAGAGCTTCATGTATGGAATTCAGTAGCTCCCTGTATATTTTTTCATAAAAATATACTTTCCCTTTTTCTGTAAATCCCCTTCTGCTCAAATTAATGTATTCTCGCGGTAATTTTCCCTTGATATCAATAGATTTTATCATTTCATTTCCAATGTCAGGAAGTTCTATCTCGTCCATCAAAATTCCTTTATAATATATTACAACTCCCTGACTTGTTCTTTCGCAATGTTCATCCGTACTTTCCCTTTCTCTTTGTTCCATAAGCAGAAAATTTTTCATATTGATCGTACACAATGTGCATAATTCTTTTTCCCAAAGGTAAAAACTTCCTTCGTGACAATCCAACATCGCTAATGTTTTTTCATTTTTTTCAATCAATATATTTTCATCGTGTGTTTTGCTGTTTTTTTCATTTCCTGCATTTTTTGACAAATCTGGATAAAAAATCCATGCCAATCCAGATTCTGTCCATTTTCTCTTTTCAAATATCGACTTTATGTCTGTTTTATAAATTTCCACAAAACTATTTCTATATCTTTCTCTATTCTTTTCGTAATAATTTTCAAAATTATTTAAAATCTCATCTTCTTTTCTTTCATACTCATTTAAATTACATTTTAAATGATGCATTCTGTTTTTTTCTGTAGTATTAATTGGAACTTCTACTAACGAATTTTGCGTAATCCGCAATTCTATTGGAAATAGCTGTTCTCCAATCTGAGAATCCAGATACATCGCCATCTGTGCCATAAGTTCTGCCGAATGCCGTATGGGCCGAAGTATATCATAATCTTTATCAAAACAATCTTTTCCATCCCATGTTAACGGGTATAATTCATGAGAAAGCTTTCTTTTTCCTGGTACAAAAATCTCAAAACAGGTACCATAATAGGCATCCTTTTTTTCCAATGGTCGAACATTGATATAACCTTCATAATAGGCAGATTTTACAGAAGAAAAAGTAATTTCATATTTTTCACCGCTTCTTAAAAACGTTTCGCACTTAAAAGTATCTGCCAAAATAAATGCACTCTGCAGACCAATTCCGAATTCTGCTGTCGGTTTCAACCATTCCGGCATACTATTTATTATGTCACGTTCTTTTTTACAGCTGCTTCCTACTTCTGCAATACCCGAAATACTGTCTTTATCAATTCCAGTTCCAAAATCTCTGATTCTAACTCTTACACCATACTCCCAGTTTTTATCAGCATTATGGAACAATTCCTCTTTGTCTGCTTCTGTAACAGAAAATTCCTGATATTCTTCGTTTCTTTTTACAACTTCCATTTCAATCTGAATCGGAAAATTTTCTGTAGAAAATACTCTGTTCATTTCATTTGGATCCATTGACTGAGGATTCTCTGTTTCATGATCATATCTTTTACTTCCGAGATATTCCATCCAGTACTGTATTTTACTGGCATCAATAGCATTCTGTAAAAACTCCCTCAAAAATACAAATTTATTCTGATAAACATTCCCACCTTCTAAAATAGAAAATGCCTTTTTCTGTGAAATGTAAAATTGCGCAGTCACCAATTCTTCAGGAATCTGTACCCCATTTAATGATAATTTAACAGAACTTATCGTAGGTAAAGAACCACTGAATCTTCTTGGTCGAATAAGCGTCCAGTTATAACCCGCTTCCTGTAAAATTTCTTTCAACATATCACATTCTTTTCGAACAAGTCGAAGTGCTTCCTGAGATTTACAATCCGCTTCTATAGCAATAATATCTGGTCGAATATATAGCTGACGAATAGACTGATGTTTTTCAAAATGACGTTCCGACATTTCCGGTAATGTACCAATACACTCCCGAAACAATGGGTGAAAACGATCATTATCCATATCAAGAATATCCCCTAACTGTAACAATACCGCCACAAATCTTGGATGTATATAGTCCCCTGTATATCCATTGTCTTCCTGTGGTAGTTTCATAATTGATTCAAATCTATCTTTTGTATGAAGTCCCGCACATCTGGCAATATATATATAAATTCTCTGTGGAATTCCCGCCATAGAAAATCCCGCCCCCAGTTTATCTGATTCCATTGTCCATTTTGTTAATCGTTTCTCAGAAAAATCTCCATGTTCTGTTCTCCGATAATTTGCAATCAAATGCAACAGTGCATAATATACTTTTAATTTGTCAGAATACAACTGTTTCATCGCTTCTTCTTTGGTATCTTTTTCCGAATATTCATACGTTGTCTGTCTTAATGCTTTGACTGCTTTCTGAAACACAAAATCATTTTCATTACTTAATCTTTCGACCATGTCCAGAAATTTATCATTTTTGACAATCTGTTCTCTATCTGTGTGGGTAATAACCATACCAATATCATGAATATAGACTGTATGCAAAATCATAAAACAATCTGTGGCTGATAATTCTGCAATTCTTTCTTCACCTAAAATCATTTCTATATTTGTAAGAACTGTAGCTACATGCGATTCATCATGTTTGCTATACGAAGGAAACGAAGACATCGTTGTCTGCAGAAGCTGCGCAAGCCAACGTTTATTATTATGCCACGAATGCCATAAAATTTCATATCTCTCTACATGGTGAACATCTTTCAATTGAAATTGTTCCAGTTGTCTTTCAATCGTCAGCCTGGTGTTTTCTCTTTTGTTTTCTTGCATAATTATTTCTCGTACTTTCGCTGTAATATAAAAAAAGCACCAAAAACAGACTTTATATCCATTTCGATGCTTTTTTAGATTTATTTCTTCGGTTTTATATTTATCCATAGAATTTGTAAAAGCGTACAAAATACCATTTCACTTTTCATAAGTGAATCTGTATTTTCAATATATCCACTTCTGTCCTTAAACGCGACAATGCGACGATTTAAGTTGTCCGCTTTTATTCTCTTTTATTATACCAAATTACTTCTGATAATCAACTGTTTTTCTATGCAATTATTGCTAAAGTTATCGCAAAAACTATTGTTATTTATCTATTTCAGACATCTTCCGCATTTTTTCTTCCCAGTTTTCTTTATACTTCACCGCATTATCTGTATACTGCCTGCAATACTGATTGTTTAATATAGATGTTTCAATCATCCGTTCTGTATACTGATCCAGCATATCTGTGTCTTTCAGTTTCTCATATTTCCATTTTTCTCTCAACTCATCATATCTTAGAAAGATGTCTGTATTCTGCTGCAGCTTTTCTGAAACAGAAAGTGCTCTGCTAATTCCGGCTGATATAAATAATACACCAAATAGAATAATTGCCGGCACTTTTAATTTCCCGGAATAGAGTTCCATCATATCCATTGCAAGACATATCCCCGCAGCAATTCCAACAAGAATTTCGGCTATATGAAATATAAGCATTTGCTTTTCATATCTGTTACGTTTTCTATCCGCTTCTTTTATTTTTTCTTCCAGATTATATTCAAATACTGTCTGCCTGCCTTTCAGGTTCAGTATATCCCATTTTATCGCAGAATAGCACTTTCTGATATATAACTGCAGATTCTTTTTCCATTCCAGATAATATTTAATATTGCACAGATCATATTCATTTTTCCTAATCTGCCTCCAGACTGTTTTTGCATTTTCTATTGATTTTGGATTTAAAACCAACTTCTTCAGGCTCTGTATTTTTTCTCTTTCGTTTCTGGTTAATGCCATTGGCGATATCTCAGATTTCTTCACAAGAACCAGATATTTACCATGTGGTAATGTATAGTTATTGCCCAGTATTGTCTTTTCTTTTTCTGTCATTTCCATTTCTTTCAGTTCAACATTCTGAAATGGTGAAAAAAGAATCTCCTTTTCTTCCGGATATTTACTTTTTTCTCCCAGAACCTCATTTACATTCACCCATTCCGCACCCATCGGAGCCTGAAATTCCAAAAAGGTCAGCTTGTCCTTTTTCTGGAAAGGATCTTCTCCTTTTTCCGGATTAAGTGTAGACGACAAAAATGACTCATTAAATCCATGCAAGTTCATATGAATATATGTGTAATATCTGTCGTCTCGATAAGTGTATGTACTTCCTTTTTGTATCAGATATGTATATTTGCAGATTGCCGAATATAAACCGCAATATACTTCCAGAATTTCCGGCATATTATCCAGAATTCCCTCATCAATTTTTCTCTTTTCTTCCCACAAACGTGCCTGCTCACATCCGATATCGTCAAACAGCAGCATATTGATTGCTTCATACGCATTATCTATACTGTAAAACTTTCTTAAATGTTCTTCATTTTTTCCTAATACAATGCTCTCTACAGCCCCCTGAAAATATAGCAGACTGCGAATTTCTCCAGGCGAAAATACTCTCTCATATGCTCCCGAAATTTCCTCATGTATTCCCATACGTTCAGACAAACTCATAAACAATTGTCCTCCTGCTGCATCCAATAAGCATAGCTGTCTTCCTCTTTTGTCAGAGCTACTGTAAACGGCATATCCATACTTTCTTTAACCAGCCCCTGAAGGTTGTATCTCTCTTTAACATTCAATCTCAATGCTTCCTGAACAGCATCACTGACTATATAATATTCATCCGTCTGCTGCTTGAAAATTTTATCCAGTTCATTTTCCCACTCCGGATATTTTCCCCTTAAATTTTCCAGTTTCTTCCTTGATATAAACATGTCTTTATTTCCAAATCTCAACACAGGTATCATTACTTCCCGCAGTTTTTTATCGATTTTTTTCCGTGACAAAAAGATTTTATGAACAATCGGAGTTCTGTCTTCTCCAGAAGAAACCGTAAGCACCAAACCTATTCTACAAGCCATATCCTTTGTCTGAAATATCCTAAATCGAAAAGAGATAAAACACATTTCACTGATCAGATCATTCATCAAAATACAGTACATTGCTTCCTTTTCCCTAGAAATAACAACCTGCCCATTATATTTTTTCTTAATATTATTTCCTGCACTGTTTTTCTCACCAGTCCATAATGTAAATTCAGCACGGCAGATTCCTTCTGATGATTTACTCAAAATCAGTCTTCCTTCAAGCCACTTATCTTCCATTTCTGCTGTACTGTGAAAAAGTGTATAATATTTTCCAAGAATTCCTCTGAATTCCCTCTCATCTGCCTGTGTAACAAACCTGTTATCCAGAGAAAATCTTATCGTATTTTCGTTTGCTCCACCATTGACCAGATAATCCACAGAAACCCCCAGAACATCAGCAAATGCCATTGCCTGATATAATGTAATTTTGCACCTTTTACTTTTCAGTTTGGAGATTTCCGGTTGCTGAACAGAATAACCTTTTTTCTGACAAAGCTTCACCATATCCGTCTGGGAAATTTTATGCTTCATCATTAATGTTTCCGTTCTTTCCCAGACTTTATCTAAGCAATAAGGTTTCTCTTTTATCTTTTCAAAATCTTCCATTATAATCCCCCGTGCCAACGCATTAAATTCTGTTTTACGAGTTTTCGTTTTTATTTTTTTTCCAATATTCCACGTATGCCTGATAGAATTCTTCACATAATTTCGTATACTGGGCGACCACTACATCTCTCTCTGAAAATCCTTTATTGTTAACACCATATTTTGCGGTCCATTGAATTGCTCTTTCCCATGCCGGACTATTTGTCAGCCATTCTTTAAATTCCTCTTCATGATCCATATTTTCCTGTTTATCATCTTTGCTGCCCAAAAGTCTGTTATCATTATTCTGCGAAAAAATCTTTTGTACTGTTGAATACATATCTAAATTAAACGGGAATAATATGACTCTATGATTTTTTAAATAGTTTTCTGTTAAATCCGTCTTTAATGGAACAGATTTAACATATAATGCTGAATATTTTTCATCACAATCAGCTCCTACCGTAATATAATAGCGATTTTTTTCAATCGCTTCTATTAAAATCTTTTTCAACGTAAAATTCTGTTCTGTATTTTTATATCCAGCACTTTCATAATCTCTTTCAGGATCATAAACTGATAAAAGTACTTCCTCTTTATCCATATTTGCAATACGCAATAATGTCCGTTTTTTATTGGTTTTACAAATGAATTCTTCCAAAAGATCGACCATCACTATATCTGTAATAATACAATTCTGATTTCCCGTTCCCAATGCTTCTCTCAGATATTTTTCTGCTTTTTCGCGTATGCCAGGTTTTTTCGCTTTTTTTACAGAATCTGTTGCATCCTGATCTTCCTCCTCTTCTTCTCCCATCACTGACATAAAATCTATGACAATTTTTTCATCATTTCCATAAACCTTACTCATATCCTGTATTTTCCATACAATAGGTTTCTCTTTTACTGCAATCCATTTATAAAGGTCTTGAAACGAAGTATTCATGTATGAAAGAACATACCGTCTTCCTTCCTTTTTTATATACTGCATTTCATAAGTTTCAATAAAATCATTTGTCAAGCATAAATTCTCTGTATCTGAATTTTCACCAAAATATAAGGCTCCCATCAACAACAAATACGCAATGTTTTCTAACTGTACAAACTGTTCTTTCGTTTTGCTTATAGAAGCTGCCACTATATCAACGTATACTTCAAGACATTTCCACGCCCATGTCATAAACTTCTCATGCATATTTTCAGTAAAATAACTGCGGCTTATCAAAAGACATTCTGAAGCTTTCATTCCCATAGTATCAATACATACGGGAATATAATCTGATACAAGATTGATTTTTTTTATACCTTCTCCCTCTTTATGCTTTACATTCACACCTTTATAATAAAATTCGTCTAAATATTCTTTTTTCTTATTCAGTGATAACAGATTTTTCATACAAATAAATACCTGTTCATCCTTCATCCAGAAATATACAATATTCATGGCATCTGACAGCTTATAATCCACATTATATCTATCACTTCTTTTTATTTTCTCTTTTTCAGCAAGAAATGTTCTCAGATACGATGTAACTTTTTTTCCTTTGTCAAATCTTTCAGAAGATTCTCTTACCGCTATCTCAATCGGAACCAGACTATTAGGAACCATCTGACAAATATAGGATAATAAATAATCCCTTGCTTCTTTCATAATTCTTCCATAATCAAAAATTCCTGTTTTTGTAGATATTTTCTGATCTGCCTGAAATGACTGCTGTAACTTATCCAGAAATTCTGTCCAGTCTATATCCAGTATGATTTCTGTTCCAACCTTTTCATTTTGTATCACCATATAATCAATCGTGCCCGTTTTTCTTGGCGATTTCAGGCAAATATCAAGCCCGTGTTGTTCTTTCATTCCATGAGTAATAATCCTTATTTTGTCTGTCATCATAAATCCTGTCTGAATTCCAACACCAAAACTCCCTGTAGGTTGCAACCATGCAGGCATCCGTCCTATTTCTTCATAATACTGCTTACGTCCACTCCATCCTGTTCCGATGACAGCAAGTGCTTTCATACACTCCTTATCCATTCCAACACCAGAATCTATAATATGTATACGTATCTTTTCCGGATGTAATTTCATCTCTGTCTCAGAATCTTCCAAAACATTCTCCTTAATCAGCTCCATTTTTATTTTTATAGCATAATCATCTAACGTCTGAAAATTTAATCCGGAGAGCGTCTGATTTACTCCACCATTCTCATCAATATCAAAAACATGCGTATTATCCTGCATCTGCCATTTCAGCCAAAGCATCAGCTTGGTTGCATCCAAAGCGTTCTGAATATATTCTCTGAGAAAAACAAGTTGCTCTTCATACAGTCTGTCTCCAATCAATATACTCATAAATCTTTTGTTATCAACTTCAAAATTCGTTTTCCCAAGACTCGCAAATTTCCGTTCATTTAGATAGATTTCCAGATTACACTGATTAAATGTGCACCCTCCCATTTCTTTGGGTGCCACACGATTCCAATTAGAGGTAATGTTGTTCACTTCATCTTTTATAAAATGAAACCACTGATCTACAACTTTTCCCACTTCCATATTAGTGACTTTGGCCTTCGCCTGAATTTCACGTTCTGTAACAAGGAAATGTGAAATTGAGAGATGTTTCTGCAAATGCTTTGCACTTGTTTTTGGTAATGCACCAAAATGCTGTAAAAGCATAATGTCAAATCGATTATTATCCATATCCAGAAGATCACCCAGACGAAGAAGCAATGCAATAAACTGTGGATATATTTTTTCATTTCCAAATCCATTTGTTTCCGAAGGTAATTCGTTAAGGATATAATCCAAATCACACCCGTGCGAATATACGACCTGCCCCAACAGACTGTAAAGACGATTCTCCGCAATTTCTATTCCAATAGTTTCTGATAAATTTTCAAAAAATTTCTTGCTACGCTCCTGATGATGGCTTCTGATATAATCAGCAGTAATCATCATAACATTTTTTCTTACGATTACCGGCCAATCATTTGTCAGTTCATAAATCTGAAAAACATTGCCATTACTGTCAATCCCATCCAATTTTTCTTTTTTATGCAGTACATTGTGGAGTTGTCTGCAATATTGAAGTGCTTCCTGCATATCTGAATCCGGATTATTGCAAATATTGTCCAGATACTTTTTGAATTCTTTATCCTCTCTCCATAATTCCAGAATTTCCTGATGCTGTATCACCATTCCAATATCATGACCATATGCGGCATTCAGTAACAACCATGCATTCCCTATACCCAGTTGCTCTATTCTCCATTTACCAAGAAACATTTCAACTGCTTCAATAATTGTTCTGGAATGCTCCTGATCATGTACACTATAATGTGGAAAATCATGTGCTATAATTGCGGTCTGATGCATATATCGATTTTTATTATTCTGCCATTCATAATAAATTCTTACTTTACGGCTATCCTGTGCACATAAATTATAAAAAACCCGTTCAAGATATGTATCCGCACTGATGCAAAGCTTAACATTGTCCTTATCTTCATTATTATTCACTGTATTATTGATAATCGTATTATTCATTTGCTTCCTCCTTCATTTCTTTTTTCTTCAGTACATCACTGCGAATTCCAGTAATTATTAAATTTTTATAACTACTGATTACGTACAACTGATTTGGATTTCTTTTTTCATTAAACATATTTAATACAATATTGAAATATTGATATGTAAGCATTTCTTCCAGCTGACATTGATTTTTTCTTTCCGGTACAAAATCTTTCCATATTTTTGAATATTTTTCTCTATAATCCTCATTTAATTTCATATTATAATCTGTTTCAAACAGCAAATAATAAATAATAAGCAACCCATTTTCTTTTAAAAAATCCTCGAGAAGTCCCAATCTCAAAGAACTGATTTTTCGATTCCATTCTTCAGCAAGAAACTCGCCTTCTCTGAATAAACATGCCGAAATAATAATTATTTCTGTTTCAGGCTTCAGTTTCACTTCTGTATAATACTCTGTTATTTTATATCCTGTTCGTTCCGTATTATCCAAACTTAAAGAGATTTTATTTAGTAATTGATTAGAACAGTAATATTCTCTTTTTCTGTTATAAGACATATCCTTTATAAACTGTTCCTGACTCCACAATATTTCATTATATTCAGCTACTTTTTTAAACATTGCAGAATAAAGGTACACAGGAACATAAAATTCTTCCGGATGCCTGTAGCCTCTTCCTTTTTTCATAATAGTAATAATATATTGCTGGTATAAATCCTGCACAGCAGCTATAAAGTATCTTATTCGTTTCTTCACCCAGTTCGAAGCCTCCTTCTTTCCAATAAAAAAAGACTTAACTTCTGCTAAGTCTTTTTTTATTCATTTACTGAAGATTTTTAATATCCTCCCAGTCATCCCCCCAAGAGTTTGAAAAACCATCAATCCATTTCAGAAAAAACATTTCCATGATGCCATCTCTTCCATCCTTCATAAGCATTGTCTTATTATTTATCAACGTATCTATATCAGCCTGTTTATCACTGTAATATAAGCTTCCCCATTCCAACTCCTGACGTGAGACAAATACATCCAGATAATTCTGTTCCTTTACCCAGACTTTTAACTCACGAAACATTATTTCTATTAATTTAAAATAAATCTGACGTGCTTTATCTGAATTATATCCGCTTATCATCTGGCAATTATCGTAAAATGTTTCAACTACAAGCTGAATGTAAGTATTACGAAACGGAAGTACCACATCACTGTTTTCTCCATAACGATATCCCCGATAAATTCGATTTTCATCGTCCACCCTCAGACTGTTTCCAATTACACTCTGATCTGTCATCTGTAAAATGATACTAAGTAAAATCTGATTTCTTGTTTTCAAATCTTTATCCAACGTTTTATCAAAAACATAATCTTTAATCTCTTCTATCGGAATAAAAATGTTCTCTGATTTTTCTCTTTTTCTACGCAAAATTTCAAGCCGAACCTGCGCAAGCATTCCCTCTGCATCATTTTTTATATACTCATATCGAATATTACGAAATTGATTTTTTACAGAAATTTTGGAGATCGGTTCCAGACGCCGTATTTTATTCAAAAAATCTTCCGGTTCCCATTTACTTACTTTATCCACATATTTGATAAAATCTTCTGAAAAACTCTCCTTCATATATTCATCATCAAGTACTAAACTGCAGTTAATCACTCTGCTGACCATTCTCTCAAAAACTCTGTAAACATAGAGCGAAAAGAAAAACACGTTTGCTCTGAACACTGCAACTCCCAGCTGTTCCCTGCTTTGTCGATATTCTTCTGTATTGTTATTACTTCGTTGTAGAAAATCATATACTTCTTTCTTTTTTTTGAAATAATTGGTATTCATATAAAAACAACTGAACATTTTCCATGCTTCTTCCATACTGATGGAATCCATTACTGCAAACGGAGTAAATACAGCTTGTATTTTTCCTTCTTCCGTTTCTTCATATCTGCATTTCACAATCAATTCAGGTGCATAGTCTCCAAGTGATTTATCTACATAAATATTATGATAGTGGAAAAATCCACAATGTATAACTCTGTCTATCCTACCGTTTTCCAGTCGGTCTGGCCAAAAATATGAATTATCAACATAATCCCACTGAGTTCCTGAAATACACAAACTCCTAAATATTTCTTTTCTCAAGTTGATTACATATGGATTTTTGTCCGTCCATTGTACTATTTTTGTATCCGTTTCTTCCTTCATAAACGGAAGTTCTATTACATACGGTATCAGTTCCCTCTGATACATATATATTTCCTGAGATGATATCCATCCAATTTCATCAATATTAACATAATATCCAATTGATAGTGTTTCGAAAAACTCTTCAATCAGCTCCGGATTTTCCCCTTTTTCCTGAACAATCAACTTTTCTTTTAATACTTCCTTTGATTCCGGAGCACATGCTACAACCAATCTCACTTCAAATTCCGGTTTCATAGCTTTCAGTATTTTATATATCTGATAAAGAGAACGTCCTGTATTAACTGTATCGTCAAACACATAAACCACATGATATCCTTTATTTAAAAGTTCATCTGGTTCCTTTATGATAAGACGATTGCTCAAAATCACCAGTTGGCCATATTTTTTATCCCACTCTTGCGAATAACATCGCAGAGTCCTATACAGCCAATATGCTTTTCTGCACATAAAAATAACCGGTGCATTCTCAGCAACCGCTTTATCTAAAACACTTTTTAATGACTTAACTGTCATATATCCTCTTTTATCTCTACTAAAAAACTCATATATACCCCTTCTCACCATATTTTCATGCTCCTTTTCTAATCACTGTTGCGGGGAATATATGCAAATATGCATATATTTATGCATATTTGCAAATTACGATATTATACACTAAGTCCTTAAAAAATGCTACTACCTTTCTATATTTTTTTAATTTTTATAAACTCATTTTTCTCTATCCATGGCTATTTTTTCCACGTTCATTAGGGGTGTTCATCCATCTATTGTCTTAAATCAGTTATAAGTATTTTTTATATATTACTCCGACAGTTCTTTGGGTTAAAGAACTTACATACTCTCCGTTTCAAATCTCTATAATATAAAAAAGTGTACAAAATACCATTTCACTATGTTTCAAGTGAATATATAAGGTAATTTTGTCCACTTCTCCCCTTAAACGCGACAACGCGACGATTTAAGATGTCCGCTTTTGTTCTTGTCTTACATTATATCAATTTTTCAAACTTATTCAACATTTTTCGTAAAATTATGCAATTATTTTTCCGATATTTAAGTCCTCAGATCTGCGTCATGATCTTATTGAACGTGCCAGAACAATGACCAGAACCCGTATGGAAAAGCATCCGTGGAAACTTGTCGGCTGTAAAAAAAAGTCATTCAAGAATAATATAAAAATTCATCATATTTTAATTCTTTTAATCTTTCTGCCATCGCGACCAATCATTTAAATCATAAATCAACAATTTATTATCGTACAAAGTATTAATTAAATCGTCTTTGTCAATTTTATTCCAAACTATATCTTTCAGTTCCTCTGAAACTATTTCCGCCATTATACGTTCTATTGCGTTAGAACAATTCTTTTTAAAATTCTCAAATCCCTTTTCTCTTTTAAATCCGGAGATTTGTCTATTAATGAGCAATGATACAAATACTACAAAAGCTGCTGATTCTGCCACAGAATTAACTGTATCAAATTTTTTCATTTTATCACAAATATATTTTGCAATTTCACCATCAGGTTTTAAAAATATTCCCAATTTAGTATTAACTCCTGCTTCTTCATCAAGTCCCTCTATTAATCTGTTTTCATTTTGTGGCAAAAAAACTATACTGTAATCCTCGTAGTCCTCATATAAAAATCTGTTCTCTCGTCTGTTAACCAATTCAATCTTAATCCAATCCGTTTCTTTTTTACTTAATTCAATATCTATTTTTCCCTCATCTTTATCGACATCAATCTTTATTGCAGTTTTATCTTTTAAAGCAATTTTGTAAAGTATATTTGACGGCTCACAATCGCATAATAAGTTGCTGCTATGGAAAAAATCTGCATTCGTGATTGTATTTACCAGACTTCCTAATGAAATATTACTTCTTATTTCTTTTAAAAGTCTTTCTGCTGCATTTATCATGTTACTTTCTGCCATCGTAATATAATCCTGTGACTGAATGTAGTTGGGTGAAACCAATTTTCTTTGTCCATCTGCTTCAAACAGTATTGAATTCAATTCACCAAATACATTTTCAAATATCTCCCTTTTCTCAAGTTCGCCTCCTCGTCTTCCATGAGAACTGCCATTAAACAGCTGTTCTACAAGAAACTTTACTTCTGAAGATATCCATGACAGGAAACGACCTTTTTCTTTAAACGTTTCTATCTGATTTTCAATATTCTTTCGATATATACGATATATCATATTCAATAATATGTTCTTTCCCTCATTATCTTCAACTGAAGATCTTGCCACATTTGTTCTTACAATTTTATTATTAGTTGTATTTAAAATAGCCATAAATGTACAGTTTTCATAGCCAGGAGTATTATTAGATATTCTAATTCCTTCAAAACATATCCCTATTGGAAGTGGAACCTTTTCTTCATTCAAGAAATTTTTCTGTCCCATATACTCCACTAAGGAATATTCTTGAAAATATTTTCTGTATCTACGCGCATATGCACATATTACTCCGTCAATATTTTCTTCTACAACCTGAATTTCATCCGTAATTGATATGTATTTCTTTATATATTCTTCTAAAGCCTGTTTAGGCGATTCATATCCAATTGGAATAAGATCCGTACTATTCCCCCTTTTTAAATAAACTTTACAATTAGGAAATACAATCCATTTTCGTAAGCTATACTCTAAATCTTCAATCGTATTATTTTCTCTTAAATGCAGTTTAATGATTGTTCCATGATGTTTTATTCTTTCTGGCAGTTCTGCTTTTGGGATTGTTTTTAATAAATACTTTCCTTCTACATTTCTGAAAAAAATTCGATTAGCTTCATCATTTTCACTGGCATGTGTTATAATTTCAATATCATCTGCAACAAGAAAACAGGTCAAAATGCCAATGCCAAATCTACTGATAGATACAAAATCCGGATATTCTTTCTGAAATACTGCACTGCTATATTTAGATGTTCCTACTTTTAATAGATAATTTTCAATATCATCCATTGTCATTCCCGTACCATTATCTGTAAATGACAAAGTATTATTTTCTTCATCCCATTCTACTAAGATTTCTCCTTCTGTTTTTTCTTTTTTCGTTTTCTTTTCTATTTCATTCTGTAATTTTATAGCATCCAGACCATTTTGAACCAATTCCCTTATCACAACAGAACTGTCATTATAAAGTGTATGTCCAACCAACATCTGCAAAATACTATTCTGCTCCAATTCAAATTTTAACAATTGGTTTTTGAAATTTTTTGTCTTTATATTACTGTCATCTATGCCTTTCCATGGAAATAAATATTCTTTTGTTCCTTGTTTTTTTATAGACATAGCAATTAAATCATGACAGGTTTTTAATTCTTTTTTTACATACCGTAAATAATCATTGAGCGCAAAAAAAGCCTCTGCCTGATCAGCTTTTTCGAAATATGCAGTTATTGCAATAGAATCACTTTGGATTGAACGATCAATGTTTCCGTCATCATCTCTCATTTCCATAGGTTTTATTGCTCTGATAGCCATTTGTTTTTGCCATTCAATAACACTTTTGGGATCACGTGGACAAAATACCCTATATTCTATTGCAGGCGTTCTGTCCATTGTAATATGTAACAAATCTACAGTTCGTAAAATCACTGCTACATACTGTAGATTTACTTTTCCCTGTTCAGTAGATTCATAACATTTTCCAGTATCATATATATTATAATCGTCAAGATTATTTAAATGATGACTCTCACATATCATTGCTAAATCATGTTTAAATAGATTATCTACTGGCTCTAAAAGTTTTTTAATTTCATTAATAATGTTTTCAGGATAACATTTATCTGAATCTATCTCTCCTAAAATCCACTGTTTTATTCGTTTTGCATGTTCTTTTCTTACATACTCCTGATACAGGAATTTTTCCGGTTCAGAAATTTTATTGATCTGTCTTATATATTCCTGACCAAATTCTCCATCATATATACTCTTTCTATACTGTCTATATTCAACATTATCCATTCTGTGTTCATATTCTTCATTTGTAACAAGCATACCCATGTCATGAAAATATATACTCAGAACGAGCATCATGTACTCCGAAACAGTCATAGCCTCTTTTGTAACCTTTGGAATAATCCATTCTGCAATTCTTAACATTTCATTTACATGAGATATATTATGTTTGGTATATTCTGCAAAAATTCCATTATCACCTATATGGCTTAGTAAAATTCCTACCTGTCTTTTAATATGCAATAATTTGACTCCACTAAATATTCGTAGTGATTCTGCTTTTTCTGCCTTTTCCTCTAAGTAAAATTCCAATTTTTCTGACATACTCATTCCCCCCGCTTTGTTATTTTTGAGCATAAAAAAAGCATCTATAACAAATATGTCTTGTTTCGATGCTTTTTTATTATCTCCATATTCAGTTTATAAAAAAGTGTACAAAACACCATTCCACTCTATTACAAGTGAATCAACCACCTCAGTATGTCCACTTCACCCCTAAACGCGACAATGCGACGCTTTAGTTCTTCCGCTTTTGTTCTTGTATTACATTATAACAAATATAACGGAATATTCAATATTTTTTCGTGAAATTATGATAAAAACCGACAAGTGACCAAATCAATGAATTTTCTTCCAGATTTCTTCCGTATTCTTCTTTGGTGACTCCATCTATTCCTACGGCTTTCGTCCCATCCATCTGGGCATGGCCGTTCTCAAGCATCTCCTTATTGATAAGATGCCCACGTGATGTAAAGACCATGCCTGGGTTTTCTTTTGATAATTGTGATATTCTCGCCAATTTTTTTGTTTCCATTAGTTCCCCTATCTCTGTGTATAGCTAATGTTTCCTCTTTGATATAGTTTCGCAGACCAGAACTGCGAGGCAAATATCAAGCCATTTGCAACAGCAAGACGTGCATGGCTGTTTGCTGATACTCCGAAGGAACAGAAAAAAGTGCCTCAAACATTGATGTAGGTATTATAGCAGGAACTCTGCTGGTTTACACTACGCCATGTTTTGAGGCACTTGCATATTACCTCACGGTTTTGTACATAGCAAGTAAAATCTGTCATTATTTTTCCGGCATCTCGATCAGCCCAAAGCGATTGAAGATTCCATATATATAGGAGATGCCTCGGATATCCCCCAGTGCCTTGGGTCTGTCCACAATCCGTCCAATACTTCCTATGTTCTTATATGCAAGAAGTATAGAACTCCATGCAAGGCTCTTGCTACTCTCCCTCCTGTCTATCCATAGCTCTTTAGTAAACTTGTCTCCCCTGCCCTTTTTTAACTGGTAGGCAAATGGCAACCCGGATATCGTTTTAAACTCATATCCCCGGAACGCAACGATACAGTTCCAGAGTGTTTCCTCACACGGATTCTTTTTCAAAGAAGTAACAGCCCGGTAATGTCTCTGCCGCTCTGCACCGGTGCTGATATTCGCCGCATCTGCATCTTCCGGGAAGTACACACCCTTTTCATACGGCAGGTACGAGGTCACAGAGGGACGGGACAGATGCAGGGCGATCATGGTGGAGGACACGGCGGTCTTGTAGTCCATAGAGATTCGATAGGAGTTGAACGTCCGCTGCACGGCTTCGGCGATGTCAGACTGGTAGACTCTAGCCGTGATAAGGAGCTTGCGCACCTTGATGGGATTCAAGGAGAGTTCCTCCGCGATGGCTTGGAGTGTCATATCATTCTTGTAGAGGGCTACAGCAGCATCCATCTGGTTTTTTAGATTCTTCTCTGCACTATACTCCGGCTTGGCTGGTTTACGTCCTGAGTTGTTTGTTTTAGCCATAAGATGCCCTTCCATGTAATTTCCGTCACAAACTATATGACGAGTTCTTAAAATAGCCGTGTGAACTTTTGAAGTTCATTATCCACACGGCTATCTCTGCTCATCGAAGTAATGCTCTGCTATCGCCACCCCTGAATCATCCAAGTCATATCTCTTACCGGCATAGCCGGACGTAGAACACACAGGCTGTCCATTCTCATCAAGGTAGGTCACGCTGTTGTTTTGTCCAGCAGGGTCATATTCTCTGTGCAAACCGTAGTAACCGCTGCTAGAGACAGGCTACATATCAAGATCATAGTAGTAATCATCAATTGCCTGCCCATCTCTCCCCACTGTGCGCATAATCACAGCATATCCGGCACTGTGCATTATGGGGAGCCCATCGTCACCCAAATAGGTGATTTTCACAGTGTCATTTTCGTATTCATACACAATACCATAATAATCATCATACCGTTTAACAGGATTTCCTTCTGCGTCAAAGTATCGTTCCTCTACAACTCTTCCTTCTGTATTTTGCGTGCGCTGCACCGTGGCATAGCCCATGTCAATAGCATCGGTAACCACACCTTCGGTGTTCGCATAGCTGGTATTGGTCACATCGCCATCTACAGATTCTGATATTTCAAGCTCTGCGGCAACCGCACCGGAATCATGGTCAGCTACTTTATCTGGCATCACTGCCAGTATTGAAGCAGCAATAATCAGAAGCAAAAAAACTGCGATTACAAGTCGAATTCTTTTATCTTTCATTCTTTGTATAGAGTTATTGGTTATCTTATCCTTATGCTTTAGCCGTGAAATCACCCATTGCCTGCTGCTCACCACGGAGAGGTAGCACATTTGAGCAGCACAGCCATGCTATAAGGCATAAGATCGTTGCCTGCTACTCACCTCGTAGCGGTGTGTGATTACCTGAGCAGCTACCGTATGGATTTCCATACGGCTTTATTTTGTCGAATACAGGCACTATTTCGACAGTATTCGACTTTTTAGTCATATTTTGTTCATTTTGCGTTTACAGTTTAGTACCAGGGGTCTGGCACCAATGTGGTCAACCCTTTTTTCCGGTAAAAATCCAAACTTTTTAAGATTCTTTTCACATCCTGCATTTTTTCCTAATAAAAGCAAAATTTCATCCACCCATTCCGAACCCAAAATAAAAAAAATTTTAAAATCCACCGGAAAAATTCAAGAAAACCGCGCTTAGAAAAGTAGAAGAACAAATTTCTTCGGAAAGGAAGGTGACACACATGACCAGAGACAAATTTCTCACAGCCCAGTCTCCACCTGCTGAAAACGACCTGATTGACACACTCATTGCCATCAGCGTCATCTCAAAGAGACTGGCAGCCAGAATCAGACAGGAAAACGGAAAAGGAGGAATCACAGACCATGAGCAAAATGAGCGAGTTATCCCAGACACTGGACGACCTGATCACCTGTGGGGAAACACTGATAAAAACCGCAAACGAAATCAGAAAACTCTTTACCGAAACAACCCAGGAGGCAGACAGCGATACCCCGAAAACAGCCAGAACCAAAAAGCAGCAAAAGAGAAACCTGCTGAAACTGCCCCGCCGAAAGAACCCACCACCACATCTCCATCCCTTAAAAAAGAAGATGTGCGTGCGGTCCTTGCAGAAAAATCCAGTAAGGGCTTCAAAGCCGAAATCAAAGACCTGTTAAAGAAATACGGTGCCACCCAGTTAAAGCAGGTAAACCCTGTCGACTACGAAGCACTGATCAATGATGCCAGACAGCTGGGGAAACCGGAGGTGAACGACCATGCCTGAAGTACATGCTTACCTCTCCGCATCTTCCAGCCACCGCTGGCTCAACTGCCCGCCCTCGGCAAAACTCAATGCCGGTGTCAGAGACACCCCGTCCGAATATGCCAGACAGGGCACCGACTGCCATGAGCTCTGTGCTTACCTGGTAGAAAAAGAACTGGGACGAAAAGTCAAAGACCCACAGAAAATCTGGAATATTACAATGCGGAAATGCAGAATTGTGCAGAAGAATACAGAAATTACGTATTAGAACAGATAGAAGAAGCCAAAACCTTCTGTCCCGACCCACAGGTCATGATTGAACAACGTCTGGACTTCTCCCGCTGGATAGAAAAAGGTTTCGGAACCGGTGACTGCGTCATAGTCGCAGACGAACAGCTCCACATCATCGATTACAAACATGGACTGGGAATCCTGGTAGAAGCTAACCACAACAGCCAGATGATGTGTTACGCACTGGGAGCACTGGAACTCTTTGACGGCATTTACGACATCAACACCGTAAAAATGACCATCTTCCAGCCAAGACGCGACAACATCAGTACTTTCCAGATAAGCAAAGAAGAACTCTTAAACTGGGCGGATACCATCCTTGCCCCCACCGCTGTTCTCGCTTACAACGGGGAAGGTGAATTTAAAGCCGGCGACCACTGCCAGTTCTGTGCAGTCAAAGCCACCTGTCGCAAACGCGCAGAATATAATCTGGAACTTGCCAGATATGATTTCGTAATGCCGGACACACTGGACGAAGAAGAAATCTCCATCATTCTCAGCAAACTGGACTCCCTGACTGCATGGACCAGCGACATCAAAGAATATGCATTAAAACAGATCCAGTCCGGTGTGAAATATGAAGGATGGAAAGTAGTAGAAGGCAAATCCAACCGTAAATTCAGTGACGAGCAGGCAGTCGCCGATACTGTAATCAAAGCCGGCTATGATCCATATGAAAAGAAACTCTTAGGCATCACTGCCCTGAGCACCCTTCTGGGCAAAAAGAAATTCAATGCTCTGTTAGACGGATTGATCATCAAACCTGCAGGGAAACCCACTCTGGTACCTGTTTCTGACAAGCGCCCGCCAATGAACACAGCCAAAAACGATTTTAAAGAATAAGAAAGAGAGGACAAACCTATGTCAAAAATGACTAACCCAACAAAAATAATCACAGGAGTAAACACCCGCTGGAGCTATGCCAACGTCTGGGATCCAAAGAGCATCAACGGAGGCACCCCGAAATACAGTGTCTCCCTCATCATCCCCAAATCTGACACAGTGACATATAACAAAATCAAAGCCGCAATTCAGGCAGCCTACGAAGAAGGACAGAGCAAATTAAAGGGAAACGGCAAATCCGTCCCTGCCCTCTCCATCATCAAAACACCTCTCAGAGACGGCGATCTGGAACGCCCTGACGACCCAAACTACGCCAACTCCTGGTTCATCAATGCCAACAGCGGCACCGCGCCCGGAATTGTAGACGCAGACTGCCAGCCGATTCTTGAAAGATCAGAAGTCTACTCCGGTGTCTATGGCAGGGCCAGCATCAACCTCTATGCTTTCAATTCAAATGGCAACAAAGGCATTGCCTGCGGTCTCAATAATCTGCAAAAGATCCGCGACGGAGAACCCCTTGGCAGTAAATCCAGAGCAGAAGACGACTTCTCCACAGAGGATGACGACGACTTCCTCAGCTAACCACAGGCAGCGGCAACAGTGTCACACAAGCACTGCTGCCGCTTTTTTCAAAAAGGAGTAAAACACCATGAACATTCATGAATTATCCATAGATTTAGAAACCTACAGTGACACCGACCTTTCCAGATGCGGCGTCTATAAATACGCAGAATCTGAAAACTTTGACATCCTGCTTTTCGGTGTCTCAGTCAATAACGGTCCCGTACAGGTATACGACCTTGCCTCCGGAGATACTATCCCGGAAGAAATCCTCTCAGCCCTCACAGACAATGCTGTAACCAAATGGGCTTTCAACGCCACTTTCGAGCGTGTCTGCCTGTCAAACTGGCTGAAAAAGCACCATCCGGAATACTTTTGCACCTACAGCATCCCCACAGACCCTGCATCCCACTATCTGGATCCTTCTTCATGGAAATGCTCCATGATCTGGTCCGCCTGTCTGGGACTCCCCCTATCTCTAGAAGGCGTAGGTGCTGTCCTGAAACTCCAGAACCAGAAACTGAAAGAAGGCAAAGACCTGATCCGCTATTTCTGCACCCCCTGCAGACCAACCAAAACAAATGGCGGCAGAACTCGCAACCTCGCTTCACACGATCCAGATAAATGGAACCAGTTCTGCGCCTACAACAAACGTGACGTCGAAGTAGAACTCGCCATCAAGCAGAAACTGTCAAAATTCCCGGTTCCTGAAAACATTTGGGACGAATATCATCTGGATCAGGAAATCAATGACCGGGGAATCCAGATTGACACCCGGATGGTAGAAAACGCTATCAAATTTGACACCTTCAGCAAAGCTTCCCTCATGGCATCCATGAAAGAAAAAACGGATCTGGAAAACCCAAACTCTGTCGCCCAGATGAAAAACTGGCTCTCCATGAAAGGCATCCAGGCGGAGTCCCTGGATAAAAATGCAGTCAAAGAACTACTGAAAATAGTTCCTGACAACATATCGGATGTCCTCCAGCTCAGACAACAGCTTGCCAAATCCTCTGTCAAGAAATACCAGGCCATGCAAAATGCTGTCTGCGCAGACGGACGTGCCAGAGGAATGTTCCAATTCTATGGAGCCAACCGCAGCGGCAGATGGGCGGGACGCATCATCCAGCTGCAGAACCTCCCCCAGAACCATATGCCTGATCTGGCACAGGCAAGAGCCATTGTCCGAAACGGAGATTACGAAACCGCCTCTATGCTTTATGACGACATCCCGGACACCCTCTCTCAGCTAGTCCGCACTGCTTTCATTCCTGCAGGAGACAGGCAGTTCATTGTCAGCGATTTTTCCGCCATCGAAGCCCGCGTCCTCTCCTTCCTTGCAGGCGAAACCTGGCGCATTGATGTATTCGCACAGGGAAAAGACATCTACTGCGCCTCAGCCAGCCAAATGTTCAACGTTCCTGTAGAAAAGCATGGCATCAACGGCCACCTCCGCCAGAAGGGAAAAATCGCAGAACTTGCCCTTGGCTATGGCGGATCCGCAGGTGCACTCACCTCCATGGGCGCGCTGGACATGGGCTTAAAAGAAGAGGAACTGCAGCCCCTTGTCAACACCTGGAGAAACTCCAACCCAAACATTGTACAGTTCTGGTGGGATGTAGACAGTGCCATAAAAACCACCATTCGGCAACGCATCCCCACTCAGGTCCGCAGCATCCGTTTCCAGTATAAAAGCGGCATCCTGTTTATCCACCTGCCCTCTGGCAGAAACCTCTGCTACATCAAACCACGCATCGGAGAAAACCGTTTCGGCGGGGAATCCGTCACCTACGAAGGCATAGGAACGAATAAAAAGTGGGAACGAATCGAATCCTACGGACCAAAATTTGTAGAAAACATCATCCAGACCATCAGCAGAGACATCCTCTGCCATGCCATGCGCACCCTCTCACACTGCTTCATTGTAGGACATGTCCATGATGAGCTCATCATAGAATGCAGCCGGGATACCTCTCTGGATGCCATCTGTGAACAGATGGGAAGAACCCCTGACTGGCTTCCCGGCATCAACTTAAGAGCTGACGGGTACACCACAGACTGGTACTGCAAAGATTAACCTCATAATACAAAAAGCCCTGCAGCCGGCACCAATTCCACGTGTCAACCAGAGGGGCTTTTTCTTATTGCACTGTTTCTATAATATCATTCAAGCCACAATCTAGTACCTTATAGATACACAGTAAAATACCGGCTATTACATATTTATCTAACTTTTTTATTCCATGATTCACCATATAGTTCATGCCCTTTATCAGATAGTTTAAGCACTGTATTTTCTGAAAGGATCTGCTGCGTAGATTTGCCATAAGCATTCTGTTTATCAAATGCAATAAAAATTTGTTTATTACTTCTATTACTTTTTTCATAAATTCTCATTATACCATTGATTGCAACATCACTGATATTCTTCAATATCAAAGAATCATGTGCAATAGCTGGTAACTCTGTACACTCCAGTACAGCAAGATCATAAATAACCAGCCCTTTATAATTTGATCCTGTTCCATTATCATCTGGTGTTTCAAAAGTATAACTGTTATATTGCTTCAATCGTAACTTTGGAGCTTTTCTTATATCATCAAACAAAGAATCATTTAATTCTTGCATAGTATCATTAAGCTGTGTTTCGATATCACACAAAATTTGATCCATTGCATTTTTTAACTGTTGATTTGTTAACCATACAGCATATCGCATATTTTCCATTGTGAGAAACGCATCATTCTGAGCTTTAATAGCATCTATTTTTCCTTTGATTTCAGAATACTTATCCAAAAATTCTTTAGAAAAAACGCCCACATATCCCAATTTTTTGATTTGAGTCTTTATTTCACTGATTTCCCTTTTCAGGCGCTCTATTTCGATTAAAATATTGTGCTTCTCATCTTCAAACTGATCCTTTAAAATCACTGCAAGTTTCTTATGATATCTCTCTACTTCATAAATTTTTCTCATATTTACCTGTGGAAAAAACTCCTGCAATGTCTTCAAGTCTGCATCTGTTGGATATAATCCATAATCCAGACTCATATCAACCAGTTTTAATCTTCTTTCACAGTTCTGTATCTGTGCCTCTGTTGTTAATAAATTATTCTGTAATGTTGAATATATTTCTTCTTTCTGTAAATCTGTTTCATTATAAACAGCTACCTGATTCTCTGTCAGGGTATCAAGTTCTATCTGCAAATTCTCAATCCGATTTAGATTTTCCTCATACTGTTTCTTTCCTCCAACCATGTCTGGAACAAATTGATACTTTCTTGCCTCGCGGAAAGTACTAAGCATTTTCTTTTGCTTTTCCAGTTTTTGATTAAACTCTGCAATATCTTTATATCGATCAAAAAGTTTTACCAAAATATCAATTGAACTTTGCATGTTCTGCCCTGGTAAACCCTTCAGCGGATGTCGTTCATCCAAATTTTCTTTACCATAAATTCTAAAAAAGCTACTGGTTGTTTGGCGGAAAGAAAGCCCCTCAAAATAAATTCCATACCCGTCTTTTAACCAGTTCGCAAATTGAGCCTTTGTCCACACTTCTCCAGTCAGTTCATAATCGGATGTACAGATAAACACTTTCTCCGCCTCATCTGTTCTTCTGGCAAACCAATATTGCCCCTTACGGAAGCTAAATTGTATGATCTCCCACATGCTTAATCCCATCACTGTTTAGATAGGATGTTCCACCAAAAACAAAATCTATTGCCAACATCGCAGATGACTTTCCAATAGAATTTTCTCCATTCTCTTTCCCAAGTATTACATTCAATCCCACTTTAAATTTAATAACTGGTCTTTCCTGTCCTAGTTCTTTAAATACAGGTGATCTCATCTCGACAAGCATATATACACCTCACCTTCATTATTAATATCTACAGCTCGCAATGCATACAGACAATCCATTACAGACATAAAATCTGTTACATCATCTAATTCTAACAACAGTTCATCATACAGTCCAATCACTGACATGGGCTGTCTTTCAATCAATTTTAACACCTTTGGTATCAAAGCCAGACTACTCTGTTCAAAAGAATACAATTTATTTGGTAATAACATCAAACACCTCACAACTCTGGATAAAATATGCCACCACAATCTGACAATATATATTTTCCTGCAAACTCACTCTATGTATCTTTTCAGTAATTTCATTAAAAATCTCTGCTTTTGTCTTTTTTCCCTTATTCAACTTATTATAAATTGCTTTCATCTGCCCCTGTATTTCCACATAATCTATTACACCACGTTTATCCAGATTTTCCATAATTCTTTTTACATTCAAGAAATACGTAGTAACATAATAATTCACAATTCCATAAATCGTAAAATCAATATTTGGATCCAGTTTTTGCTTTATTTCCTTTGGATCCAGGGAAGCTTTTTCCAAATCTGCCTGTTTTAATTCTTTGATTTTAATAATTGCACCGGTAATCCCTTTTTCCAACTTCATGTCATCTATTAAATTTATATTTTGCCTATGAATAGACAAAATTTTTTTCACTGATTGCAACTCCCTAATTCGTTTCTTATTATTATCCAACTGATGAGTAGCCTGACAAATCGGACACATTGCAAGCAGATTTGTTACAACAGGGCTTTTAGATTTATCAATAATTGCAATCTCATAAACAGGTCGCACACTATCATTCAACATCACATACAAATTTCTACCACACCCTGGGCAACAATTCCCCTCTTCAAGATACAAAAAATCCCCATATTTACGTTTCAAACTCAACGCAATTTCTTGTCTCTTCGACTCTATCAGTGTATTCGGATTTGTCATCCCCGCAGATGCACGAATAATTTCAATCATGTAATCTGCAATCTTTTCCGCTACATTATGTACTGTCATATCAGAATCATAGGGTATCAAATCCTCTACCAACAATTTTCTTAATTCCAATGGCGTATCATTAATATTCCTGATCAAATTATCCATATTCAAATGATATACGATAGATTGTGCAAACTTTTTTGGCAGTTTTCTTTTTACATAACTACGATATGTGTTATCCAACAAGGCTCTCATTGACGGATCTTTTCCAGTTCCCCATTCTTCCTCTGATACAGCTGTAATCATTGCAATCAGTTCCCGAAAAAATTCTGGCACATCACATCCATCACCAATACGATTTTTTAGTATCTTAAACAATGTTTTAAATTCCACAAACAATCCCTCTCTTTTGTACCATGATGTACCACGCTGTACTAAATAATCCCCATTTACAGATTTTCACTTTGTATACTGATTACACAAAAAGAAATAACCTTAAGGAACTTTTTGAAACGAAATACACTTATTTTTATTGTACTACGTCTCAATTCTCACTTCAAACAAAAAGTTTGGAAAAAATATAAATTATGTGTATTTCTCTCATAACTCTACTTTCTTCGGAGACTGGTTCCCCTGGCCTGGGAAGTCTCATACAGCCCGGAGAAAATATATGCATAAGCTCAGCCTAATGAGACAGCTGGCTATTCAAAAAATTGGAGGAATCCACATGAATAGTCCACTTCTATATAGGTTAATTTGCCATGCGGCTTCCTCAGAAAAAGGAGGAAGCCAAACATGGCAAACTATCACTATGACAACAGAAAATCCTACAATAACCAGCCCTTAAAACCCGGACAGGCAATGATTCCCGTCTATGTTGACTGGGATATGGTAAGATACTACCAGATGAATCCTGAAAATCTGGAAACATGGCGTATCAGGGGACATAAAGTTCTTGTTGCGTTCACCGCCGTCCCGAAAGCAGATAAGGACAATGCCATGAAGGTCTTCTGGAAAGATGTCCGCGATCACATCAGCATGGACGCAGTAGATTCCGCTCTCACTTCTTATGAATCAATGACATCCGGTACTGCAGATGACCACTATGCCGAAGACAAATCCTATGAACCTCAGGAAGTTCCTTCCCTGGAACGTACCACACTCATTATGCACATCATTGATGAGCTCATAGAGGAAGTACGTGCCATGGATCCGGAATGCGGAAGAATCCTTGACCTTGTAAAAGCCGGATATGACAACAAAGAAATCCTTGCCAGACTTAAATGCAAAAAGACTCATGGCTATGAAAAAATCAAAAAAGCCCATAAAAAAGCAAGAGAACTCTATAATAAATAATCAATGATAATCAGAAAGAGCAGTTCCCTGACAGACACTTGATCAGCTCACTACTCTTTCTCTTTATCTGTATACAACTCTTTCCTCTGCTACCCTGCTCACACCGTCACGTTCAATGACAGTTCGGATGACTTCTTTCACAGGTTCTCTTGGTGTAATGGTAATCTTTCCATCTTCACATTTAACGGAAATCGGTGTGTCACTGTCAAACCCAAGTTCCTGCAGCCATGCACCCTTTAACATGATCATCGGTGTCTCTTTACGTTTATATCCTGTCGTTGAGCTATAAACCTTTAAATTTCTGTTTTCTTTTCTTTTTTCCATGTAAGAAATCTCCTCTTCTTTCTTTCCTGAACTCTATTTTTTAGATGTGTCCTTATTATGCGTGCATTGTCCCATGTTTGTCAAGAAATATCCGCATTGTCCCATGCACTTTTTTATGTTATACTGAGACCAGAAAAAAAGCAGGAAAGTGAGGTCTCCGGAAAATGTCCGAAAAACATAAAAAGAACTATTACGGTTACACAGAAGCTAAAAAAAGAGCAAATGAGAAGTATAATGCAAAATTCCGGGAAGTAAAAGTCCGTATGTTGCCGGAACGCCATGAAATAGTAAAAAAACACGCGGCTGATCATGGTGAAAGTACATCCGCCTTCATCAACCGCGCCATCGATGAACAAATAAAAAGGGACAGCCAGTAATCGGCTGTCCCCCATCTCATTTACGATTTTTCAATTTTACAAAAATCCAGTTTATAACCCAACACCCGAGCATACAGCCCAGCGCATTGTGAATTATATCATCCCACTCAAACAACCCTCTTTTGAAGATAAGCTGTGACAGTTCAATGACTACTGATACCAGAAAACCTGCAAGTAATGCCCGGTTTAGTTTGACTTTGTGATTAAAGATTATTGGTAACAGGAGCCCCATAGGTACCAGCAGGAGACAATTTAACAGATTCTCCCTCAGCAGTTCCCGATCATGATAGCGTATAATCGCACACCATGACCAGAATGGCTTTAATTCATATTGCCGGATTGCAGTGATTCTTGTAAAAACAGTAGAACCAAATACAATTCCAAGAAACAGTACCAACACTACAATAGCAACTCCCTGTATCGAATTCCATTTCTTCTTCTGAATGCCATGAATTACCATCACCATTACCAATATCATAAGTACTGAAAAGCAGATGATTTCACGTTCAGACCACATTGGATTATATGTTGTCCAGATTTGATAAATGTCCATTCCTTACACCTTTCATTACAGTTTCCTCTGTTTTCAGGTGTCTGCCAGATTTAATCCCGTCCGTACAAGTCCCTTGTATAAACTTTATTCTTCACATCATCCAGAGAGCTGTCATACCTGTTGGCGATAATTGCCTGACTCTGCTCTTTAAACTTGGCAAGATCATTTACAACCTTACTTCCAAAAAAGGTTGTTCCATCTTCCAGCGTTGGTTCATAGATAATAACGGTTGCACCTTTCGCTTTGATACGCTTCATAACTCCCTGAATAGATGACTGACGGAAGTTATCGGAATTAGATTTCATTGTAAGACGGTAAACGCCTACGACTACTTCTTTTTCTTTACTTGCATCGTAATCATCATTAGCCTCATAAGCACCTGTCATCTCTAACACATGTTCTGCAATGTAATCTTTTCTTGTTCGGTTAGATTCTACGATTGCAGTCATCATGTTCTGTGGGACATCCTCATAATTTGCCAAAAGCTGCTTTGTATCTTTCGGCAGACAGTAACCACCATAGCCGAAAGACGGGTTGTTATAATGACTTCCGATTCGTGGATCCAGACATACACCATCAATAATCTGCTTCGTATCCAGCCCTTTCATCTCTGCATAAGTATCCAGCTCATTAAAGTAAGATACACGCAGTGCCAGATATGTATTGGCAAACAACTTCACGGCCTCTGCCTCAGTGAATCCCATGATCAGAGTATCAATGTCTTCTTTTATTGCACCTTCCTGTAATAATCCGGCAAATGTGTTCGCTGCTTTGACAAGTCTTGCATTCTCCACATCTGTTCCAACAATGATACGTGATGGATACAGATTATCATAGAGCGCCTTAGACTCTCTTAAGAACTCTGGGCTGAAAATAATATTATCGCAATGAAATTTTTCTCGAATACTTGCCGTATAACCTACTGGGATTGTGGATTTGATTACCATAATCGCATCCGGGTTATACTCAATAACTAATTTAATAACAGCTTCTACCGCTGATGTATCAAAGAAATTCTTTTTGGAATCGTAATTTGTCGGTGCTGCGATTACAACAAATTCTGCATCTTTATACGCTGCTTTAGCATCTAATGTCGCTGTCAGATTTAAATCTTTCTCTGCCAGATATTTTTCAATATAATCATCTTGAATCGGTGACTTCTTCTGATTGATCAATTCCACCTTTTCCGGGATAATATCTACTGCCCATACCTCATTGTGCTGTGCCAATAATGTCGCAATTGATAATCCTACATATCCTGTTCCTGCTACTGCAATCTTCATGACTTTTATTTCTCCTTTTACATACCTTTCATATTAGGCGTTTGCGAAACGCCAAAAGCCGCATAAATACGGCATTTTTTTGTTGTTAA
>OLQG01000372.1_pt1 | contig 37676 bp, 40 predicted proteins | sample 1672221 | NCBI WGS metagenome assembly OLQG01 (sample SAMEA3136660, study PRJEB25190) | human gut metagenome | biome: human gut; feature: human-associated habitat; material: faeces | place: Austria | collected 2013
TGATAGGGGTCTCCAAAACCTTTGGTGGGAGTTCGATTCTCTCATCCCCTGCTCTCTTGATCGCCGGAAGCCTTGATTTTACTGGGTTTCCGGCATTTTCTATTTCGTGGAATTTTCTAACGATGTCACCTATGATGTCAACTAGGAATGATTCCTAGTTTTTAAAAAGATATGACCTGTTTGACTTGTTCTTAATTCATTTCTATTGATTTATTGATAAAATAGTAGAATCATGTGTAGAATATATTATATTCTACTTGAGAAGTGATAATTTCAGCTGACTTACGTTTGCTGCTAAGAAGATTATAACGTAAATGGTCTGATTGCTTGTGGATAGTTCTGTGAATCATATTTGTTTTATAAAAATAATAAATAGGTTATTAACCTTAAAAATTTTGGCTGTGCAGAAAAGAGGGAATCACCCCTCTTTTCGATACCTTGAAACTGCCAGAATCAGACACACAAACACAACTGCAAACAGCACCTCGATTCCCATATCAAGATGTACCTTTCCAAGAAGCTCCGGTGTCAGGGAATGATGCCGGCTTAGAATTTCATTTACCTGTTCATACCAGTACACTGGCAGAAACTTGGCGACTTTCAGAACAGATTTGTCCATTATGTTCATAGGGACGAAGACACCACAGAGAAAGCACATGGAAAGAGAAACAATATTGGCTACGCCGCTTAAAATATTGCTGTTGGGAATAAACATTCCAATCAGGTAAGAGAGTGACAGTGAAACTACTAACATAAGCAATGTATTTGCAATATAATAGCCACAAAGTTCAGAATTCAAAAAGGTATTTCCATACATCAGCACCACTCCCAGGATTCCAAGAAGCCACAGAATGGCACCGATCACTCCCATTGCCAGCAATCCCTGGAGGGACTGACGCCTCACTGAAATAGCAGAGGCTTCCATCCGTTTCTGGATATCTCCCTTTTTGAAAGCCATAAGAATATATCCCATGGTATAGCAAAGAGCTCCCAGAAAAAGATAAGGAATATAACGAAAATAATAAGTGTAAGGAACCAGATCACTGCTTGCAGAAACAGAGGAAACCTTGGTGACCGGTTCATGAACTTCGGTTTTTACTGCCTGAACAGCTTCCTCCTGGGAAAAACCGGCAGCAACATAAGTCCGGATGGTACTGATATAACTGCTGATCTGCTGGTCAACATAATAAGAACTGTAGGATCCTGGAACCTTGGTGACCTTCAGTGGCTGACTTCCTTGAATGCAAGCCTCGTAAAAGTCATCAGGAATCTGCACAATATATTCCACATTACGGTAAAAGAGATTTTCCTGAAGTACTTCCGGATTATTTTTCATAGGAATTACATTGTGAATCGTGTTAAGATAATCAACAAATCCCTGAGCCAGAACGCCTTGATCTTCCTTTACCACTCCAATATCAATGCTGGTATTTGCATAAAGGCTGTCTTCACTTTTTCCAGCGGCCATCTGCATGACAAGAGCCACAGAAAAGAAAATACCAAGATATATAATGACCAGCGTCACATTCTGTCTTAAAATTTTCATGTAACATTTAAATACTATCATAGCTTTCCCTCCGGATCAGTAAAAATGAAGCAGTCACTAATATTATGCTCATCACTGCAAGAGTGAACAGGTTGCGGTAATAGCGGCTCATATCGTCATACACATTGATGCAGTAAAAAGCATCAGAAATAAGTGCTGCCGGATTGATTCGGTTAATAACAGGCATATTTTTTTCTACCAGATCCTTCATGGTATTGTTCATAAGTCCTGATAAAAAGCTGCAGACCATGGAAAAACCAAGAATAATACCAATCTTTCCCCCTTCTTTCATTTTTCCAAGACTACCTACAAAAATTCCAATAGAAACCCCGATCAGGGATCCGAAAAAAGAAATAAGCAGCATGGGTCCGATTTTTCCCTGAAAATCCAGCTTTAAAATATAGCGAAGATAGATCAGCAACACGATCACATCGAAATAGCCAAGCAAAAAAGAAGCAATCTGCTCTGAAAGAATCAGCTTCAGTTTATGCGTTGGAGTGACGCAGCGTCGTGCGGCAAGTGCTGTAAGATTGGCCTGAAGAGTTATGGCAGAGCCAAATCCGATAAAACAGCCATAGAGGCAGGTCATTGCAATCAATGCATAGAAAAACTGTGCACTTCCGTTAATAGTCTGTCCGCCAAGTGAAACTTCAGTAAGTGTTTCCTGTTGATTTAACATCTGTTGGATTCCGTCCCACAGACCGGATGGATGTGTGCGGACTATATTGCGGATGGTATTTTTTCCGGTTTTGTAGCCGGACAAAATGGACTGAAGGATGCTCTGGGGGATTCCGTTGGAAGCTACTGTAAGGGAAGGGGAGCTTCCCACCTGATAAATACCGGAAATTTCTTCATTTTCCAGTTTGGTAAGTGCAGCGGATTCAGATAATTCCTGAGCAGCAATCAGATGATTTCCGTTGTTTTCAATTTGATCCAGAAACATAAGAAACAACGTGTCAGCGCCTTCCTCTTTTACGATTCCAACCTGTACAGTCTCGAAATCAGCATCATCAATATTTCCAAAAGCAAAATAGAACATAGTTCCAAGAAGAATTGGAAAAATAAGAGGCCAGAAAGTGGTGGCAAAGTTTTTCAGCTTTACCAGAAGATTATATTTGATCAAATGCAGCATGGCAGTCCTCCTTAATCTCGCAGCTGTTTCCCTGTGATTTCCAGAAATACGTCATTTAAAGTAGGCAGCTCAGAGGAAACCTGACCAAAGGAAATATCCTGGCTCTGCAGGTAATTGAGAAGCCGGATCAGGTTGTGGCGGGCACCTGTGCACCGCACAGTGAGAATCTGTTCCTCGTAATGCAGGTCAAATACGTGGGGAAGAGTCCGGATGTCAGCCAGATTCTCCGAGGTAAGAGGAATGGCCTCAATAGTAATGGTCTCGCCGGTTTTGATCATTTTTTTCAGATCCTCTTTGGTGCCGGAGGCAATCACATGACCGTGATCCATAATTGCGATCCGTGTACAGATCTGCTCTACTTCTTCCATATAATGGGAAGTGTAAATGATGGTGGAACCCTGTTCATTCAGCTTCTGAATGCCTTCCAGAATTTTGTTTCGGCTCTGGGGGTCAACGGCTACCGTTGGCTCATCCATAATGATCAGGCGAGGCTTATGAGCAATTCCACAGGCAATATTCAGTCGGCGGAGAAGACCGCCTGAGAGCTTCTTTGGCCGCATTTTCCGGTAATCGTTAAGATCGGTAAAGGTAATGGCTTCTTCCACCAGTTCTTTTCTTTTTCTCTTATCCGGGACATAAAGCCCACAGAAATAATCGATGTTTTCATAGACAGTCAGTTCGTCAAAAACAGCCACATTCTGCAGCACGATTCCAATCTGCTGTTTTACTTTGTAATTGTCAGGACGCATTTCTTCTCCGAAAATATGAATGCAGCCTTTGTCGTATTTGAGAAGAGAAAGCATACAATTGATAGCAGTAGTCTTTCCGGAGCCGTTGGGACCAAGAAGACCAAAAACCTCTCCTTCCGAAATACTCAGGTTTAGGTGGTCAAGTGCCACCAGGTCCCCATATCTTTTTACCAGATTTTCTATTTGAACAATATTTGTGGACACGATTTTCCTCCTTCTGGTTTTCCCCATATAGTATTTGTATCATAAGCTTAGAGCGTGTTTGAAAAAGACTTTCGGCAAGATGTACGTCACAATTTGTGGGAGATTTTGCCCGGATGAGGGCGCCGTAACGGGCTACGGCAACTGAATTCGGGCGAAATATATCGCAAAGTGGAGCATGCAGATTGCAGGAATGCTCTTTTAAACACACTTTAGTATAAAGAAATAAGGGAAAATCGCCAAGTGCCAGATGTCACGGCCTTCACATGACAAATGTCATAAAATTACAGTTTACTCCATTCACAAAAACATCTCACGGAACATTACTAGTAAACCGTAATGTCATAAAGCGCAGAACCTTCTTTACAGCGCAAGGTCAGTTATACTATAATGAGAGAAATGTCTGTAAGACATATTTGTAAAAAAACAGGTTAAATATTTGATAATTACTGGTTACGGAGTGAACAGCAGTATTTGGAGAAAAATGAGAAAGAAGGTGGCAGAGTGGGATACTTTTTGGACTGTGGATTACTGGTATTTTATAGCTTTCTGTCACTTTTTTTTCTGCCGCCAGGGGCAGGCTTTCTGATTGCTTTTTTGAGCTGTGTAAGTGTGATCTGTTGCGGATATGCGGTGAGAAAGAAGGCATTGCGGCTAATTCTTTACATTTTGTTCGGATTTCTGGGACTGGCTGTTCCAGAGACCTTTATCTTTTATCCCTGTCTTTTTTATTTGCTTTTTCATGAAAAAATGAGGGGGCTGGCAGCAGTAGCAGTGATGTTTTTTCTCTGGAAAATACCTGGAAGCAGAGAAAACATGGGCCTTTTTGCAATGACCGGTGTATTTGGATTTTTACTGGCATTTTTTATGGAGAGAAATACCACAAAGAGTCAGATCCTGGAAGAAAAGCTGCGAAGGACCCAGGATGATTCCAAGGAGCGAAGCCTGCTTTTGTCCCAGAAAAATAAAGCTTTGCAGGAAAAACAGGATTATGAGATCTATAATGCTACCTTAAAGGAACGAAACCGGATCGCCAGGGAAATCCACGATAATGTGGGACATGTACTTTCACGTTCAATCCTTATGGTAGGGGCTGCAAAGACCATAAATAAAGATCCCGGGATGACCGCCATGCTGAAAAATCTGGAGGATTCCCTGAACCATGCCATGAACAGCATCAGAAATAGTGTCCATGACCTTCACGATGAAGCAGTAAATTTAGAAGAAGTGGAAAAGAGCCTGGTTCGTGAGTTTACATTTTGTCCGGTGCAGATGGTTTATGATATGACAAGAGAGGTTCCAAGGGAGGTGAAATACTGTTTTATCAGTATTACCAAAGAGGCCTTTGCAAATATTATGAAGCACAGCAACGCCACAAAGGTGCAGCTGATCCTTCGGGAGCATCCGGGACTGTACCAGCTGTGTATAGAGGATAATGGGAAAGATGCCTTTTATGATCCGGAAAAATCCGGTATTGGAATTGCAAATATGAAAGAAAGGGTAAATGCCCTGGGTGGAACCTTGCAGATTTTTACGGATAAGGGATTTCGGATTTTTATTACAATACCCAAATGTGGTTGAGGTGGATTCCGATAAAGATACAGTAAAGCGGGCGCACTGATTATGGAAATTATTTTTTGAATGTGTTCCGGAAATGAAAGAAAAGCAGGAGTAAGAAATGAAAATAATAATTGTAGACGATGACTGCCTGGTGGCGGGTGCGTTGAAAACCATTCTGGAAGTGAATGAGGATGTGGAAGTGTTAGCGACTGGAGCAGACGGAAAAGAGGCCTGTGAGCTTTATGAAAGGTATGAGCCAGATGTGCTTCTTATGGATATTCGAATGGAGAAAATGGACGGTCTGGAAGCATCCCGGAGTATTTTGTCCAGGCATCCAAAGGCAAATATTCTGCTTCTTACCACTTTTTCCGATGACGAATATATAGTAAAAGCCTTGCGACTTGGTGCAAAGGGATATCTTCTGAAACAGGATTATGGCAGTATTCTGCCTGCACTTCGGGCGGTTTACTGTGGGCAGACAGTATTTGGGACAGAAATAGTTTCCAGGATTCCAGATCTTTTGCAGGGAGAAAAGAAGTTTGATTATGGAAAATATGACATTAACGAGAGAGAATTTGAGATGATAGAACTGATCGCAAATGGATATAGCAATAAGGAGATTGCGGCAGAGCTTTTCCTGAGTGAAGGAACCGTGCGGAATTATCTGAGCATGATCCTGGAAAAACTGCAGCTGCGTGACCGTACACAGGTGGCAGTTTTTTATTACCAGCATAAATAGGAGCGACAGAAGATGAACATACAGAAAATTGGAGACCGGACAGCAGAGCTTTTGAATTTATATTATAACAATGAGATAGAGCCTTTTTTGAACTCTTGTCATGAGGATGTTCTTTGGATAGGCCCTGCAGACAAGCAGGTGATCCGCGGAAGAAAAAATCTGGTAGATGCTTTTCACGCTGAGAAACACGAACTGAAGTTTTCCCTGAATAATCTGACGGTGCTGCCGCTTGCCACTACAAGCAGTACGGTGGCAGAAATCATGACTTTTATGCTGGTAGATACGATCTGGCCGGACAACAGTGCAAGTCGGGTAAATCAGCGTATGCAGTTTACCTGGGTGGAGCAAAAAGGTGTGCCGAAGATACGTGTGATCTTTATTTCAAATGCAATTCAGTATGATGAGAGGGATGGCATTTATCCGGTACATTATGATGAGAATTATCGTAAGTTTGTCCTTACAGGAGAGACCAGATCAGAGCGGATTTACGTGAAAGGAATTGATAAGTCCATTCTTTACCTGAATTGGTCGCGTGTGATCTATGTGGAAAGTCTCGGCAATCATACGGTGATCCATACTCTGGATCAGGAGTTTGAGTCTACAGAAAGCCTGAAAACTCTGGAAAAACGTTATGGGAACCTGTTTCTGAAGTGCCACGAGAGTTACATGGTAAACCCGGCGCATGTCCATTCTATCCGCAGATTTAAAATGACTGTAACAGGAGGACGGGAACTTCCAGTTCCGGAAAAAAAGTATACGGCAGTAAAAAAGACGCTGCAAAAAATAATTGTAGCCCGTTAGAGCGTATCTGAAAAAGGCTTTCTGCAAGATGTGCGTCACAATTTGTGGGAAATTTTGCCAGGATGAGGGCGCCGTAGCGGGCTACGGCAACCGAATTCGGACGAAATATATCGCAAAGTGGGGCGTGCAGATCGCGGGAATGCTTTTCCAACATGCTCTGTGGAAAACGTTACAAAAGTACCAAAAATGTAAAAAAACACACACGTCATAAAAGAAGTATGCTATAATGGGAGCACTTAACCGATTACGGTATAAGGAATTGCCAATTAAATGAGGAGAACCAAGTATGAGTGATTATGTGATCATAACAGATACATCTGCAGATATTCCGGCAGACATTTTAGATAAGGGTCAGATTCATCTGATTCCTATGGTATACCAGTTAAACGGAGAGGGGTGTCCGCACAGGAATCCGGGAAACTGGGACAGCAGGGATTTTTATGACAAGCTTCGTGCAGGTGGAACCGGAAGTACTTCCCAGATTTCCCCGGCTACATATACCGATTGTTTTGAACCGTTTCTGAAAGAGGGCAAGGATATTCTTTATATTTCCCTTTCTGGAGGACTGACTTCTACATGGCAGAGCTCTCGCATTGCAGCTGCTGATCTAATGGAAGCGTACCCGGAGCGTAAGATTTCCTGCGTGGATTCTCTTGCCGCGACAGGAGGACAGGGAATCCTGGTGATCCTGGCAGCAGAAAATCAGAATAAGGGAATGTCCCTGGAGGAGAATACTTCATGGCTAGAGGAGAATCGCCTCTACATCTGCCATTGGTTTACAGTAGATGATCTTGATTTTCTGAAACGCGGCGGACGTATTTCCCCCACAATCGCCTGGATCGGCGGTAAGCTGAAGATTAAACCGATTCTTCGTATTGTGGAGGATGGAACTCTGGCAATCCCGGAGAAGGTACGTGGCTCCAAGGCTGCTATGAATACGATCGTTTCCAAGTATATCAGCTCCGGATTAAATGAGGAGCATCCTTATGTATTTATCTGTCACGGTGATGCTGCTGAGCAGGCTGAGAAAGAGAAGGCTGCTATCCTGGAAGCTGTACCACAGGCTCAGGTTATTATTATGCCAATGAGCCCGATTATTGGAATTCATACTGGTCCTGGAGTACAGGCGGTTATTTATTTTGGAAATAACAGATAACGAAAGCCTTTTTTCAGACACGCTCCAGGATAGCAAAAATTCAGAAATCATTGAGCGTTCCAAATGTATATCCCATTTCTTTCCATTTGGTCAGCAGTTCATCCAGAATCTGTCCATTTGTGGAAGAAGTATTGTGCAGCAGGACAATTGCCCCTGGGTGGATTCGTGTGAGAAGCTTATCGAAGGCTTCCTCTCTGGTTGGCTGTTTATCCTGATACCAGTCCACGTAGGCAAGACTCCAGAAGAAGGTTTTATACCCCAGTTCCTTTGCCATGGACAGATTTGCTGTACTGTAAATTCCCTGAGGCGGCCGGTAGAATTTCGTCATGGATTCTCCGGTCGTTTCTTTATACAGATTTTCCACGCCCTCCAGCTGTTTCCTGAAATCATTCAGAGAAGAAATCCCGGACATATCCGGGTGAGAGAGGGTATGATTTCCTACAATATGCCCTTCCTGAACCATTTCTTTTATCAGATCTCCATTATCTCTTATGAAATTTCCAACAACGAAAAAAGTTGCTTTTACATTGTGTTTTTTCAATGCATTAAGAAGCAGCGGTGTATTGCCATTTTCATAGCCACAGTCAAAAGTAAGATAGAGTATTTTCTCCTGGGTATCCTTTGCAAAGTAGGCGTTATAGGAAGCAAGCTCTTGGATGGAAGCATTTCCTACAGGACGTTTTCCTTCTTCCTGGAAACTGAGTCCCCAGCTTGCGCAGTCTGATGAAGTAGCGACTGCTTCCGGGGGCGAAAAATGTTGGACGATCACCCGGGCGGCAGAACCAGCCAGAAAGGACAGGGCGAAGAGAAGAGGAACGACGGCGTAGTGGAGAAAGTCTTTGATCGCAGGGCGATTTTTCGAGCAAAAAGAGGAAATATGCGAAGAGAATTTTTCCTTCAGTGCTGGAAAAGAAAAAATGGGAAATTTCATGAAGAGAAAACCTCACGGGTATTTTTTTACAGATATATGAGAAAATAAAAGGTTTATGCCAGAGCGTGTTTGAAAAATCATGCGAATAAGGGCAAGGCAGCTGCTTGAAAATGAAAGGAAAATCCAGACATTAATTAAGCCACCAGCATCGACGTTTACTGGTGGCTTAAATCTGATCCATATCCAATGGAATGTACCTCTCTTTCCGAATATATTATGCGTTTAAAACAATTGGAATTAAGGCTTACGTTCTTGGTGGACTGTACCTCGCTTTTCTTAAAGTGTTAAAAATTAAGATGTTTCGTTATGCTTCTGGTGGTCCGTACCTCTCTTTCTTAGATTATAAGTAATGAACTTATGTTTTCGGTGGTCTCACTCCTTTTTGTTTTTATTTTTAAGTTCCTTTTGTTTTATGAGCTTACTATAACAGATTACTTCTCGTTTGTCAACAAATAATTTGAAAAAAATATTATTTTATATAAAATAAAAAGTTTATACGTGTGAAAAGAATTAAAAATTCAGATAATATTTCCGCGTATAATGTGGTATGATGAAACTATAAAGAATATGGCTTTTCAACGTGATAAAGTGCTGGGAAGCTGTATGACAGAAGATGAGGAGGAAGCAAAGATGTTAAATGCAATTCTTGATGAATTGAAACTGAATGCCCTTGTGATCACAGATCCGTATAACATGCGACATGTAAGCGGTTTTCGTGGCGGCGAGGGCGCTTTATATATTTCAGCAGCCCAGAAGGTGCTGATCACAGATTCCCGTTATACGGAGCAGGCCGGTAAGGAGAGCGATTTCACAGTAATCGAAGAGTGCCGTGGGCATAACCGTCAGACGATTCTGAAGGAGTGTATGGAGAAGGAGAATGTAAGCAGCGATTTCCATATGGGATATGAGGATCAGTCCATGCTTTGCTGTGATTTTGATAAGCTCAGAAAGGAACTGCCGGTTCAGACATGGATACCTCTTGGCAGCAGAATCGATGATCTTCGCCAGGTTAAGACTGAGGAAGAACTGGAGTATCTGGCAAGAGCCGAAGAAATCGGGGACAAAGCATTTGCAGAATTTTTGAAAATCGTGAAACCAGGAATGACAGAGCTGGAAGCTGCGGCAGAACTGGAATATCTGATGAAAAAAGAGGGAGCAGAGGATTTAAGCTTTAACACGATCATCGCTTCCGGTCTGAATTCTTCCATGCCTCATGCAATCCCAGGATATAAGAAGCTGGAGGAAGGGGATTTTGTTACCTGTGATTTTGGCTGTAAATACAAGGGATACTGCTCCGATATGACACGTACCTTTGTCCTCGGAAAAGCAAGCGATAAACAGAAAGAAATTTACAATGTTGTATTAAAAGCACAGCTGGCCGGTCTTGCAGCAGTAAAGGCTGGTGTAAGCGGAGCGAGTGTGGATAAGGTGGCGAGAGATATTATTACAGAGGCTGGTTACGGTGACTGTTTTGGCCACGGACTTGGTCACAGTGTAGGTCTTTTCATCCATGAAAGTCCGCGCCTGTCTCCCTCTGACGATACCATTCTGAAAGCCAATATGATCGAGACTGTTGAGCCGGGTATTTATGTACCTGGTTTCGGAGGGGTTCGTATTGAGGATATGGTAGTGGTAACGGAGGATGGCTGCCGCAATCTGGCACATTCTCCTAAGGAACTGATTGAGGTTCCCGTTGAGAAATAAAGAGCTGATATATATAGTGAATAGATAGTGATGTCGCCGACAGGCGAAATGTCTGTTTTGTGAAAGAAAATTATCTGCCCGAGTGGCATCTTAGTTTCTTTTATGATTAAAATGTTAATATTGTTATTGAAATATGGAAAGGAATAAGAAAATGCTGAAACAATTATCGATTTTTGCGGAAAATATCAAAGGAAAAATGCAGCGGGTGACTGGAATCCTCCTGGAGGAGGATATTAATATCCTTGGTTCTGTTACCAATGACAGTGCTGAATATGGAATTATACGTATGGTTGTTTCCAAACCTGAGCAGGCGTTAGAAGCGCTGACAAAGGCTGGTTTTATCTGTAAGCTTAGTGATGTTCTTGGAATCGAGGTAAAGGATGAGGTTGGTAATCTGAACAAACTGCTTCTCAGTCTCCAGGAGAGCAACATTAATATTGATTATCTGTATCTGTCTTTCAACCGTGCTACCGGACTTCCGATCATGGTTCTCCACGTACCGGATATCAGTGAGGTGGAGGCATGTCTGAGAAATAAGGGATTTAATTCCATTTCTGAGGTTCATTGAGCACTTTAGGCAGAAACAGAATCTGAAATCCTGCATAGAACTCTGAATAGTTGGAAAAACTACCGTTATCAATCTTTAGGAGGTAAGGAAATGTTACGGTATTTGCCTATTCGGAAGATTCACGCAAGACAAATTCTGGATTCCAGAGGCAATCCTACTGTGGAGGTAGAAGTGACAGTTGGAGAAGGCGTTATTGGAATCAATGGATATACAGGCCGTGCAGCAGTTCCATCCGGCGCGTCCACAGGAAAATTCGAAGCACTGGAGCTAAGAGACGGAGATAAAGGAAATTATAAAGGCCTTAGTGTACAAAAAGCAGTGGATAATGTAAACACAAAAATCTCGGAGGCAATTCTGGGAGAAAATGCACTGGATCAGACCTATATTGATTCTCTTCTGATCCAGACAGATGGCACGGACAATAAAAGCAATCTTGGGGCAAATGCCACTCTTGGTGTTTCTATGGCGGTGGCGAGGGCAGCCGCTATGGCACTTCGGATTCCGCTTTATCAGTATATCGGAGGCTGTCATGCGAACAGGATGCCAGTACCAATGATGAATATTTTGAATGGCGGGCGGCATGCGGACAATACAGTGGATCTTCAGGAGTTTATGATCATGCCAGTTGGGGCTTCCTGTTTTTCAGAGGGAATCCGCATGTGTGTGGAGATTTATCAGTCACTGAGGATTCTTTTAAAAAAGAAAAATCTGTCTACAGCAGTGGGCGATGAGGGTGGTTTTGCACCGGATCTGAAGGATTCCAGGGAGATTCTGGAATTGATCCTTGAGGCTGTGAAGAACGCCGGATATGAGCCGGGAAAAGATATTGGCATTGCCATTGATGCGGCAGCCAGTGAATTATATGACGGAGAAAAAGACGGTTACTATTTTCCTGGGGAGAGTAAGATGACTGGAAAAGAAGTGATCCGGGATTCTAATGAAATGATCCGTTATTACGAAAATCTGTTGGATGAATTTCCTGTTGTTTCTATCGAGGACGGACTGCAGGAGGATGACTGGGAGGGCTGGAAAGCTATGACGGAGCGGCTTGGAAGCCGTGTACAGCTGGTTGGGGATGACCTTTTTGTGACAAATATCAAACGGCTGTCCTGTGGAATAAAGCTTGGAACAGCAAATGCAATCCTGATCAAGGTAAATCAGATCGGAACCCTGACAGAGTCTCTGGAGGCAGTAGAACTGGCTGCACGGGCGGGTTATCGCTCTGTTATTTCCCACCGCTCCGGTGAAACGGAGGATTCCTTTATTGCAGATCTTGCAGTGGCAACTGGTGCGGGGCAGATCAAGACTGGTGCACCATGTCGTTCAGATAGAAATGCCAAGTATAATCAGCTTCTGAGAATCCATGAGCAGCTTGGCAGACTGTCGATGTATGAGAATCCGTTTGCCTGACCCTGAAAAAAACGATAGCGTAATTCGTCCAAATTCAAGATAAAAAAGAGTTGAAATCAAATGCTGGCTATGGTACAATATCTCCTAGTTGATTAGGAGGTGTAACCACGTGCAGATTTTAAGAACGATTTTAACAATTCTTTTTGTTATAGATTGTATTGCCCTTACCGTAGTAGTCCTTATGCAGGAAGGTAAGTCACAGGGTCTTGGTGCGATCGCCGGAGCTGCAGACACATACTGGGGTAAGAACAAAGGACGTTCCATGGAGGGCGGTCTTGTTAAGGCAACTACAGTTATGGGAGTTTTGTTCTTTGTACTGGCAGTTGTATTGAACCTGAATTTCTAAGAATAAACTGGGAAACACTCTTGTTGATCTGATCGCAAGAGTGTTTTTTATGTAAGCGGAAAATCCTGCTTTGCAGGATTCTTTCCTGATAATAGGAAATTATGGAAAGATGGTAGGAAAGTTTCGTGATAATTACAGTCTGTGCGTGCGATTTTAATAGAGCAGCTTGCGTGTGCAGGTATTAAGAAGGAGACAAATTGAGTAAAGACAGAGAATTTGACAAACGAAAAAAATTTATGATGGAGCTTCTTGGTGATCCAGTGTACCAGCCTATGCGCTTCCGGGAAATTGCAGGTCTTCTGCGCCTTTCAAAGGACGAGAAGAAAGATCTGTACCGTGTTCTGGATGATCTGGTAGCAGAGGGAAAGGCTGACCTGGATTCCAAGGGACGTTATTCCAAAGTAACTGGAAGAAAGCGCGGGAAAGAGAAGCAGCGAGGAAAAAGAGAAGAACGTGACGAGAAGTTTTCGGGTAAACGTTCCGGGAAATATACAGAAGAAGGCTCCGAGAGACGTACCGGGAAGAAAGATGAGAAGCATTCCGATAAGAAATATAATGATAAGCAGGCTGGAAAGTATGATCACCGCAAGTCCGACGATCATTACAGCAGGGGAAAAGATAAGTACGACGATAGGAAACACGGCAGACGCTGCGAGGATGATGACCCGGAATTCCGCCTTGCCCGTCTGGAGAACGAATATCCGGACAGTCCATCTGTGGAAGGCACCTTTATCGGTCATCCCAAGGGCTTTGGATTCGTGGAAATCGAGGGGGAAGACAACGACGTATTTATTTCGGAAGATTGTACCGGAACGGCTATGCACCAGGATAAGGTTCGTGTTATAATCACAAAAGAGCCGCAGGAAGGCAAACGCCGCGAGGGAATTGTAGTAAAAGTTCTGGAAAGAGGTATGACCCAGATCGTGGGAACCTACGAGAACAGCCGTGACTTTGGTTTTGTGGTAAGTGACAACCCTAAATTTTCCAGGGATGTATTTATTCCGAGAAAAGATTCCCAGGGAATTAAGGACGGGGATAAGGTAGTGGTGGAAATCACCAGCTACGGAAGCAAGAATCGCAATCCGGAAGGTAAGATCGTAGAGAATCTGGGAAGCTGCCGTGCACCTGGAACAGATATCCTTGCCATTGTAAAAAGCTTTGGCATTCCAAGCGAATTTCCGGATAAAGTAATCCGTCAGGCTGACCGTGTGCCGGATCATGTTCTGGATGCTGACAGGGATGGCCGACTGGATCTTCGCCATCTTCAGACCGTCACCATCGACGGAGAAGACGCCAAGGATCTGGATGATGCAGTTACTTTGACAAAGGAGAATGGCATCTATCATCTTGGTGTTCACATTGCAGATGTAAGCAATTATGTACAGGGTGGAAGCGCCCTTGACCGTGAGGCGTTGAAGCGGGGAACCAGTGTATATCTGGCAGACCGCGTAATTCCCATGCTCCCGGTACGGCTTTCCAACGGAATCTGTTCTCTGAACCAGGGGCAGGATCGTCTTACTTTAAGCTGTCTTATGGATATTGATAAAAAAGGAAATATGATTTCCCATAAGATTGCAGAGACTGTGATCTGTGTAGATGAGAGAATGAATTATACAGATGTGAAAAACATTCTGGAGGATACTGACGAAGAGGCAAAGAAACGCTATGAAAAACTTGTTCCCATGTTTTTCTTGATGAAAGAGCTTTCTGAAATCCTTCGTGGAAACCGCCATCACAGAGGCTCCATTGATTTTGATTTTCCGGAGAGCAAGATTATCTTAAATGCAGCAGGAAGAGCCATTGACATTAAGCCATATGAGGCAAATGTGGCAACAAGGATCATAGAGGATTTCATGCTTATGGCAAATGAGACTGTGGCAGAGGAGTGCTGCAGGGATGATATGCCGTTTGTTTATCGTACCCATGAGACACCGGATCCCGAGAAAGTGGAGAGCCTTCTCACACTTCTTCATAATCAGGGAGTGCCGGTGCAGAAGCATGGACAGGAGATTACCCCGAAGGAAATCCAGACTATTCTGGAGAGCATTGAGGGACTTCCAAACGAGCCACAGATCAGCCGCCTTACTCTTCGAACCATGAAACAGGCGAAGTATACTACAGAATGCAGCGGTCATTTTGGACTTGCAGCGAAATATTACTGCCATTTTACTTCTCCAATCCGTCGTTATCCGGATCTTCAGATTCACAGGATTATTAAGGATAAGCTTCGGGGACGTCTGGAAAGAGAGGGAAAAACAGAGCATTATAAAGAGATTCTGGAAGATGTGGCACGCCAGTCCAGTGTGTGTGAGCGCCGGGCGGACGAAGCAGAGAGAGAATCTGACAAGCTGAAAAAAGCAGAATATATGTCTTACCATATTGGGGAAGAATTTGAAGGAATCATTTCAGGTGTTACTGGCTGGGGCTTCTATGTGGAACTTCCAAATACGGTAGAGGGACTGGTTCATGTAAATACACTGAGGGATGATTACTACACCTTTGATCAGGATGCTTACGAGTTGATCGGCGATGTGACACACAAGGTGTTTGCACTGGGACAGAAGGTGCGTGTGAGAGTTGCGGACGCAGATACCATGCTGAAGACTGTGGATTTTGTTCTGGCAGAGGATCAAGAGTGGTAATTAGAAGTTACTGTTCATTCTGCGATCAAAAACACGCTTTGCGATGCATAGAAACCACGCTCTAGAACAGCAACCCTTTGTTTTGAGCGCCCGCCTGCAGGCGGAAATCCATATAGGGAGGAACTTATGGCAAAGAAACCAGGAATCAAACTGATTGCAAATAATAAAAAGGCATTTCACGATTATTTTATAGAAGACACTTATGAGGCGGGAATTGCCCTGGCAGGAACAGAAGTAAAATCCCTGCGTATGGGAAAATGCAGCGTCAAGGAATCTTTTGTGCGGATTCAGAATGGGGAGGTTTACATCTATGGGATGAACATCAGTCCATACGAAAAAGGCAATATTTTCAATAAAGATCCCCTTCGTATCCGTAAACTTCTCCTTCACCGCAGTGAGATCAACAAGATGGAAGCCAAACTGAAGGAAAAAGGCCTTACCCTTGTGCCGATTAAGGTCTATTTCAAGAACAGCCTTGTGAAGGTGGAAATTGGCATGGCAAGAGGTAAGAAACTGTATGACAAACGTCAAGATATTGCAAAGAAAGATCAGAGACGAGAAGCAGAGCGTGATTTCAAGGTGAAGAATTTATATTAAAAATAATGGGAGCTGGGAATTTTTATGATGAAAAATTCCCGGCTTTCGTAAATTTCTGTTAAACATTTATAGGGAATCAGCTGTGAAGATGCAATAAATAAAAAGTCAGACAGGTCAATATGGTATTTATTTAATATTCGCTGCACAGGCAGCATGAAAACAGTAAAAAGAGGTTGGCTATGGAAGAGAAAACAAAAGAGAAAACACAGGAAACAAAGGAAACAAAGGAAACAAAGGAAACAACAAAAGAAAACCGCCTGATGAAAACCGTAGAGGATTCCAGAACGGAGCAGGTTCATCTGATCATGCACCAGCACTTAAATGCCGGCGGCAGATTGTTTGGAGGAATGCTGATGCAGTGGGTGGATGAGGTGTCCGGCGTGGTTGCCATGCGTCATTGCGGAACTTACCGTGTCACAACTGCAGCTGTGGACAATCTGCAGTTTAAGGAGCCCGTTTACGAGGGCGAGATCCTTGTGATGATCGGCTATGTGACCTATGTGGGAAATACCTCCATGGAAGTGGAAATTGATTCCTATGTGGAGCGCGGGGATGGAATGCGTTACCTGGTTAACCGTGCTTTTTCTGTGATGGTAGCTGTGGATAAGGATGAGCGTCCTACCCGAATCCCCGGCCTTATTATCCACACAGAAGCTGAGAAAGGACGCCATGAGGCAGCTCTGCTCCGCAGGGATATGCGTAAAGAGCGAAGAGACGCCGGGTTTTAAACATTAAGACATGTTGTCAAAAACTATTTGAGTCAGAGATAGAGAAAACTGTCCCTGGCTCTTTTTGTTCACAGAAGAAGTACGCAGGATCTTCCTTCCCGGTGAAGGCACCAGAGAGAATGGGGAAAAGAAACCCGAGAGTTGCGGCGCGAAATCGTGCAAAGCATGATTTCTGTGCATCGCGAAGCGTGTTACTGTGAATGGAGTGAACAGTAACGAAAAGTTTAAAAATTGTATGAAATCATCCCGCGTTCGGTTGACAAGTCTGTCATACTCTGTAATAATAATGGAGAACAAAAAGTGGATATTAGAGGAGTTTAATTCCATTTTGTGGGAGGAATATAGATTATGAAAAAACGTTATGTGATTCTTGCAGCACTTTTGGTCACTGCTTTGGCAGCAGCCGGATGTGGTAAGAAACAGACTGAAGATACAGGTAAGGATGGCCAGGTAACCGTGGCTCCGGCTGAGAATACAGATACAGCTTCAAGCGATGACAGTTCCCTGGTAGAGATGCAGAAATCTGACGATGCAGATATCAAGAATGTGATTGGTGATAAGACTTCCACAGCTTCCAAGCTGATTCTTGTGAACGGTACCGGAGCTGCTGTGAAGGGACTTTACATTCGTCCGACTACGGATGACGATGATGACTGGGGCACAGAGCTGATCAACGGATTGTTTACTTTGAATGATGGCGACAAGGCTCTTTACTATTATGAGCCGGACGAGAAGGATGCAGATGGAAATGCGGTGACAAACTATGACATCCGGATCACGTATGAGGACGAGGATTATACAGACTGCTATTTCCGTAAGCTTCCGCTGAAGACAATTTCAAAGATCACTCTTCATATGGATGGAACTGCTGAGGATGGAATTCCTTATGCTACTTATCTGACAGGAACGAGTAAGACAGAAACTTCTACCCTGAGTGAAGTGATGGCGCGTCTTGGTCTTGATGACAGCGAAGACAGTTCTGAGGATGATTCTCAGGAAACGGATACAGCACCAACGCCTACATCTGCGCCGCAGCAGTCAGATTCCACTGCTGCACCTACATCTGCACCGCAGCCTACAAGTACCCCGGATAATAATGGCGGCAGTAATACTGCACCGGATGATTCCAGTGCAGATAAGGCGAAACAGTATATCGGACAGCCGCTTTCCAGTCTGGTTGCAGCACTGGGAGAGGCTAACGGAAGTGATTATGAGAACGAGCCGGAGACAGGAGAGACAGGATATCATTATTATGACTCTTTCACAGTTTCTACCACTGTTGATGACAGCGGAAATGAGGTTGTTGCCGGAGTATGGTAAAATAAAAGAATAAAAATAAGGCAGGATAAAAGCATGGAAATGAAAAGAGTTTTATTAAAATTAAGCGGTGAGGCTCTTGCCGGACCGAAGAAAACAGGATTTGACGAGGCGACTGTTCTTGCAGTAGCGAAGCAGATCAAGGCAATTTCTGATGAAGGAGTACAGATCGGCATTGTGATCGGCGGTGGAAACTTCTGGAGAGGACGTACCAGTGAGACGATAGACCGCAACAAGGCAGACCAGATCGGTATGCTTGCTACCATTATGAACTGTATTTATGTATCTGACCTTTGCAGATATACAGGTATGAAGACTGAGATTTATACACCATTTGTATGTGGTGCATTTACCAAACTGTATTCCAAGGACAGCGTAGAAGAGAGCTTTGCACAGGGCAAGCTGGTATTCTTTGCAGGTGGTACAGGACATCCGTACTTCTCTACTGATACAGCTACGGTTCTTCGTGCAGTTGAGATCGAGGCCGATGCGATTCTTCTGGCGAAGGCAGTTGATGGTATTTATGACAGCGATCCGAAGGTAAATCCTGACGCTGTGAAGTATGATGAGATCTCTATTCAGGAAGTTGTTGACAAGAAGCTTGCAGCCATGGATCTTACAGCTTCTATTATGTGTCTGGAGCAGAAAATGCCGATGATGGTATTTGCTCTTGATGAGGAGAACAGCATTATCAACACTGTTCACGGAAAATTTTCCGGAACAAAGGTTACTGTATAAGCGCGTTGCGCAGAAAATAGGATAATACTGCTACCGGCAGAAAATCATAAAGAGGGAGATTAATTTTATGGATGAAAGAATTCAGAAGTATGAAGAGAAAATGAAAAAGACATTGGGCAGCTTAGAAGCAGAGCTGACTACTATCCGTGCAGGACGTGCCAATCCGCATATCCTTGACAAGCTGACAGTAGATTACTACGGAAGCCCTACACCGATTCAGCAGGTGGCAAATATCACAGTTCCGGAAGCTCGTATGATCCAGATCCAGCCATGGGAATCCAGCCTGATCAAGGGAATTGAGAAAGCAATCCTTACTTCTGATCTTGGTCTGAACCCGAATAACGATGGAAAAGTAATCCGTCTTGTTTTCCCGGAGCTTACTGAGGAACGCCGTAAAGATCTGGTTAAAGATGTTAAGAAAAAAGGCGAAGCAGCTAAGGTTGCTGTCCGCAACATCCGCCGTGATGCCAACGATGCATACAAGAAGCTGAAAAAAGAAGAGGATGTATCTGAGGACGAGATCAAAGAGTTAGAGGACAAAGTTCAGAAGCTTACAGACAAATACATCAAGGATGTAGATGCTGCAGTAGAAGCAAAAGGTAAGGAGATTATGACTGTATAAGGGCATATTACCTGAAGCGCAGAGCTGTTTGGACTAAAGATCTGCAAAACAGGATCCTTTTATAAAGAAACCGCAAAAAGAGCTCTTTAAAAAGAGCTCTTTTCTGCCCTTTTGTATGAAATTGTACGAATAATCTGAACGCTTATAACGAAAAAAGAAAAACAAAATACAAGGAGAAAAATATGAACGTACCCAATCATATTGCCATTATTCTGGACGGCAATGGCCGCTGGGCAAAGGCAAAGGGACTGCCTCGTGGCTATGGACATGTTAAGGGCTGCGCCAATCTGGAGCAGGTCTGCTATGATATTAAAGATCTGGGCGTGAAATATCTGACAGTATATGCTTTTTCCACGGAGAACTGGAAACGCTCCAGAGAAGAAGTGGACGGGCTTATGAAGCTGTTCCGCAGTTATCTGAAGAAATGTATCAAGATATCCCGGGATAATAAGATGAAAATCAAAATTATCGGCGATATCTCTGCTTTTGCACCGGATATTCAGGAAAGCATCCGTAAACTGGAGGAGTTTTCCAAGGATTATGATGAGCTGTACTTCCAGATCGCCATGAATTATGGAAGCCGCGATGAGATTACAAGAGGAATGCGAAAGATGGCACAGGATGTGGCGGATGGAAAAGTTTCTCCGGATCAGATCACAGAGGATACGATTGGAAGCTACCTGGATACTGCAGGAGTGCCGGATCCGGATCTTCTGATACGCACCAGCGGCGAACAGAGACTTTCCAATTTCCTTATGTGGCAGCTGGCTTATACGGAATTTTATTTTACAGACGTGGCATGGCCGGATTTCCATAAAGCAGAATTAGTACAGGCTATTGAGAAATATAATCAAAGAGACAGAAGATATGGCGGTGTGAAGGAGGAGTAAGATGTTTAAAACACGTCTTTTAAGCGGTATTGTGCTGGTCGCAGTTGCGCTTCTGACTATTATCAGTGGAGGTTATGTGCTGTTTTTTACACTACTTGGGATCTCTCTGATCGGAATGCAGGAGCTTTATAAGGTTATGAAGGTTCGGGAAGACCATTTTAATGCCCTGGAAATTGCAGGCTATCTTGGAGCTGTGATCTACTATGTGCTGATGTCGCTGGATTTTGAAAAATATGGAATGATGGGCGTGATCATTTCGTTCATGATGTTTATGTTCGTTTACGTATTTACTTATCCCAAGTTCAAAGCAGAACAGGTGATGCCGGCGTTCTTTGGGGTGGTATATGTGGCTGTAATGCTCTCCTTTATTTATCTTACCAGGAACCTTCCGGATGGAAAATTCCTGGTATGGCTGATCTTTTTATGCTCCTGGGGATGCGATACCTGCGCATATTGTGTGGGAATGCTGATCGGCAGGCACAAAATGGCACCAATCCTCAGCCCGAAGAAATCAGTAGAAGGTGGGGTAGGTGGCGTGGCAGGTGCTGCGCTTCTGGGCGCGATTTATGCAGCTGCAACTGGCGGCAGGATTGCAGAGTATGCACTGATCTGTGCAGTCGGAGCGCTGATCTCCATGGTGGGTGATCTGGCTGCTTCTGCTATTAAGAGAAATCAGGGAATCAAGGACTATGGCAAACTGATCCCGGGACACGGTGGAATCCTGGACAGATTTGACAGTGTGATCTTTACAGCTCCGGCTATTTATTTCCTGGCGAAGCTTGTGTTGGGAATCTGATTCAGGATTGGCAGCGAGAAGCATAAAGAAATAAAAAGTGTGGAAATGATAAGATACGATTTGTCCCGGAAATGGACTGAGAGGAATTTGAAATGAAGAAAATTGCAATTTTAGGTTCAACTGGCTCTATCGGTACACAGACTCTGGATGTAGTGAGAGCTAACGGTGATATAGAGGTGCTGGGAATCAGTGCAGGAAGAAATGTGAAAATGCTGGAAGAACAGGCAAGAGAGTTTCATCCTCAGCTGATTGCAGTGTGGGATGAAAATGCGGCAAAGGATCTGGCAGTCCGTCTTGCGGATATGGATGTAAAAATTGTGTCTGGTATGGAGGGACTTCTGGAGCTTGCACGTATGCCCCAGACAGACATTCTGGTTACCGCTGTTGTAGGAATGATTGGAATCCGTCCTACAATGGAGGGAATCAAGGCGGGCAAGGACATTGCCCTTGCAAACAAAGAAACATTGGTAACAGCAGGTCATCTGATCATTCCGATGGCAAAAGAGCATGGAGTTCAGATCCTTCCGGTAGACAGTGAGCACAGTGCTATTTTCCAGGCTCTTCATGGGGAAAAGCGGGCGCAGGTTGAGAAGCTTCTGATCACAGCTTCCGGTGGTCCCTTCCGTGGAAGAAAAAGAGAAGAACTGGAACATGTGACGCTTGCAGATACCCTGAAGCACCCGAACTGGGTAATGGGACAGAAGATCACAGTAGATTCTGCAACCCTGGTCAATAAAGGTCTGGAGGTTATGGAAGCCAGATGGCTGTTTGATGTGGATTTGGATCATATTCAGGTTGTTGTCCAGCCAAAGAGCATTATCCATTCGATGGTAGAGTTTAAAGATGGTGCGGTTATGGCGCAGCTTGGAACTCCGGATATGCGGCTTCCAATCCAGTACGCACTCTATTATCCGGAACGCAGATATCTGGATGGAGAGAGACTGGATTTCCATAAATTGAAAGAGATTACTTTTGAAGATCCGGATATGGATACATTCCTGGGGCTTCCAATGGCTATGGATGCTGCAAGAAAAGGCGGCAGTATGCCTACTGTGTTTAACGCAGCAAATGAGCTGGCTGTGAAGAAGTTTTTACAGGAAAAAATCGGCTTTCTGGATATTTACGACATTATTGCACAGTCTATGGAAAGACATACAGTGATCCGGAATCCGGATCTGGAGGAGATACTGGCAGTAGAAGACGAGACTTATAAATGGATTGAAAGCAGGTGGTAGGTTGAAGATTATTCTGGCATTATTGATTTTCAGTGCGATCATTCTTTTTCATGAGCTGGGGCATTTCCTTCTTGCAAAGAAAAATAAGATCGTAGTAACGGAGTTTTCCCTTGGAATGGGACCAAGGCTGCTTAGCACAGAGAAGAATGGAACCAGGTATTCTCTGAAGCTTTTGCCTCTTGGCGGTTCCTGTGCCATGCTGGGAGAGGATATGGAGGATGAGTCCAAGGGGACTTTCAACGGTGCACCAGTGTGGGGAAGAATCGCTACAGTTGCAGCAGGACCGGTATTTAACTTTATCCTGGCCTTTGTGTTTGCTGTGCTCATTGTTTCGCTGGTGGGCTATGACCCGGCAGAGGTTACGCAGGTGGAGAGTGGTTCTACTGTGGCTGAAGCCGGTCTTCAGGAAGGGGATATTATCAAAGAATATCAGGGGTATCATATTGATCTGGCAAGAGATCTTTATCTGTATATGTATCTGAATAATCCGCAGGAGGATGAGACCATTCATATGACTGTGGAGAGGGATGGCAAAGATGTGGAGCTGGCTTTCAAACCAGACGTACAGGTGAGATACCTTCTTGGCTTTAACAGAAAGAGTACCGATTCCCTTGAGGTGGCATCCCTGATCCCGGGAATGGGTTTATCTGAAACTGGTGTGGAGCCTGGGGATGTGATCACTTCCATTAATGGCACCAGACTGGAGAGTTCGGACGATTATACTGCATATCTTGCAGAGCATCCTCTCACAAGTGAGCCTGTGACCATTACTTATGTGCGTGATGGCCTGGAATACAACGCTGAGGTAACTCCATCAGAGTCCCGCACAGCAGTGCTTGATTTTTCTTATAATCTGGCGTACACGAAGACACAGGGATTTGAAGTGCTGAAGTATGGAACACTGGAAGTAAAATATATGATCCGTTCTACCTTACTCAGCCTGAAAGAGCTTCTTACCGGTGGGCTGGGCGTAAAGGATTTAAGCGGTCCGGTTGGCATAGCTGATGCAATTGGCAGTACCTATGAGGCAAGTAAGAGTGAGGGCATGCTGACAATCTGGGTAAATATGCTGTATATGGCAGCACTTTTATCTGCAAACCTTGGTGTTATGAACCTGCTTCCGCTTCCTGCACTGGATGGCGGCCGGCTTGTATTTCTGATTATCGAGGCTATCCGGAGAAAACCGGTGAACAGACAGATTGAGGGCATGGTTCATTTTGCAGGTTTGATGGTGTTGATGCTTTTGATGGTTGTAGTTATGTATAATGATATTTTGAAGATTTTTTAATCTTTTTGAAATGAAAAAGCTGTAAAAAAATGAAAGCGAAGGCTATGTGTATCAAACGGATATGCATAGCCTTTTTTGATGCATCAGACGATTCTGCAGCAAATTCCTATTACCCAAAAAAGCTTTTCCAGGCAGTGAGAGGAAATAACGGAAATGCAGATGAGGGGGATGGTCTGCTGCAGGCGGCAAATCTTGCAAGGGGATTCCTTTTTATAGGGAAAACTTCCGAATATGTAGTAATAAAAACTACATAATAAAGTGTCGAATAAAAGTAAAACTTGACATAAAAACAATAATGCTTTATACTAAAATAGTTTTAAAGTCAAACTAAATTAAAGCATGGAGGATATTGTTTTGGATAGAGAATACAAAAGCAGTTTGAGATGTTTGAAAATTGGAGATAAGGTGGCAGAACTTCCTATTATTCAAGGGGGAATGGGCGTGGGAGTGAGCCGTAGCTCCCTGGCTGGCGCGGTGGCAGCAGAAGGAGGAGTGGGAGTTATTTCCACAGCTCAGATTGGATATGATGAGGCTGGCTTTGAGAAAGACCAGGCGGGATGCAATCTGAAGGCAATAAGAAAGCACATATGGAAGGCAAGGGAGATTGCCAAGGGAAAAGGGCTGGTCGGTGTTAATATTATGGTAGCGCTGAAACATTATAAAGAGCATGTAAAGGAAGCTGTGGAATGTGGTGCAGATGTGATCATCAGTGGCGCAGGACTTCCCATGAATCTGCCAGAGCTGGTACCGGAGTTTTGCAGAACAAAGATTGCGCCTATTGTTTCTTCAAAAAGGGCAGCAAATCTGATTCTGAAAATGTGGGCACATCGATATAACCGGACTGCAGATCTGATCGTAGTGGAAGGACCGGAGGCAGGAGGACACCTGGGATTTTCCAGGGATCAGCTGGCTCACAGGGATGAGATGGATTTTGACCAGGAAATCCGGGATATTATTGCATGTAAAAAGGAATATGAGGAAAAGTTTGGCCGGGAAATTCCAGTGGTAGTTGCTGGCGGAATTTTTGACCGGAAAGATATTGATCATGCTATGGCACTTGGGGCAGATGGTGTGCAGATCGCAAGCCGGTTTGTGGCGACAAAGGAATGCGATGCCGATGAAAGGTATAAACAGGCGTATGTAAATGCAAGGAAAGAAGATGTGCAGATTATCCAGAGCCCTGTAGGAATGCCTGGAAGGGCGCTTTGCAATCCTTTTATGAAACTGGTAGAGAATGGACGGATTCCAGTAAAGAAGTGCTATAACTGCCTGGAAAAATGTAATCCAGGACAGGTTCCGTACTGCATTACCAAGGCATTGATCAATGCGGTGGAGGGAGATGTAGAGAATGGATTGATGTTCTGTGGGGCAAATGTTGGAAGGATTGACAAAATTACTTCAGTGCATGAATTGATGCGGGAATTGGCAGAAGGCTGATGGTTAGCCGGTTCCTATATGGTGATGTTGCTGACAAACGGCATGTCCGTTTAGATTATAAGGTTTAGATTAGAATTTTATGGCGGGAGAGAAAATCCCGCCATATTATGTTTATTGTAATTCTGCAATCCGGGTGACGCCTACGTAAATTTCCTGAATTTTGTACCAGGTTGTATAATCTACGATTCCGGTTTCCGGAAGACCGAAAATATTCTGGAATTTGCGGACAGAGGCCTGAGTCTGGGCACCATAGATTCCGTCCGGATTTACTTTTGGAAGAGCAGGGTAGGCCTGGCTGATAACATTTAGCTGTTCCTGAAGCTGGAGTACTTTGCTGCCGGAAGCACCAATATCCAGGTCATATCCTGGCCAGGAGGAAGGAATCCCGGAGACTTCTTCTGCTACATTGATATACATATCGTTTCCGTAGAAATACCGTAGGATTTCAATAGCAGAATATCCCTGGTCTCCAAGCCGCTTGCTTCCCCACTGTGTCATCCATCCTCTGTCCCGGCACTGCACCCGCTCTCCGTCGCAGTACTGGGTAAGAATTGGCTGACGGACGTTAGGACGGGATAGATAATTCTCGAAAAGTTCGTCTACAATGCGGTCGATAGAGTCAAAGATGTTTCGTCCGCGGATCCATTTGTGGTCGTAGGCGGTGGAGGAGGTGATGGTGTAGTCTTTCCCTTTATTGCGGTACCACTCCGTGTATACCCGGTTTAGGGTAAAGGACATAATTGCCAGGATGTTGGCGCGGATAGTGTCGTCAGGCCAGGTGGCATAGATTTCGCTGCTTGCTACATTTTTGATATAGTCGCGGTAGCGGACATAATAATTAGAGGCGGAGTTATCACCTACAGGCCCATCGTGCACTACAATGTATTCCGGAATTACGACCTTGCTTAGAACAATTTCGCCAGTTTCGTGTACTGGTTTAATTTCAGATTCCTGTATTTTTGGTGGATATTCATAGAAAAGTGTATGGGGAGGAATGACAATTCTGTTTTCCGAAACAGTGTCTTGCCTGGGATTCAGAAGGACAGGCTGTTTGGCCAGAACCGCAGGCAAGACTTCTGTGCCTGCGATTTCCTCCTGGTGAAAATCCTCGGCTTTGATCTGCATGGAATATTCTGCATAAGGCTGCGCCTCCTCGGAAGCATTCAGGCTGTATTCCAGAGGAGGCGTTTTTAATTGAAGGACAGGGGTGTTGCCGGAAGAATCCGTGCGGACTTCTTCAATGACACTGTTTGGATCACCTGTATAAGAAATACGGACCAGTGCATTTTCCACAGGGCGGTTGTCTGTTTTTGAATGGACCGTTATCTGTAAGGTACCCTGGTCTACATTTTCCTGCTGTGCACATAAGGCTTTTCTGTAATACATGGACGACCTCATAAAATGCTCTTCCAGGTATTATATGCTAAAAATGCAATTGTGAAAACATAATTCAGGGATGTTTGTGGGGATGAGAATATATTATAATAGTAAAGAGGCAGCAGGACAGCGGTGCCTACGGTGAAAAAAACGAAAGAAGGAATAAAATGAAACACTTAAGAAAACAAATTGCAGGCTATCTTTTAACGCTTATTCTGCTTATGGCAGGAATCGTATTCCCTGGAAGCGGGGAAAAGGTTCTGGCATCTGGCGGCAGCATGACCGTGCATTTCCTGGATGTGGGACAGGGATTATCCATTCTGGTGCAGTCAGAGGGACAGAATCTGCTGTATGATGGTGGTCCAAGAAGCGCGTCCAGCTATGTGGTGTCCTATTTGCAGGAGCAGAATGTGTCAGAAATTGATTATCTGATTTCATCCCATTACGATGAGGACCATGTGAGCGGACTGATTGGCTGTCTGAATGCATTTCAGGTGGACAATGTGATTGGAGCAGATTATATCCATGATTCTTCCCTTTATGGCTCTTTTATGGATGCAGTGGCAGCACATGGGCTTGAAGTACAGCATCCGGCAGTGGGGGCGGAGTATACATTTGGCTCGGGAGAATTTACAATTCTTTCACCAAAGGAAATCAGCAAAGAGAGTAATGCTAATTCGGTGGCAATTAAGCTGACGAATGGAGAAAACAGTTTCGTTTTTACCGGGGATGCAGATTTTAACTGTGAGGCAGATATGGTGAATTCCGGGCTTGATCTGAGCTGCGACGTGTTAAGTGTGGGCCATCATGGATCTGCTACATCCACAAGCTGGGATTTTCTTCAGGCTGCAGTTCCGGAATTTGCAGTGATCAGCTGCGGCGCAGGAAATATGTATGGTCATCCGCATGCGGATACCATGGAAAAACTGTCAGATATGGGAATTCAGGTATATCGCTCTGATGAACAGGGAACCATTGTAGCTTCTTCGGATGGAAGTGCTATTATCTGGAGTGCAGATCCTTGCAATGATTATACTTCAGGTGATGGAGAAACAGCTGGGCAAAGTGAAGGGGAGAATGGATTTACAGCTGAAGATAATAGCGGAACTGATGCAGCTGCAGCATCAGAAAAGTCAGAACAGATTGCTGCAGCAGATGACAGTCAGGAGGAAATGGTATGGATATCTGCTACAGGAAGTAAATATCACAGTATTCCTGACTGTGGAAATATGAATCCGGATAAGGCATATCAGGAGCCAGTCTCACAGGCTGAGGCTCAAGGATATGAAGCTTGTAAGAAGTGCTTTTGATTATATATATTTAACCGAAATTTTCCATTATATTTCGGAATATCCCTTTTTTATTTGGGGAAATTCTGGTATACTAGAGCGTGTTTGAAAAAGGCTTTCTGCAAGATGTGCGTCACAATTTGTGGGAGATTTTGCCCGGATGAGGGCGCCGTAGCGGGCTACGGCAACCGAATTCGGGCAAAATATACCGCAAAGTGGGGCGTGCAGATTGCGGGAATGATTTTTCAAACAGGCTCTAAAGTGTATGCTTAGTAGAACGTACGGAATATAAAATATAATAACTGTGTAGTTTTCGGACCGTAATCCGTGAGGGCTCCGGCAGTTATAAATAAATTGGTGGTGTAAAATTAGTGAGTGAACAGAAAAGAGTAATTTATACAAAGGAGGAACTGGCTGCGAAGGTAAAGGTTCCGGCTATCGTGGAGCAGGATCTGAAGCGCATTATCAGTGATCGCCTGGAACAATGCGGTCTGTATTACAGATGCTTTTCCAGAATCAAGACAGCTTCTTCTATGGCTCATAAATTTGCTCTGAAAGATTATGGCGCGGAGAATAAGAAACTGCAGGACCTGGTAGGTGTCCGTATTAACCTGTATTTTGATGATGATGTAGAAATCTGCCAGAATATTGTGGAAAATACCTTTGATGTGATTGGCTGGTCCACTTCGGAAAGAAGCGAGGAGGAGTTCAAACCTACGAAATTAAACGGCGTGTGCCGTCTTCCGGAATATTTGCGATCAGAAATTTCAACAGAGACCTGGGATATGTATATTGATGATACCTTCGAGATTCAGATTAAGACCATGTTTTTCGAGGGCTGGCATGAGATCGAGCACGATATGCGCTATAAAGGAGAGGAACTGTGGAAGAATTACAAGGGCTTTTCCAGATACTTTAACAGTATTCTGGCAACTTTGGAGCTTTGTGATAAATCCATGGTTACCCTGTTTGAGGATCTGGGACATTCCCTTTATAAATCAGGCAGATGGAGTGATATGATCAAGAGCCATTTCCGTCTGAAGCTGGGAGAGGGACAGCTTTATCCTGAGGTGGCGAAGCTTCTGGATGAGGATTGTGACCAGCAGGTGGAGAACCTGGCCAAGCGTATTTATAAGACCAGCAAGCAGACACTGGTAGACCAGCTGCTTCACCGCAGCCGCAAGGTACCGATCAATGTAAATACGATTATTGCTCTGTTAAACGACAGTCAGTTCCATGACAGTCGTCTGACCGCTATTTTTAAGGAACGTGATGTTTATAATGATGGCCGCGAGGAGAGCCTTGGAGAATCCTGGCATTATGAGATGAAGCCTCTTATCCGCCACAACGTGTTCCAGATGTGCACACAGGTGGATGGAAGTCGTCTGAAGGAAGAGAAAACGGCATCTGCTGCAGAGATTTTCCAGCAGGCAGCAGATGCGATATATGGCTGGATCGTGGGGAAATATGGCGGTCTGTTTAAGGAAATGCCACAGAAGACCAGTACTTATCATGCTGACATTCTGGCTTATCATGTAGCTGTGAATTATGATCCAGACAATCATCGGCTGAATATGCATGTAAGACATATGGATATGGAAGTGGGCGGCAGAATCTGGTATTCAGAAGCAGGACTTGAAGTGTTGCGTCAGGAAGAAGTGATTCTGAAGGTTTGCAATGGATATGCACAGCCGGAGAGAGAACACACCATCCAGGACCCAGGAGTAACTTTTTTCAGTTATCCTGGATATTATAAGACGATTGTTGACAATATCGGAATTGTAAATGGAATCGAATGTTCTAACAGAAGACGTATTTTGCGAGAGGATATGTTTGGGAATCTTATTGCAGCGTTGAAAGATTCGGGGCGTTTATTCCCTGTTGTTGTGATTGTCTCAAGAGAGACTGCAGACGGAATGATGGATGAGGATTGGCTTGGCCAGTTCCGTGTATCTGATTTTACAAGGACTGTATGGCGATATTCTCATGTATTTACGGCGCATGAGTCTGTTGGAAAGAAATTTCTGAAACTTGCAGGAATTGATCTTCGCCAGATTGATGATATCCCAAGGCTTTATATTTTCTGGCCGGGCGGAGATGTGGACGACTATGGTCCGGAGGATGTGACCAACTGTAGCTTTGGCCGTCACCTTGAGGCAAGAGGCGATGCCCGCACCTATGATATTGTGCGTGGCGGACAGGCGTTCTATCATAAGATCGTTACAGATTTAAGAGAATGGAATATTTCTGCTGATATGTGGGAAGGATTTAAGCTGGAGACAGTGACAGAACTTCCGAAATAGAATGATAAAAGTACACCGGTAATAAAAAAGACCTGCAAAACGGATGGTTTGCAGGTCTTTTTTACTTTTAAGCAATAAAAAATGCGGAAGATGGGACTTGAATTAATTTCATCTTGACAGCGGAAAAATGTTGATTTTATGCGGTGTTTTCAATGCGGCACTAAATGTCTGTTTCAATAAAAGGGGCAGAAAAGGGGCAACTTTAAAAAATAGATACTTTTGCAATCTGTTCGTTGTCTTTCTCCGTGAGCTTTTTTGTGACATGTAAGTATATTTCTTTGGTAACCTTGCTGTTTTCGTGTCCGAGTCTCCTAGAGATGGTATCAATGCTGATACCTTGCTCCAAGAGAAGAGAGGCATGAGTATGACGCAGGGCATGTGGGGTGATAGCACGCCCTAAGACACGCTTGGAGTTTTCCCTTAAATATTTATTGTAGGAATAATAGTGTATATAAGTTCCATTCCTGGAAAAGAGAAACAGGGCTGGCTTTCCAATATTAAACATTAAGCGTCGGCGGAGCATCAGCGCATTTAATTGTTTGCATACATTTTCCAATTCCTCCTGCATATACACATCCCTGATCGAACAAAAGCTCTTTGGAGATGTGACGATCTGGTTTATATAATCATAGTTTTTTGTTACATGGATCACCTTGTTTTTAAAATCCACATCTATACGGTCCAAGGCAATCAGCTCACCAACTCTCAGACCAGACAGCGCCATGAATTCAGTACACAGTCTCCAAAGAGTGTGATCCATTCCATCCAATAAGGCTTTGAGCTGATCTGATTCCAGGTACTTATCCTGTATTTTTTGTTTATGAGGAAGATCCTTGAAAGGTTCTATTTTCTCCAGAAAAGTAATGTCACTGATCATATCGTTACTATATCCCCAGCGGATCAGAGCGCGGAAACGAGTAAGATGTTCATTTAAAGTACTGTTTTCTTTTCCAGAATCACGAAACTTACTCCGAACATATTTAGCAGTCATATGCTCCACAATTGTACTTTCACCAAGCATTTTCATAATGGCATTGCAGGCAAAATAATTTCGGGAGTATGTAGATTGTTTGACTGTCTTTTTCTGATCTTTTCTATATTCCTCAACCAATTCTTTTAAGGTGCACTGATGATCTGGACGGGGTCCCATAGCCTGCTGGATTTTTAATTCCAAAGTCTTCTGTGCTGTTTTTCTGGTTTGGGCGGTATTTTTATCCATTGTGATAGATACACGTTTTGTTTTTCCAGTCAAATAGTCCTCATACCGCTCACAGAATTTGAATTTGCCATTTTTCGATTCTTCAACCCACATGATATCATCCTCCTTATACGGACCATTCCGGCAGAATCACCGAGATGGTTTCTTTTTTTATTGCGCCGGCGCAACCGGGAAAAATAAGTATAAAAATAACAGCCAGCGCGAACAAAGGTTCCGCTTGCATGGCTGCTCCGAAGGTGATACAATATTCCTGCTAAAGATAGGTATCTCTTCGGAGATCCTTGCCGCTCTGGTGCTGGTAACACCGGGGCGGTTTTTATTTTATTTTCTTTTTTCAGGTGGTGTACTTATTCCATCAAAGAAAGTTGAAATTCCAATAATGCAATTAGGACAGAAACCACCGTTATTTTTTATTTCAGATGGTAATTTTGGATATTTACGTGATTTACCACTGATAGAATATACTTTACGATCATATTGGCTACAAATTGGACATCTACAACTAGTAGTTATAAACAAAAAATCATTTTTCCATTCTTTATTACGTTTTAATGCTGCTTTAATTCGAACTAAGTTCGAAATACGTTTATCAAGGAATTCGGGATGCCTGTCATAAATTCGATTTAGTTCTTCTTGGGCTAAAGCCCGGTCACCAGATAATTCGATATATTTTACTAAGCGCAGATATTCTTTCTGTGTTAAAAGTGGACGATCTTCATAATCAGACAATTCGTTTGATTTACGAAGGCAAGCAATGGCGCAATCCATGCGTCCTGCCTTTTTATGTTCAGTGGCTTTACGTTGCAATACATAATATATGCAATCTTGTAAATCATCTCCGGTATTATAATTTTTAGCAGGAACGGGAATAGCATTAATGCCTTCCAGAGTGTCCATATCGTATCTTTTAGGCTTGAAAAAACCAATTAGTTTCATTGATAGATCCTCGGTTCAATTAAATTCCTATGATATCCACTTATTTGGGATATCTGATCAATGGCATTCATTGTGATGTTATTGTTTCTTAAAAATTCCATTAAATAAAGATTTGTTAGAAAAAGGAATTATAAAAGTACAAAAATATTACATACTAATGTCATGAAAATATTACTGACAAAAGTTATGTATGAAAAAAATGTATCTGTACGGCAACTGTCGAACATGACTGGGATTCCGAAGTCTACGATCAATAATATTATGATCGAGAAGTATTCACCAACCCTGGACAACTTAGAAAGGATTGCCAAGGCTCTGAAAGTTGGGATGGTAGATCTGTTTGATTCACCGTACAAATAAGTGTCCAGTACACTGGACGATTGTGTTGTCAAGTAAAATTAATCCCTCTGTTTATCGTATAATAAGTATAAAAGATAATGTTAAACGAACAAATGTTTGCAAAATATATTGCGCATCAAATATAAATGGTGTATATTAAAAACAAACAAACGTTCGATAAAAACGAGAGCGGAGGGGTTGTACATATGAGGAAAGTGGAAGAAACAAAGCTGTATATCAATGAAATGCTGGCCAAACTGGATGAATCAGATGAAATATTCTTAAAACAATTGTGTGTGATCATCCGAAAACACTTAGACCGTAAACATCTCGGAGAGAAGAGGGGGCGTTAGCCCTCTTTCTTTTTGCTTAAATTTTCCACTAACTTCTTACTGGCTTCCTGGAGCACTTTCTGGCTGGCCGGAGAAAGCTCATTATATGTCTGAACAATCTCAAGGATAATTCCAAAGAAGGGATTATCCCGCCCGTCTTCCAGCAGATCACTGACCAGAGCAGCAACCTCTTCTTCCTCAGAAAGCTTTCGGGGCATATCCCCTTCACCACTTTTGAGCCACTTCTCGTTCACATCAAATTCGCGGCAAATAGACTTAAGCATATGTTCAGTGAGGTTTCGGTTATCATTTTCTATATTAGATATAGTAGATTTAGAAACGCCACCAATACGATTTCCGAACTGCTCCATAGTCAACTGTGCCTTATCGCGAACCATCTTGACTCGTTCTCCTTGCGTCACTTATTTTCACCTCCAATTTCTTATTGTTTAATCAAAGAATAGCACCGTAAAACCAAATTGTCAATAAAAAAAGTTTTCAAACGAAACAAAATATAGTTGACAAAGTATTCAAAAGGAACTATACTGTATTCAAACGAAACTAGAAAGTGAGGTGAGAGTATGACCGAAGAAAAGAAAAGACGCATCACAGCAATCGTACAGAATCTAAAACAGCTGGACATTGTAAGCCTTAAGCTGATGGAGAATAATTCAGAGCTCCTGAGAGCCAGAGACGCAATGGAAATGGAAACCAAGAAAGCAGGATAACTGGAAAGGAGAAGGATATGGAAACATTGTGCTTAGCATGCTGTTTTATTGGCACTGGATTATTAATATTATCAGTCATTCTCTGTATAGTATCTGACAACATAATATTGTGGCAAGTGATTTTAATAATTGGAGAAATAGTAGCGTTTTTCGGCTACATGCCAGTATTTTTAAAACTCTTTTGAAAGCAGGCGAATGCAGCGCTCATACAGCTTATCGGTTGATTTTGAAGCACCATTCTGAAGCACCGTATTAGCAAGTCTGAAAAGAGCACGGCGAGATGATCTGCGCTTACAAATCGCGGCAAGCTTTAAAGCTTGCTTGTAAAAAGTTAAAGCAAATCCGATTCTCTCCTTACCATATTGACAGTGAGAATAAGAATCGGAGAAAAGCTCACAAAGCTTTAAACGTTCGTCTATAGTATGGCTCATTTTGTAAATTTTATACTCCTTAACGGAGTGGATGAGAGCAGTAATTGCTGGAGCAATAATAGCGGCAATAGCTGTTATATACGCAGATGTAACGGTGAAATCATTATCCATAAGATTTAACTTCCTTTATGCATTTGATATTTAAAGGATAAGAGAATCTAAGGGAAAAGTCAATGGCATTTGGAGAAGTAACAGGAAAGGAGATGAAGCAAGATGGAAATTATTGGAGCAAGTATTTTAGCGTCAGTGATCACTACTAAAATATTAGCCACTTACTATTTCAAAAAGGTAGATGGCTATGTTAAAGAGATGTGTGAAATGACAATTAAGTGTAATGAGGACACGTTATCTATTTTACGCAGCACAGTTCGAGACATTTCGACAGAAAGATGTGATTGAAATAGTTAACTGTAGCACTGAATTAAATGCATTCTTAAGTTTTCTTCGTACCTGTGAAGAGTCTAATCGGCTGGCAATTCTCACAGAAAATGATATGGATCGCCAGACACAGGATATTTTACATAATATCGAGCTCAACGAAAACAGCCAGTATGACTATATCTGCCAGGGATTTACCTTGCGGGATATACGACGGAAGCGGAGAAAGGCAAAAGACATGAAAGAAGCAACAGCTCCAATCTGTAGCTGGATGAAAGAGAACCGGAAGGTGATCAGTGATCTGGAACGGCTGCTTGGAGATGTAAGAAAACAGGAGAAACAAGCTCAGAACCGTTCGTACACAAACCGGACAGGGGTTATGAAAAAGGTGAAGTAACTCCGTACAACCATGATCCATAAAAGGAGGTAAATAAAAGATGGTTTACACAGAATCCATACGGGGGTATCCATACATGAAAAAAGAGCAACTCGCAAAGGAATTCCAGATCAGCACTGGAACCGTAAGAACGAGACTATTCGAAATTGAGAATCAGATAAAAAATGGACGCTACAACGATTACGCCATTATCCGGGATGGAAACATTGTCCTGATCAACGTTCTGGTGTTCATTGATTATCTTACTTATCGGCGCCAGCTCCTGGACCGCAATGCCAGAAAGTATGCTCCGGCATTTCATCCGGAAAAGCTGGTACAAATGATCGGTTGGAGCAACCGGGCTGTTGTGGAAGGAGAGTCTGGGAATGAAGCGTAACATAATCATATCAGTCATCATAGGCACCCTTGCTACATACCTGCCGTTCTGGCAGTGGGACGGACTGCAGGTTGCAGGAGCGCTGGCATTATCAATGCTTGCTTGGATGCTGATACAGGGAACAGAGCCGGAAGGGAGGAGACATGTGGGATAAATTACTTACATTCGCACCATATATATTTCTTATTTTGTTTTGGATATGGATTGTGCTGAAAAATTAGTGAGTACTAATGTAGCCTAAAAGAAGAACCAATCTGGAAAGGAGGAGACCATGGTTTTAGAAAAAATGATAGATGAGTTGTATGAGCTTTCGAAGAAAGCTATAGCAAGCGGAATCCATATAAGTTTCGAAATAGGATTAGCTGGATATCCATGCCGGGTTTGGGTGGAGGAACCAACAGAAAACAAAATGACTACTTATGATATCTATCGCGAAGAAGTAATGATGAAAGAATCCGTTAAAAACTACGAAGCAGCCAGGGAGCATCTTACCCAGTTGGTGAAAGAAAATGGATCCTGAGAGTTGGGAGCTCATCAGGATCCGGTGTCCAAATGGACGTAAACAGTTTAGCACCCTTTCATTGTAGAAGGGTAGAAAGGAAAAGTCAATGATTAAAGTTGAGAAAAAGGGAAATACAACGAAGGCAACAGTAGAGGGAAGCACATACGTGCTGGTTGATGAATTTCAGACTGTATTACATGCACTGTATCAATTGCTTGAAAAGAACATTAAAGACCAGGAAAGTGTAACCCCGCGGGATCTTATGCACTCAATGGTGGAAGATGTGGTGCAAAAAGAAAAGGAGATGAGATAAGACATGAGTATGAAAATTAATCGTCTCGAGATCGAGAATGTAAAACGTATCAAAGCAGTAAAGCTGGAACCGGTACAGAACGGCTTAACCATCATTGGCGGAGATAACCAGCAGGGCAAAACCTCAGTCCTGGATTCCATTGCCTGGGCACTTGGCGGGGAACGTTACAAACCTTCCCAGAGTACAAGGGAAGGCTCCATGGTGCCGCCGAACTTACATATTGTGATGAACAATGGTTTGGTAGTGGAACGTAAGGGAAAGAACAGTGCCCTCAAAGTCACAGACCCGAATGGTCAGAAAGCCGGACAACAGCTGCTCAATGAGTTTGTGGAACAGCTTGCCCTGGATCTTCCAAGATTTATGGAAGCTTCCGGAACAGAGAAGGCGAAAGTGCTTTTGCAGATCATTGGTGTGGGACCTCAGCTTGTAGAGTTGGAACAGGAAGAGAAAGAGCTTTACCAGGAGAGGTTATATGTAGGACGTACCGCTGATCAGAAAGAAAAATTTGCCAAAGAGCAGCCTTATTACCCGGATGCTCCAAGAGATCTGGTGTCACCCTCTGAGCTGATCAGACAGCAGCAGGAGATCTTGGCAAAGAATGGAGAGAACCAGAGAAAACGCAATCAGGCTGCGCAGCTCCGGGATTCTGTGAAGCGCGCCCATGAGGAAGTAATCAGATTGTCTGAGCTTCTGGAAGCAGCTAAGCAGAAACATTTGCAGCTGGTAAAAGATCTGGATATTGCAGAGACTTCTGCAAAGGATCTGACGGACCAGTCCACAGAAGAACTGGAAGCAAATATCTCCAATATCGAGGAAATCAACCGTAAAGTCAGAGCCAACCTGGACAAGGAAAAAGCGGAGGATGACGCCAAAGAGTACCGTACCAAGTACGACAATCTAACAAAGCAGTTGGAAGAGACCAGAGATAAGAAGAACGAGCTTTTGATCTCTGCAGAGCTTCCGCTTCCAGAGCTATCCGTAAAAGATGGCGAGCTGATCTATAAAGGCCAGAAGTGGGACAACATGTCCGGAGCGGAACGGCTGAAGGTTTCTACAGCAATTGTCCGCAAACTGAACCCGCAGTGTGGTTTCGTTCTTCTGGACAAGCTGGAGCAGATGGATCTAGACACCTTACAGGAGTTTGGTTCCTGGTTGGAAGCAGAAGGGCTGCAGGCGATTGCAACCCGCGTCAGCACTGGCGGGGAATGCCAGATCATTATCGAGGATGGTTATGTGGCTGAACAGGAGGCGCCGGCATCAGAGCCGAAGGGATGGAAGAAAGGAGTATTTTAAATGGAGATTATCAGAGGGAAAATTCCCAGCGCGAAAAAGGTTGTTATATATGGGCCGGAAGGCATCGGGAAATCTACATTTGCCAGTCATTTTCCTGATCCGGTATTTATAGATACCGAGGGCAGCACCAATGCCATGGATGTGGCGCGGTTCCCCAAGGCGTCCAGCTGGCAGATGCTTCTGGATCAGGTGGATTATATCCGGATACATCCGGAAACATGCAGAACATTGGTAGTGGATACCATAGACTGGGCAGAACAGATGTGTATTCAGGCAATCTGTGATAAGCACAGAAAAAATGGAATCGAAGATTTCGGGTATGGAAATGGA
>OLQG01000374.1_pt1 | contig 37635 bp, 37 predicted proteins | sample 1672221 | NCBI WGS metagenome assembly OLQG01 (sample SAMEA3136660, study PRJEB25190) | human gut metagenome | biome: human gut; feature: human-associated habitat; material: faeces | place: Austria | collected 2013
ATCAGGATATCCTGCATCGTGTTGTCAAGTGCGTGTCCCATATGCAGCTGACCGGTTACGTTTGGCGGCGGCATAACGATCGTAAACGGTTTCTTGCTGCGGTCAACTTCCGCATGAAAATACTTTTTATCCAGCCAGTTCTGATAGATACGATCCTCGATTCCCTTTGGATCATAAGTCTTTGCCAATTCTTTGCTCATGTTGTCCTCCTGCTGTTGTTTTATTATAAGAAAAAATCTCGCTCGCGGAGCGTTTTTAATTTCACAGGACGCAATTTCCTATGAAATGAAAAACCCCTTGCATCATCTCTTAAAGAGATCATGCAAAGGGCGTAATTTACGCGGTACCACCTTTTTCGCATGCATCGCAATGTAGCGACTGCTTTTCTTTACTCATTGCATCGCAATCATCTTATTTTGTTTATGCATGCCTCATTTCCCTTTAACGTGGGGTTACGTGAAAGCCTACTGTTCAGCCCTCCGGCTCCAAAGCTACCTTCCATCCACGCATCCTTAGGTTTCCTTTCAGCCTGCGAAAAACCCTCTCTGAAAGAGCTGTGCATGTACTCCTCTTCTTCCTCGCCTTTATTCTCGTTAATCATAGCGGAGGCGGGCAGATTTGTCAAGAGATTGCCGGGTGTAAATGTGAAAATAGTATTGAGCCGGCCAGCAATCCATGATACACTTGACACACAGAAGATTTTGCAATATTTCGCTTTTCTTTCTGGTGCGAATGAAGAAAGGAGTTTTTTATGCCTGTATTTGATTTTAATAATACCCCGGAACCGGATGTTGTTCCGGAATGTACTTATACCACGTTTGCTTCCGGCGAAAATGTTTCTTCCGCAGACAAGCCGCTTCTTGTCCTTGACAACAGCAAAAAAAACTGGAAGCATCATTCCTGCGGAACATTTACCAATCAGAATAAACGTACTGCTTTCGAATTTAAGGAAGATGATGGTTCTGCCATCACAGCCGATATCAAAAAAGTGGATTCCCGTTTTGTAAGCCTGCTGCGCTGGCTCGGTGAAAACCACATCCCGGTCCGTTTATCCGGCGAAAACCGCGCGGATGGCTACATGGTCTACCGTATCCGTGAGACTGCTTTTGGCGGCGGCACCAAGCTTTCCGCAGAGGATGGTTTCCTGCAGTTTATGATCGAGCGTCTGCTCGCAAGCAATGCCCCGCTGGAAGAATGTGAGGACGAAGATCTGGAAGAAGTCGGCGATGAGATGAAACTGACCAGCCTTCAGAGCATCACAGACTTTATGACCTGTGCCGGCCGCACGCTCCCGGACAACATCCGTCTGTGGGCAAGACGCAACCTCGCCGTTGCACGCTCCCACGAGGTTTCACCGGAAGAACGCCGCCATGCCCAGCGTGCACTCTCTATCATGATGAATATTCAATGGAAGAGCAATTATTTCGAAGCGATCGATCCGGCTGCCGCACGCCGCATCCTCGATGAGGAACTTTACGGTATGGAGCGCGTCAAACAGCGTATCATGGAGACGATCATCCAGATCAACCGTACTCACACACTGCCGGCATATGGTCTGCTCTTAGTCGGTCCTGCCGGAACCGGTAAATCTCAGATTGCCTACGCTGTAGCACGTATCCTGCGCCTGCCGTGGACGACGCTCGACATGAGTTCCATCAACGATCCGGAACAGCTTACCGGAAGCTCCCGTGTCTATGCCAACGCAAAACCAGGTATTATTATGGAAGCTTTCTCAGTATCCGGAGAATCCAATCTGGTCTTTATCATCAATGAGCTGGATAAAGCTGCCTCCGGCAAAGGAAACGGAAATCCGGCAGATGTGCTCCTGACACTGCTTGATAATCTTGGCTTTACGGACAACTACATGGAATGTATGATTCCGACCACCGGCGTTTACCCGATCGCTACAGCCAACAACAAAGAGCAGATCAGTGCACCTCTGATGTCACGTTTTGCAGTGATCGACATCCCGGATTACACACCGGATGAGAAAAAGATCATCTTCTCCAGGTTTGCACTTCCGAAGATCCTCAAACGTATGAGCCTGAAGGAAGACGAGTGTACCATGACGGAAGAAGCCCTGGATGCCGTGATCGAACTGTTCTCCAACACTTCCGGTATCCGTGATCTGGAACAGGCTGCCGAGCACATTGCCGCAAATGCCCTGTATCAGATCGAAGTTAACCATGTTTCCAAAGTTGTCTTTACCGCAGATATGGTACGCAGTCTCTTACGCGATTAAAACAGCACATTGTCAAAAACCTCTCACAGAAATCCGTGTTTTATAGCGGATATTCTGCAAGAGGTTTTTGTATCTTATTCACATATCAGAAATTCTTCGATCACACTCCAGATTTCTTCTCTTCCCTGCTTTGTCTCTGCTGAAAATGGAATCACCAGTGTTCCTTTTTCCACCTGCAATCCCTGTTTGATGGCTTTCACCTGTTTCTGAACCTGGCTTCTTTTAATCTTATCCAGTTTGGTTGCGATAATGATCGGTAAGAAACCATTGTGCAGAATCCAGTCATACATCTGCCTGTCGTTTGCAGACGGATCATGACGGATATCGATCAGAAGAAATACTGCCCGCAACTGCCTTGATTTATGCAGATAATCTTCGATCATCTTTCCCCATTTCTGCTTTTCATTCTGGGAAACTTTTGCATAACCATATCCCGGCAGATCCACCAGGTATACTTTTTCATCAGCAGATACCATACCCTGTGCTTCTTTTCTGGTCTCTCTGCGTCCGGTCACTGCATAGAAATTGATGGTCTGTGTCTTTCCCGGTGCAGAACTGGTACGTGCAAGGGATTTTCGGTTCATCAGTCCATTGATCAGAGACGATTTTCCTACATTGGATTTCCCTGCAAATGCTACTTCTGTCTTTTCATTTTCCGGCAGTTTGCTGGTGATTCCGCAGACGGTTTCCAACTCTGCATTCTTTACGATCATCTCGCTTCCTCCTGTTTTCTTTTGACTTTATTTCCGGCTGCAAAATGCCAGCTTTAATACCTCATCCATTTTTTCCATAAAGCGGATATCCAGACCCTTTCGGATCTCACCTGAAATTTCCTGCACATCCGCACGGTTTTTCTCCGGCAGCAGTACCATACGCATACCGGCATTTTTCGCTGCCAGCAGCTTCTCTTTGAGTCCACCGATCGGCAGCACTCTTCCCCGCAGGGTAATCTCACCTGTCATGGCAACATCCGCATGCACCGGAATTTCCGTAACCGCAGATAAAATCGCTGTTGCCATCGTAATTCCAGCCGAAGGTCCGTCCTTGGGAACTGCTCCTTCCGGAATGTGGATATGTATATCATGCTCCTGGAAGAAATCCTTTTCTATCTTCCACGCTTCGCCAATGGAACGGATATAGCTGATCGCTGTCTGTGCAGACTCTTTCATCACATCACCAATCTGACCGGTGAGCTTGAATGTTCCTTTTCCAGGCATACAGTTCACTTCCACCTGAAGTGTTACACCGCCGACACTTGTCCATGCAAGTCCGCGTACAATGCCTGCCTCATCTTTTTCATTGGCTTTTTCCACGCGATAGCGTTCTTTTCCAAGATAACGTGCCAGGTTGCTTTCCGTGATCCGCACGGTCTTTTTCTGGTCCTCCAGAATCTCCCTGGCTGCTTTTCTGCATACTTCACCGATCCTGCGCTCCAGAGAGCGCACACCGGCTTCTCTTGTATATCCGGAAATCATTTTTTTCAAAGCACCATCGGACATCGTAAAAGCATATGCATCCAGTCCATGCTTTCTGATCTGTTTTCCAAGCAGATGCTCCTTTGCGATATGCAGTTTCTCATTTTCTGTATAGCTGGAAATCTCGATCAGTTCCATACGATCCAGAAGCGGCCGCGGGATTCCCTGCACATCGTTCGCTGTTGCAATAAACAGCACTTCCGACAGATCCACCGGTACCTCGAGATAATGATCACGGAATCTTACATTCTGCTCCGGATCAAGAACCTCCAGAAGTGCGGAAGAAGTATCGCCTTTATAATCGCTGCTCACTTTGTCTACTTCATCAAGCAGCATCAGTGGATTTTTGACTCCCGCCATCTTCAGCCCATTCACAATACGTCCCGGCATTGCACCGACATATGTCCTTCTGTGTCCACGGATTTCTGCTTCATCACGTACACCGCCAAGACAGATACGGACATATTTTTTATTGAGTGCTTCTGCAATCGACCGGGCAATGGATGTTTTTCCGGTTCCAGGCGGTCCCACCAGACAGAGGATCGGACTGTCCCCTTTCTTTGTCAGTGTGCGTACTGCCAGAAATTCCAGCACGCGTTCCTTGACCTTCTGAAGTCCGTAGTGATCCTGATCCAACTGCTTTCTTGCTGCTGAAATATCTTCGTTGTCCTTCGACATCTTATCCCACGGCATCTCCAGCAACGTTTCGATATAACCACGGATCACACCTGCTTCTGAACTATTGCCTGCAGAATTGGAAAATCGTTTGATTTCTTTTCGTATTTTCTCTTTTACTTCTTCACTGGCAGTCAGATTTTCCACTTCCTGGGAAAAGTGCTCTGCATCATCCATGGTACTGTCATCGCCCAGTTCTTCTCTTATGAGTTTTAGTTGTTCTCTTAAAATATATTCTTTCTGGTTTTTATCGATGCGTGCTTTAACCTTTTCCTGAAGCTGCGCTTTAATGCGCATAATATTTTCTTCATTTGCCAGAATAACACAGATTTCTTCATAACGGTCATATAAAAATACCGCTTCCAGAATTTTCTGTTTTTCTTCATAATACAGCGGAATATGGATTGCAATCTGATCCGTCAGATGTTCCAGATCTTCAATCTCCAGTATCTGATGCAGCAGTTCCCGACTGAGCTTTCCGTTTGTCTGTGCATATTTCTGAAACAGTTCTTTCAGATTCCGGATCATCGCCTGCTGTCCAATCTCGTCTTCTTTTCCGGGATAAGCCATATCTTTTGCTTCCGGAAATGTAGCAAGCTCCACATCCATGTAACCGGCTGGTTCTTCTATCTCCAGAATTTCTGCTCTCTCCAGGCCTTCTACCAGTACTCGTATAATATTTTCAGGCAGCTTCACAAGCTGTTTGATCTCTGCGACCGTACCGATGCGATACAGATCATCCCTGCCAGGATCCGAAACCTCCGGATCTTTCTGCGTCACGACAAACAATTTCTGATCTGCTGCCATAGCCTGCTCAATCGCCTTTATCGATTTATCCCGGCTTACATCAAAATGTACGATCATCGCCGGCAGGATGGTCATCCCGCGAAGCGCAACCGCCGGAATATGTTTGATCACTTCATTCATTACGCTGTTTCCTCAACTCCGTTTGTAAAGCGTCTGCTGCGTGTCTTAGCAGGTACCTTTTCTCTATGTGTCAGAATCGGTTCTCCGGTTCCTTCGATCACTTCTTTGGTCACCCCGCAGGAATCAATGGTATCATCCGATGGGATCCGGTACATCAGGTCCATCATCGCCTGCTCCATGATCGCTCGCAGACCTCTGGCACCTGTTTTTCGCTCCAGTGTCTTATCTGCAATTGCTTCGATCGCACCATCATCAAATGCAAGATCGACTCCATCCAGCTCAAACAGTTTTTTGTACTGTTTTACGATAGAGTTTTTCGGCTCCTGCAAAATACGGATCAGAGTATCACGATCCAGCGGATTTAAGGATACGATCACCGGCACACGTCCCATCAGCTCCGGTATCATGCCAAATTTGATGAAATCCTGTGGCAGTACCTGTTTTAATACCTGTCCGACATCTTCTGTCTTCTTTTCCTGCAAAGCAGAATTAAATCCGATCGCCTTGGTGTCGGTGCGGTTTTCTATGATCTTCTCCAGACCTTCAAAAGCACCGCCGCAGATAAACAGAATGTTGGTTGTATCAATCTGAAGCAGTTCCTGATGCGGATGTTTTCTGCCACCCTGCGGTGGAACGGAGGCAACGGTTCCTTCCAGGATCTTCAGAAGAGCCTGCTGCACACCTTCCCCGGAAACATCACGGGTAATGGAGGCATTTTCGGATTTTCTTGTGATTTTATCAATCTCATCTATATAAATAATTCCGTGTTCTGCCTTTTTGATGTCATAATCTGCTGCCTGAATGATCTTCAGCAGAATATTTTCCACATCTTCTCCTACATAACCGGCTTCTGTGAGCGCAGTGGCATCTGCGATCGCAAACGGAACATTCAGAAGTTTTGCAAGCGTCTGTGCCAGAAGTGTTTTTCCTGATCCTGTCGGTCCCAGCATCAGAATATTACTTTTCTGCAGCTCTACATCCAGATCTTTTCCCGCCAGTATACGTTTGTAATGATTGTATACGGCAACTGAAAGTGCTTTTTTTGCCTCGTCCTGTCCAATTACATAATCATCCAGAAATGCTTTGATCTCTTCCGGTTTCAGCAGATTGATCTCTTCATCTGCCGCCATACCGAAATCGTCCTCCAGTTCTTCTTCCAGAATCTCATCACAGATTTCAATACACTCATCACAGATATAAACACCATCCGGTCCGGCGATCAATTTGCGGACCTGATCTTCTGATTTATTACAAAAAGAACATCTGACTTTCTGTTCTCCTATTTTTCCTGCCATCTCAAACCTCCAACTAATCTTTCCTTATCTTTTTCCATACGTAACGTTCAAAAAGGAGGTGTTGCATTACGGCAACACCCCCTTCCTTCGTATCTAGTGATTGCTGATCACATCATCGATCAGGCCATATGCCTTTGCCTCTGCGGCACTCATATAATGATCTCTTTCTGTATCCACTTCAATCACGCTGAGCGGCTGACCGGTATTTGCTGCCAGATGCTCATTCAGCTTTCTTCTGGTATCGATAATCTTATCGGCTACGATCTTAATGTCAGATGCCTGACCCTGTGCTCCGCCTGACGGCTGATGGATCATGATTTCTGCATTTGGGAGTGCAAAACGTTTTCCTTTTGCGCCACCTGCAAGCAGAAATGCGCCCATGCTGGCTGCCATACCCATACAGATCGTAGAAACATCACATTTTACATAATGCATCGTATCATAAATCGCCCATCCTGCGCTTACAGAACCGCCTGGACTGTTGATATACAGATGAATATCTTTTCCCGGATCTTCTGATTCCAGGAACAAAAGCTGTGCAACGATCAGATTGGCACTTACGTCATTTACTTCTTCTCCAAGAAAGATAATGCGGTCTTTCAGAAGTCTGGAATAAATATCGTAAGTTCTCTCACCGCGGCTGGTCTGTTCAAGGACATAAGGTACTAAACTCATGTCAACACTCCTTCCACTTGCTTTCTGACAATGCTCCCTGCTTTCCCTGTTGCGCGGAAGCAGGAGAGTCCTCTTTATTGATATTAAGCTTCTTCGCTTTTGGCTTCTTCTTTTGGTTCTACTTCTTTTGCTGCATCTCTTACCAGATCTACAGCGGCCTGGATTGCAAGATCATCTTTCATCTGAGCAATTGCAGCATCATCCATCATGGATTTTACTTTATCCAGCTCCATCTTGTAAGCATCTGCCATCTTCTGCAGCTCTTCTTCTACTCTTTCGTCTGAAATTTCGATATTTTCTGCTTTCGCAACCGCTTCAAGAACCAGGCTGTTCTGGATTCTCTTCAGTGCATCCGGTCTCATCTGCTCAAACAGCTTCTCTGCTGTCATACCTGTGAACTGGAAGTACTGCTCAACAGTCAGTCCCTGGGACTGGATTCTTCTTGCAAAATCATCTGCCATATTGCGAACCTGTGTGTCTACCATTGCATCCGGGATCTCCATAGCTGCATTTTCAGCAACTTTTGCAACAACAGCAGCTTCTTTTGCAGCTTTTGCTTCTTTTTCTTTGCTTTCCATCAGTTTTTTCCTGATGTCTTCTTTATACTCAGCCAGTGTATCAAATTCGGAAATATCCTGTGCAAAATCATCATCTGCTTCCGGAACTTCTTTTACATGGATCTCATGTACGGTGCATTTGAATACCGCTTCTTTTCCAGCCAGTTCTTTTGCATGGTAATCTTCCGGGAAGGTCACCTTCACATCAACTTCTTCGCCGATCTTTGCACCAACCAGCTGATCTTCAAATCCCGGGATAAAGCTTCCGGAACCGATCGTCAGGTCATAGTTTTCTGATTTTCCGCCGTCAAATGGAACTCCATCGATGGAACCGTCAAAGTCTAATTTAACCATGTCGCCTTTTTCAACAGCTCTGTCATCGATATCGATCGTTCTTGCATTCTGTTCTCTCTGTTTGTCAACTTCTGCATCGATCTCAGCATCGGTTACTTCTACTGGTACAGTCTCTACTTCTACACCTTTATACTCGCCAAGAGTTACTTCAGGTTTCAGAGCTACTTCTGCAGTGAAAATGAATGGTTTGCCAGACTCGATCTGAACAACGTCGATCTTTGGCTGAGATACGATCTGCTCTTCACACTCATCCAGTGCTTTGCTGTATGCATCCGGAATCAAATCATTTGCAGCATCTTCGTAAAAAACGCCTGTTCCATACATTTTTTCAATCATTCTGCGCGGTGCTTTTCCTTTACGGAAACCTGGAAGAGAAATGCTTTTCTTTGCTTTCTGGTAAGCTTTCTCAACAGCAGCCTCAAATTCCTCTGCAGAAGCCTCGATTGTCAGCTTCGCCATGTTCTTCTCTAACTTTTCCACCTGTAAACTCATGATTTCCTATGTCCTCCTTAATTCTATAAGTCAAGCGGATATGTGCAATCCGTTGTCATCTTGCCCATAACCCTGCGCCGCCCTGCGGCCACAGATCGTTTTTCATACTTGCAGTCATTTTAAAAGTATAACACAGCGGCTTTTAAAAAGCCACTGTTTTTTTTACCAAAAACATAACTTTTTCTAAAAAAAGCATAAAATATCCGGCAGTTTACCCGTTTTCCTTTCTTATACACCCAGATCCGTTTCAAATCCCGGCAGCTCTCTGTGGTCACATACCTGATCCGCCAGCATATTCTGACGCATGACATGATAAAGCTCTGCTTTTGTAAATTCTTTGTACGGCATGGTATAAAATACGGATACGATCCCAAAACTGAAAATTCCGGCTGCCTCCCAGAACCAGAAAGACAGATCCATTTTCAGCATGTCCATTTTCTGCCCCTCAGTCATTTTAGAACTTAACTCCATAGCACGCCGGCACGTCATGGTCGGATTTTCCGCCAATATATAGGGAACCATATAGTATTCATAATGTTTTATGATTCCAGGTACAATCAGCAGCAAGGTACTTCCCAGCACATACAGTCCCTTTTGGAACATCACAGCCGTGACGTGCGCCGTATAATGATTGCGAAATACATACAGGATCATTCCTACATTCGTTTTTCGTTTTCGGTTGCACATAAAAAAACGTTTGGAACTGACTTTGATCGGATTTCCAATGCAGATAATGACCAGCGTTCCCAGAACCACGATCATCGCAGAAGCTGCTAGGGCAAATACAAATATCAGAAGATCCAGTTGCTGCTGCACGATGCTGATCTTATATTCCGCAATGGGATTCCGTTCTTTTATATCATGTTTTAACTCTTCAATCCGCTGCTGCGACATTTCTGCCCCTGCATTTTCAGACTTCGACTGTATCATCCCAAGACCGATTCCTGCGCTTCCGATCCATCCGGTAAGCATCGTTGTCAGCAGACAGACCGCCACTGCCAGCCAGTAACAGTTTTTCAGCTGCACTCTCGCCTTTTTTTTCAATTCACGTATATTCCAGATCATCTCACGCTTTCCAGATAATCGACGCACCGATCTGCTCTGCATCCCCGGCACCTTTCATTCTTTTTGTCAGTTCCAGCGCAAACGCGATCGCTGTTCCCATTCCACGGCTGGTCGTAATATGCCCGTCGGTCACAACCGGCTCTTCCAGAACTTCTGCACCCTCCAGCTTTTTTTCAAATCCCGGATAGCAGACTGCCTTTCTTCCTTTCAGAAGTCCCAGCTCACCAAGGATACTTGGTGCGGCACAGATTGCGGCAATCCCCTTTTTTTCCTGATCCGCCTTTTGAAGTGCTTCTGTCAGTTTCCGACATCCTGCAAGATTTAAGGTTCCCGGCATCCCGCCCGGAAGCACCAGCATATCCAGTTCGTCCAGCTCACATTCTGCTATATCCTGATCGGCTGCTACCACGATGCCATGTGCACCTTCCACGCTTTTCTTTCCATTGATACTGATCATCGATATCGAAATCTTTGCTCTTCTGAGAATATCAACCACCGTCAGTCCTTCAATTTCTTCAAATCCATCTGCAAGAAAAATTCCAGCTTTTCTGTCCATTTTATCCTCCATTCTGAATGCTGTTTCTATCTATCTGCTATTCTAGCAAAAATCTTTCTTTCTTTCCAGTACCAATTCACTTCTGCTTGCACTTTTTCAAATTGTGCGATATCCTGTTGCCAGGAGGTATCTACAATGGAAATTGAACGTAAATATTTAATAGAAGAAAAAAATCTGCCGGCTGATCTGGAATCTTTTCCAAGTCTCCTCATCGAACAGGGGTATCTGTGCCGCAAACCGGTCGTGCGCATCCGCCGCCAAAATAATGACTATATTCTCACTTACAAATCAGGCGGCCTGATGGCGCGTGAAGAGTACAATCTTCCGCTCGGTGCGGACGGTTATGCACATTTAAAAGAAAAAATCGATGGTAAACTGATCTCCAAGCGTCGTTATCTGATCCCGCTGGACAGTCAGCTTACCATCGAACTTGATGTTTTTTACGAACCCTGCAAAGGTCTGCTTCTCGCCGAAGTCGAATTTCCGGACGAAGCAAGCGCCAATTCTTTTTGTCCGCCTGCGTGGTTTGGGAAAGATGTTACGTTTGACGGACGTTACCACAACAGCTTTCTCAGCCGTTGATCCTTTTTGCAGCAATCTGCATGATATCTTTTGCGCTGTATTTTGGCGATGTAAGATGCGGATATCTCTTTTCCAGCCGCAGTTCTTCTCTGCGGCACGCATGCTGCAGAAAAAAGTTATAAATCTTTGCGATCGCTCTTTTTGGCAGATTCCTGCTGTTTCGGTTTTTCATTATATAATCTAAACGTTTCCATTTCATTCCCACTCACTCCTGTTATTACACTGCTTCATTGCCCTGCTCTAAAATTCCCCAAACCACTTTTTTCTATGCTATACTCCCCTTGCATCAAGCTTCACTATAAAACATGATACAGGAGACCTGATATGAACAATACCATTCTCGCAGAACGCCTGAAACTTCTGCGGACAGATAAAAATTATACCCAAAATGATGTCTGTTTAAAAATCCATCTGAGCCGTTCTTCTTACAGTAATTATGAAAACGGTCTTCGCACCCCATCTCTGGATATTCTGAAACTGCTGGCAGAATTTTATGATACTTCACTGGACTATCTCGCCGGCAGCATAGAATATCGGGCAAAATATCCGTTTTTCACTTCTGAAGAACTCGCTCTTGTCAGTCTTTACCGGGATCTGCAGATCCCTGATAAAAAAGAACTGTTTTCTTATGCACATTTCAAAAAACAAACGGCAATCCTGCCTTAAATCTTAGAAATGCCCTTTCTGCATTATATTATCTTTTCCATTCTTTTGCAATATGTGGCTTTGCATTTTGAACAGCCAGAGCCTTTTTTGACCTTCTGTTCTACAATACAGTCAGAATGGAGGTATTATAATCATGTCAAATACAAATTATCCCAGAAAACTGCTGCAACTTGGACTGAATATCGCCCATTACCGCAAAATGCGAGGTATGACACAGGAAGAACTTTCTGTCCTGATCGGTATGAGCCGCACGCATCTGAGCAATCTGGAGGCTCCGGGAAAAGTCACTTCCATCTCTCTCGAAAAACTCTTTACCATCGCTGATGTCCTGGATGTTCCTCCCGCTTATCTTCTGTCTGCTGACATTATACCGGAAGACCGCCTGATCACAAAGTAGCATTGTGACCTGTTTTTCTCTTTTCAAATACAAGTTATACCTGTATTTATTATAACAGTTACCTCTGAACGATACAAGTATAAATTGTATGATATTGGAGAAAGAGAGGTTACAAATGAAAAATCGCATTCGTGAATTACGTGCCGAAAAGAATATCACACAACTTCGTCTCAGCATGGAACTGGAAGTATCTCAGGAAACCGTCAGTGCTTATGAAAATGGCAAACACCTGCCCAGTCTGAAATCTCTCATTAAAATGGCTGATCTCTTTCACGTAAGTACTGATTATCTTATCGGAAGGTCGGATATCCGAAATGTATCGCAGGATGAAGCTCTTCCAAATGAAGACATTGCCCTGCTTGACTGCTTTCATGATCTGGATACAGTCGGCAAAGCACGGCTTGTTGCCTATGCACAGGGACTTTCTGACCAGACTGCAAAAGACTGAAAAACTGGCAGCCAAAAAATACACGTCTTATTTACCGGAGCATCCGACAAAATGGCGTGTATTTTTTGTTGTTCATTTCACAGAAATACTGCTGAAATCCGGTGTTCCCATAAGATCAAATGGTGTACTCTGGTAAACATAATAATTCAGCCAGTTGGTATAGAGGTTGTTTGCATGTGCTCTCCACAAGAGCAGCGGTTTGTTGTTACAGTCATTATTTTCGTAATAATTTTTCGGCATCTGTATATCCATTCCTTTTCCAAGGTCACGTTTGTACTCACCGTCAAGCGTTACCCGGTCATATTCCGGATGTCCCATAATGAAAATCTTTCTTCCTCCGTCTGCCATGCCAAGGAAAAATCCTGCTTCGTCTGATTCTGCCAGAATCGTGATTTCTTTCACTGTACGGATATCTTCAACAGAAACTTCTGTATGTCTGGAATGCGGTGCCAGAAAAACATCATCAAATCCGCGCACCAGCGGTATCTTGCGGTTCATCACACGATGCCAGAACAATCCGAACATTTTCTGTGGGAGCTGTTTTTTCTTCAGTCCATAGAAATGATAAAGAGAAGCCTGTGCCGCCCAGCACAGAAAAATCGTAGATGTCACATGTGTTTCACTCCAGTCCATGATTTCTGTGATCTCATTCCAGTAATCCACTTCTTCAAATTCCATATTTTCCACCGGTGCACCGGTTACGATCATTCCATCATACTTGTTTTCTTTTACATCTTTGAAATGCAGATAAAATTTATTCAGGTGACTGGTTGATGTATTTTTGGATTCATGGCTGGTCATCGTTAAAAAGGTCACATCAATCTGAAGCGGTGTATTAGAAAGAGAACGCAAAAGCTGAAGTTCTGTCTCTTCTTTGAGCGGCATCAGATTGACGATCAGAATCTGGATCGGCCGGATATCCTGATGTATTGCCCGATTTTCATCCATTACAAATATATTTTCTCTTTCCAGTATTTCCTTTGCGGGCAGATCGCCCTGAACCTTGATCGGCATGATAATTCTCCTCCTTGAGTATTACCGCCTTTACATAAGCGGTGCGAATACACGCAGGATATGGCCTGCGGCTTTGTCAAATCCTTTTTGTTTCTTATAGTCTTCCTGTGTGATCTTCTGGCATTTTTTCCAGGTTGCCTGAAAATCTTTTTCCACAGATGCTATCTCCTGATTCTCATACAGAAATGCTGCGCATTCAAAATGGAGATACAGACTCCGGTAGTCCATGTTGATGGTTCCCACTACCGCTTTTCGGTCATCGCTTGTAAATACCTTTGCATGTACAAATCCCGGTGTATATTCATAAATCTGGACCCCTGCATCCAGAAGTTCATTATAATAAGTTTTTGCCAGCACAAACGCATACCATTTATCCGGTACATGCGGCATGATGATGACCACTTCCACCCCTCTTTTTGCTGCAAATTTCAATGCCGTCATCATTTCGTTATCCAGTATAAGATATGGTGTCATAATATGTACATAGCGTTTCGATGTATTCAAAATGTCCATATACACCATTTTTCCTGTATGCTCCCCATCAATGGGACTGTCCCCGTAAGGGATCACAAAACCATCGCCCGGCTGCTTTTCCCTTTCATAAACAACATCCAGATACGGATCAAATTCTTCCACTTTTTCACTTTTGGCAACGTTCCACATTTCCAGAAACATCAGGGTAAAGCTGCGGACCGCATCCCCTTCCAGCATGATCGCAGTATCTTTCCAGTGTCCGAAACGAATCTTACGGTTTACATATTCATCAGCCAGATTGATGCCTCCGGTAAATGCTACCTTGCCATCGATCACAACCACTTTTCTGTGGTCCCGGTTGTTCTGATGTGTGGAAAGTGCCGGCCGGATCGGTGAAAACACACGGCATGCAATCCCCATCTGTTCCAGTTTTTTCGGATAGTTCGGCGGAAGCAGTGACACGGTACAGGTTCCGTCATACATAAAACGAACCTCCACACCTTCGGCTGCCTTTCGCTTCAGCACTTCCAGCACACGGTCCCACACGTATCCTTTTGCCACAATAAAATATTCCATGAAGATAAATTTCTGCGCCTTTTCCAGTTGGCGGATCAGTTCTTCGATCTTATCCTCCCCACAGTGGAAATATTGGATGCCTGTGTTTTCATAAGCCGGAAAACCACCATATTCATATACATAATGTGCCAGTGATGCCACTTCTGAATCTTCTTTTTTCAGTGCTTCACGCACCTTTTCATCCTGTGTCCAGTGATGTCTTGTCATCTCATGCATATGCTGCAGCCTTGCATTCAGCCACCGCACGCCAACCTGCATTTCCACAAAAATATAGAGCAGTACACCAAACACCGGTGCTACCAGCATGATCGTCATCCAGACCATTTTAAATGCCGGATTGCTTCTGTTGTTTGTCAGATAGATCACAAGGAGTACCGCACCCATACGGACGATGGAATCGATAAAATACATTTTTCCCTGCAGATACGTATAGCCTGCGATCAGAAAAAATGCCTGCAGTAAAACCAGCAGCAAAATGATCCCTGTTCGTCCGAAAATCACACTTGCAATACCACTTTTTCCTTTTTCAACTCTGGTCTTTGTCTGAATCGTCTGTACTGACTGCTTTTTTTTCTTTTCCTCCATGCTTTTTCACCTCTGTTCCAGCATATTCAGAAAATCTTCCTCTGACAGGATCGGTATATTTTTTTCTTTTGCCTTCTTGTTTTTCGAAGTAGCAGATTCTGTATCATTATTAATAAGATAACTGGTCTTTGATGTCACAGAACCTGTTACTTTTCCACCTTTTTCTTCGATCAATGCCTTCAGCTCATTTCGATTGGCAAAATGCTGCAAAGATCCGGTGATCACAAAATTCTTTCCTTCAAAAATCTGTTCCTGCGTATTTGGAACATAGGCCTCTATCCGAATCTCCTTCAGAAGATCCTCCAGCTGCGCTGCCTTCTTTTCATCCTGAAAATAATCAGCAATCGCAGCACCTGTCACACTGCCGATTCCATCTACTTCCGCCATGGTCTGCGCATCTGCACTGCGTATTTTATCCAGTTCATAACCAAATGCCTTGCAGAGCATTTTTGCATTGGCAACCCCGATATTTGGAATACCGAGGCTGTAAATCAGGCGCGGCAGTGTTGTATCACGTGCCTTTTCAATTCCCGTGATCAGTTTTTCGTAAGACTTTTTTCCAAATCCTTCCATCTCAACGATCTCATCCCGATGCTTCGCAAGCTGAAATATATCTGCAAATTCATGAATAAAACCGCGACCGATAAATTTCTCCAGTGTTGCTTCTGACATTCCGTCCATATTCATGGCATCCCTGCTGACAAACAGTGCAAAAGATTTGATTTTCTTCGCCTGACATTCCGGATTGGTGCAGCAGAGTGTCTCCACATCTGCAGTTTTCTGTATTCTGGTTGATCCGCCACAGACCGGACAGTTCTTTGGAATCTCCACATTATCGCTGCCTGTTCGATTTTCTGCAATCTGTGGTATGATCATATTGGCTTTGTATACACAGATCAAATCGCCGATTCCCAGTTTCAGTGCTTTCATAATACTCAGATTATGTACACTGGCACGGCTGACGGTTGTTCCTTCCAGTTCTACCGGTTCAAATATGGCTACCGGATTAATCAGACCGGTCCTTGACGGACTCCACTCGATCGAAAGCAGATGCGTCTCCCTGATCTCGTCTGCCCATTTAAAAGCAAAGGCATCACGCGGGAATTTGGCTGTTCTTCCAAGCGAATTGCCGTAGGCAATGTCATCGTAAAGTGCGACAAGTCCGTCTGATGGAATCGGATTTTCTGCAATCGCTTTTGCAAACCACTGAACCGTATCCTCCAGATTCTCTGCTGTCACTGCCTTATGCAGTACAACCTCAAAACCCTGATCTGCAAGCCAGGCAAACTGCTTTTCTCTGGAATTTTCAAACTCCACTCCTTTTGCACTCACAAGAGCAAATGCAAAAAACTGCACATGCCTTCTGGCTGTAATCTCATTGTTTAGCTGACGCACGGAACCACTGCAGAGATTGCGCGGATTTTTATATTTCGCATCCACGTCTTCGATCTCATCATTGATCTTTTCAAAATCTTTATAAGAAATCACCGCTTCGCCGCGCAAAACCAGTTCACCCTTATAAGGAATCTCAACCGGAAGATTCTCAAATACTCTTGCATTGTTTGTGATAACCTCTCCGATCTCCCCATTTCCGCGCGTAACTGCCTTAAACAGACTTCCATCGCGATACGTAAGCACCACCGTCAGCCCATCCATTTTCCAGGAAAGAAGTGTCTTATGAGAACCGACAAAATTTTTCAGCACTTCTACTTCTTTTGTTTTATCCAGAGACAGCATCGGCTGTTCATGACGTTCCTTTGGAAGCTCTTCCAACACTTCATATCCTACTCTTCTGGTAGGGCTTCCGGCAAGCACGATTCCGGTCTCTTTTTCCAGTTGTTCCAGTTCATCATACAATCTGTCGTATTCAAAATTGCTCATGATTTCCCTGTTTTCCTGATAATAGGCTTTTCCGGCTTTCGTCAGAAGCTCGGTCAGCTCCTTTTGCCTTACTTTCTTTTCGTCCATGTTCCCCTCCTGCTTTTTTCGTTTTCAGACGTCCTGCTTTTTTCAGGTTTCGCCTGCAATTCCCGGTACAGTTCCTGCATCTCCTCTTCTGTCACATCCCGGTACTGACCTTTTGGCAGATTGCCAAGTTCTATGTTCATAATCCTTACACGTACCAGCTTTTGTACCTTGCATCCGCAATATTCGCACATTCTGCGTATCTGCCGGTTCAGTCCCTGGGTCAGAATAATCCGGAAACGATATTTTCCTGTTTTTTCCACCTTGCATGGTCTTGTTCTGGCATCCAGAATGGGAATCCCGCCTTTTCGCATGGTCTTGAGAAATTCTTCTGTCACAGGCCGGTCGATTGTGACCAGATATTCTTTTTCATGGTAATTTCCTGCCCGCATGATCTGATTAACAATGTCTCCATTATTCGTCATAAGAAGCAGTCCTTCTGAGTCTTTATCCAGTCTTCCAACAGAAAAAACCCGCGTCGGATACTGCAGAACATCCTCCACCGTCACATCATCCCATCGGTGGTCGGTCGTACACACAACCCCTTGCGGTTTATGAAATGCCAGCAGTACCAGCTTCTGCCCCCGCCTGCATTTTTTCCCATTGACAGATATCTCCATCTCATCCGTTACTTTCATTCCGCTGATTGCCCGTACTCCATCTACCAGTACCTTACCTTCCTCAATCAGCCGGTCTGCCTCTCTTCTGGAGCATACTCCTGCCTCACTTAAATATTTATTCAGGCGTACTTTCTGCCCTGCTTCTTTTTCTTCAAACGATCTTTTTATCTGATTTTCTCTTTTTGACGACATCTTTTCATCTCTCCCGGCACCCAAAGTATAGTACAGTATAGCACGTTGTAAAGATGCCGTCAAACTCTCTGCGCCGGTCTTGTTTCTTTTATTTTTCTTCCTGTACTTCCCGGTATGCCTGCAAAATCTGTATATTTTTTTCTTCCAGGACCAGGAACTCTTTTACCAGCTTTTCCGATGTTTTTCCGCAGATTTCTGCCTGCCGGACGGTCTTTTCCATACTTTCTTTCCGTTCTTTTTCTTCCTTTGCCAGCAGCTCTGCCACATAACCGGTATTGATATTGAAAGCTGTCCTGGCCTGCAGTGTTCCCCAGCGTCTGGCACGCTCCAGTACTCCCAGCGGTGGCGGTACCAGTCCGGTATCAAACAGACACTTTGCCGCCCTCTCTTTCATACCGGAATACCCTGCTGCCTGCCGGTTCAGATCCAAAGCCAGATCATCATCATAGACTTTCCCCAGTACCATATAAATATCCTGAAGAGAACGGCTCGTATTTTTTACAATATCTTCCAGTATTTTCTGCTCTGCATAAGAAATCACATTTCCATCTCCTTTTTCTGTTCATTCTTCTGTCCTGCTTTTGAATCCAGGTCTCTTTAGGATATGTAAAAATACTCTTTCTATGCAAAAAGCATTCTCCCTTACAGGAGAATGCTCTGCTTATTTTTATGATGCGTCTTTCAGATATTCATTTAAAACATAGCCTGTCGCTTCGCCGTATTTAATCTCTGCCCAACCATTATCCAGGACTTTCACTCTGGTTACTTTGTCACCTTTATCCAGCATACCGATGATCTCTGCATCCTCCGTAGAATCTGCACGTACATTCAGTACATCTGTCGCCTGCATGACTTTGTTAACTTCAATCCCTGCATCTGCTGCATCAGGAATCGTAACTTCCGTCGCCGGCTGATCCATTTCCTGAACAATCTTTTTCAGATCGTCATTGCCTGCAATAATCGCCTGATATTGATCATTCACGCGTTTGATCAATGCCTGTACATCTGAATTCTGAATTATTTTTTCAATATATTCATTGGTATCTTTATCTGTTTTCCAGTCAGCGACATACAGATTACCATTGGTATCCGGCTTAAGATAGAGACATACCACACTTGGAACCAGCTCGTCCACATCTCCGACCTTCGCTTCATAATAAGCAAATACTACATAAGAGTTGTCAACCGGACCTTTTTTGGAATATACGGCAATATTGTTGTAACTCTGTATAATCGAGCTTTCAATCTTCTGCTTATCTGAATCACTGAGGGACTCTGTCATACTGCCAAGTGTCTCCAGATCCTTGTTTCCCATGGCTGCATAATACTTCTGTACAACTTCAAGAAGTGCGGCATCATTTTCTGTCAATGGTTCTTCCGTCTCAGTCTGTGCCTCACTCTCCGCTCCGGTTTCAACAATCTGACCTTTCGTCTCAGAAGCCTGTTTCCCACTTCCGGTACCTTTTGCCAGTTTTACTGCAAACACTGCAATCACCAGCGCCAGTACGATTGCCAGTCCGATCAGAACATATCTGAGATTATCTGACACCCATTCTTTTAAACCACCCAAATTTCTACCTCCATTTGCTGTTGCGGGCCTCAAATATAAAAAACGCACCTGGAGGGATTCGAACCCCCGCCACATGGTACCGGAAACCATTGCTCTATCCCCTGAGCTACAGGTGCATATTTCATACATGAATCTGTCCGCACATACTCATGTCAAATCTTCCTTCCCGGAAAATTCTTCATTATCATAACACATTCTTTTCAAAAAGTAAAGCAAAATGGGGATATTAAACTCAATCAGTGGGGGCAGTAGATCGTCAGATGATGCTTTTTCGCATCATAGTGGTAGATATGATCAGATAAAACTTCCTCCGGCGGTACTTGCGTAAGATTGATTTCATGTACCATTGCCATCAGTTCTTCCGGCTGTGGCGAAGCATTCTCCGGTACCAGAATACACTCATGTACACTGCTTGGCAGAACATAGAAACTGCCAAGCTTCTGTGCCGCCTCCTGCAAAACCGGATCGTACAAAATACCGCATGCTCCCTGGTAACGTTTTTCATTGGTCAGCACATGCATCGGCACATCTTCATTCCTCAGATCCATATTCTCTCCTTCCGGTACCATTTCCAGAAGCAGATCTTTCATCGTATAAAGTTTTGCCGGAGTGCATCTTCTTGTATTTTCCCTTGCCTGATTCCACAGAGTCTGTTCGGTTATATTCCAGAACTGCATATGCTCTGAATGGATCAGTACCGTACCGCTCCCTATTGTCTTATTCTCCAGTGCATAATAAAAGACAACGGCCAGATCCAGATACGGTACATATGGAACATTCTGCAAAAGTTTTCGGTTTTTACCTCTGTTGATCAGACGGCAGAATACCGAACTTCTGACTTTTTCAAATTCACAGAAACTGCCCGCGTCCAGTGACAGTCCGCTTCTGCATTCTTTATATACTTCTGCAATCTTGTCTGCTGCCTCCTTCAGGCTCATGCCATCCCGGAACTCTCGATAGTATTCTTCAATATATACTGCCGGCGAAATGTCATAGCCTGATTCCGAGATCAGAAAACAGTCTTTTGTTACCTCATTGTTTTTCGTGACTTTCTGAAATGTAACAGCCGCCTCCCCCAGGCGACTCTCCAGTTCTCCCTGCAGTGCTTCTACAAATTCTCTATATCGCAATCTTTGTCCTTTCCTGCAAAAGTCTGAAACAATGGAAAATGGAAAGAAACCTGAAAATCAGGTTTTACTGTTACATATTAACATATCATAACTCTTATTGCAAGTATTTTTTACAGGCATAAAAGTACCCCGAAGTCATAACCCCGGGGCATTCTTTTCGCACGTTACTGTAATTTCCACTTAATGCTGTAGCCTGCGGAATAAGCTTTGTTTTTCGTTGCACGAACCACCTTGATATAGTAAGTACCCTTTTTAATTTTAATCTTTTTACCGCTGAAGCCGTTGACACTGTAGCATTTTTTTGCCTGATTATACAGAGAAATGGACGTTCCTTTTTTATAACTTGGTCCGTAAATATACATATAAACCGTAGTGCTGCCTTCTGCCTGTACGTCCAGCCGCAGTTTTTTATCTTTGGTTACTTTAAATTTGAACCAGTCTGCCTTGCTTCCTTTTTCTCCTACTGGCATAACACCGGTAATTTTTTTGTTGTATTTGATCGTTGTCGCTTTTTTCTTGCTTGCGCCGCCCCTGTCAGCCATACTTTTCATGCTTGCAGATACAACATAATATTTCTGATTTTTTACCAGAATATAATACGTACCAGGTTTCACCCAATAAGAAGCAACATCCTCCGTGCTCACATAGCTGCTCTGATAACGCTCCAGAACGCGTTTGTTTTTATCACACAGGGCAATGGAAAGTCCATATCTGCTGCCAGTATATTCTGAAATGCTCGTTCCGGCTACTGCCAGTACACCTGATTTTTTAATTACGATCCTGTGATAAACAGCCGTATCAGAATCTTCCCATTTTCCGCTGTAGGCATATACGCTGCCTGACTTTTGCAGATCAACGACCTGTGTTCCTGCTGCATTCGCCGTATTCTTCACACAGAAGATCATCACAAAAGCAACTGCCAGCATCAGAAGTCTGCAGCTCCATCCGTTCCATTTGTTTTTGTTTTCTGTCATTTGGTTTATTCCCCTTTCATTCCTTTTTTACATAGATCTCTTTTCTAAAAGTGACATTCCGAACGGTACACTTCAGCCCGGATATGCTTTAGATTTTACCATGTTTTATCATATATTTCAATCATTTCTTATAAATTTTCAGAAATCAAGTCGAACGCACGTGAGACCTGGTACGCGATCCTGGTCAGCTTTGCCGACATTTACCTGACAGGGTCGCTGTGCATTCTACACTTCGTTCCGGTCGGCACAAAACAGAAGCGGAAGTCTTCTCCGACTAAAATAAAAAAGCTGCTGCAGTCTTTCTTTTACTGCAACAGCTCTGTGTTTGGATAGAAAGTATCCTCTGCGTCACCGCATCAGATCCTATGTTAGTTATACTCTGGAGAGGTATTCTCCTGTTCTTGTGTCAATCTTGATCTTGTCACCACGTTCTACGAACAGTGGTACGTTTACGTTTGCTCCTGTCTCAACCGTTGCCGGTTTGGTTGCTCCCTGAGCGGTATCACCTTTGAATCCAGGTTCTGTCTCTGTGATCTCCAGTTCTACGAACAGTGGAGGCTCTACTGCAAATACATCACCGTTGATGGAACATACTTTTACCATCTCATTGTCTTTTACAAATTTCAGAGCATCGCCGATCGTTTCTTCATTCAGTGCAACCTGGTCATAAGTCTCCACATTCATGAAATAAAACAGATCTCCATCATTGTAAAGATACTGCATATCTACTCTGTCAATACGTGCCTGTGGGAATTTTTCTGTAGGACGGAATGTTTTTTCCACTACACCGCCGTTTACAATATTTTTCAGCTTTGTGCGGACAAAAGCTGCACCTTTACCCGGCTTAACATGCTGAAACTCAAGAATCTGGTACACTGTTCCGTCAATCTCCAGCGTAATACCGTTTTTAAAATCTCCTGCTGATACCATTTGATCTTCCTCCTTATTTTTGAAACGGACATTCGCATTCCGCTCGCAGCATTTCTGTCATCGCCTGTCCGCATAATCTCAATTTATTTTATAATAAAATGTGCTTTTTTTCAACTGTTTTTTACAGTTCTATCAGTTCTTTTGGAGAATGTGCCAGATTCCGGCATCCATTTTCTGTAATCACCACCAGATCCTCGATGCGCACACCGCCAAATTCCGGCACATAAATCCCCGGTTCCACCGTCATCGTGACATTTTCCTGAAGAACGGTATGACATTTTGGTGACAGGCGCGGTTCTTCATGAATATAAAGTCCGACGCTGTGACCAAGACCATGGCCAAAATATGCACCATATCCTGCTTTCTGGATGATATCTCTGGCGATCTTATCTATTTCTGCCCCGGTTTTTCCGGCACGGATCTGTTCCAGCGCTGCCATCTGTGCTTCCAGTACAATAGCGTAAATCTCCTTCTGCTTATCCGATGCTTTTCCAAGCACGACCGTTCTTGTCATATCGGAGCAGTATCCCTGATAACGGCACCCGAAATCCATGGTAAGAAAATCACCCGGCTCCAGTTTTTTTTCTGATGGAATGGCATGCGGCATGGCAGAATGAAATCCGGAAGCCGCGATCGTATCAAAACTGTTTCCCTCTGCGCCAAGCTTACGCATATAATAATCCAGCTTTGCCGCGATAAAAAGTTCTGTCACCCCAGGTTGGATATCCTTTAAAATCTTCTGAAATGCCAGATCACCGATTTCTTCTGCCCTGGCGATCTTTTCGATCTCCTGCTCCGTTTTGATGCAGCGCATCTGGTTGACTTTTTCTCCCAGTTCTTTCCACTGTACATCCCCTGAGGCCTGGCTGCTGATCTTTTTAAATTCTGCACAGATCATCTGCTGATCTTCAAAACCGATGGTTTTTATCCCGTCTTTCTGTATACAGGATGCAATCCACTGCGGATATCCCTGACTTCCCCCCACTTCCACAACCTGAAACTGCGGTGCTTCTTTTTCTGCCTGTGTTGTATAACGGGAATCGGTCATCAGTACCTGCTGTTTTGCAGAAATATAAAGATAACCGGCTGCACCGCAAAAACCACTCAGATAACGCATATTGTATCCATCTGATACCAGCAGGGCTTCCACCTGTTCCTGGTCCATTAGCTGTAAGATTTTTTTTATCATAATTTCCCCCTGGCTTTCTGATAATAATGAAGAACGATTTTTTCCAGATAGCGTTTCAGCACAATCTGAATCTCTTCCTTCGGATGGATCGGCTTCACAAGAATGGTACGCATACCTGCACGTTTTGCTCCCCACACGTCCGTAAATAGCTGATCCCCGACAAACAGGCTGTTTTTTTCATCGCACCCCATCATCTGCATTGCCTTCTTATAATTTCTGGTGGATGGCTTATGTGCATCCTCGATGTATTTTGCCTGCACAGCATCTGCAAATGGTTTTACACGCGGAAGCTGATTGTTGGAGATCACGCAGTAATCCATGCCAATCTCTCTTAAATGTGCAAAAAGTCGTTTTGCCCTGTCATCTGCCGGTGCTCCATGCGCTACCAGTGTGTTGTCAATGTCAAACAGCACCCCTTTATATCCTTCTGCCGCCAGTTCATCAAAGTCAATACTGTAAGTTGAATCCAGATATTCATCCGGATAAAAACGTTCCACTAACATAATATCTCCTGTTTTTCTTGTAAAGTAATCGAATCTGCTTTCTCTTTTCTGTTCTATGTTTCAGAAAGAAAAGACTGTAATGCTGCAAACTGCTCTTTCATCCTATCATATCCGTGCTGATAAAAATTTTCCAGCACTTCCGGTTTTGCTTCCAGACGGGAAACTGTCGCGATCGTCGGGCGGATCACAAAAATCTGTCCTTCTTCTTCCCACTGTTCAATCCGCTGCATCACTTCATTATATTGGTGTGCTCTCCGGCAGAGGGCTCTGACAAGATTCGGATATTCCTTAAAAACCGTCTGATACATCAGTGCATCCCTTTTAGACATATTTTTCCGGTATCCTTTGTTGCGTGTCAGGATCAGTACATTTTTCCGGTATCCGCTTTTCATACTGTGGATCAGCGGTATGGAATCTGCAATCCCGCCATCCAGATAAGGTGTTCCGTCAATCTCTACCATCGGAGTTACCAGCGGCATGCTGCTCGATGCACGACAAAGCTGCATCAGCCGGTCTCCGTCCTCTGTCTCCGTCAGATATTCTGCCTGCCCGGTCAGGCAGTTTGTCACAACAATCTCACAGGTCATCTTCGATGAAAAATACGTATCAAAATCAAACGGATGCAGTTCTTTCGGATCACGTTCAAAGATCAGATCCATATCCAGCAGACTTCTGGTACGGAAAAACTGATGAAAACTGATCATTTTCCCATCTTCACCTGAACGGATCATGCAGGCTTTTGTACGCTGCGGCTGTCTTGAAACATAATCTACTGCATTGCACGATCCTGCCGATACCCCGATCACATGTGGAATATAATACTCCTGTTCCATCAGATAATCCAGTACACCGGAAGTAAAGATGCCTCTTTTCGCTCCTCCCTCAAGAATCAATGATGCTTTCTTCACTTTCTTGCCCTCCTGTTCTTCTAAGTTGAAAGTATAGCTCAAAAACTCTTTTCCCGCAAGTATAAGCACCGCAATTCTGTGCATACTGTTGGTGACAAACTTACCTGCTTGACCTGATCATACTGAAATTTTCTATTCAAAGGAGTCTGTCATGACATCAAAACCTGTTTTCTTCTCACTTCTTCTTTCTTTTACAGCCGATATTCTCTTTTTAAAAACATCATTTGAGGGTCTGGCTGTTGTACTGTTTATCGCAGTCCAGTATTGTCACAGAAGCCTGCTTTCTGTTTCCGAAAAGCATTTTGCCTCTTTTTCTCTTACCGGCATCTGTGGCACAGGCTTCCTTCTGACCCTTGCTTCTTTTCTGCATATAAAAAGCAGCCTCCTTCTGGCGGCCGCCTTTTTCTATATCTCTCTTTTTGTTTTCAATCTGATCTACGCCTGGATCGTACATGCAGATTCTACTCCTCTTCTGCTTCGTCTGTCTCTTGCCATGCTTTTTATCTGCGATATTCATGTCGGTCTCTTTAATCTGCCGCGTTTTGTCGCCCTTTCGGATTCTTTTTTGCTTTTTTACTGTACGCATATTGCCGGTCGGGTGCTCTGGCTGTTCTATCTTCCAGGCCAGCTAATCCTGCTGTATCTGTTCTTTTGCCTCATCCAGCAGAAGCCACCTGCCATTCTTCTCTGATCCTTCTCTTACAAGCAGTCCCATTTTTTTCATTTTGTCTATATCACGCAAAATGGTACGCTTCGTAACCTGCAGATTTTTTACCATAGAACTGATGTTTACTTTTTCATCTTCCGCCATCATCTTTAAAATCTGTCCCTGACGTTCTTCCGGAGTAAATCTGGCATGCTGTTCGTCTGTTTCTGTGGAAAGATTGTCTGTTTGGCTTTCTTTCTGATTATTTTGGCGGCGTTTCTTTTCTGTTTCAGGTTTGGGGTTTCTTTCCAGAACCGGCCGTATCTGCTGCACCTTTTTCTGAAGTGTAAATTCGCAGATTCCTTCGGTTTCTTTTCTGCTGATACCTTCGCAGATTTCATCTATCAGAAATCCCATTTCCCGGAAAGTTTTTTCCAGCATCGGATTGCCAAAGCGTCCCATACTCACGGCAAACCATGCAGATGCCTGCTGTGCGGATGCTGTGATCCTTGCCGGACAGGCACTGGTATATTCTCTCGCTGTCAGAAATCTTCCGATAAAGGTGACTGCTTTTTCCCTGCCAAGCACCGGTGTCAGAAATGCAGTCAGCTTTTCCATCTCATCCAGAAGATTGGTATGCAGATGCAGCTTCTGTACCTGCCCGTTTTCCCGTACTTCACAGGATACTTCGGTATTTGCAAAGAGATTGCGAAGCGTACTGTCTTTTCCAAATAAAAGTGCCGCCGCAAAGCGAAGTCCCCGCTCACCGGTTTCGTAGTTGATCCCCTGGAAATTCATTTCTTTTAAGAACGGATGATTTTCCAGCTTTCCCATAAGATTTGTCTCTTCTCGCATCAGCATACAGGCTTTTGCCCTCTCGATCAGATCTTCCCGCAGATCGATCTCCCGCAGAAATGGATAAATCTTCCGCTCGGTGTAAGTCTCCTGTTTCTGTACATAAAGCCTGGTCAGTTCTTCTTTCTGCCAAATACGGACATTCTCCTGACCTTTTCGCACAAAAACCCTGCCGCGCAGTGCATGTACATTCGGGCTTGCAGGGATCTCCAGATGCAGGACATATTTTCCATCCACGATCTCCCGCACCGGCTCCAGTTCAAACGGCGGCTGAAAATTGTCGCTGTTCTGTGTCGCCATCTCCAGTGCCCGGATAATCTCCGGTATCGCCCGTTCTTTGAATCCAAAAACTTCTCCTCTTTCATCCACCCCCAGCAATATGGTTCCGCCTCTGCTGTTCAGGAAAGCGCAGATCGTCTCAAATACATCGGTATGAATACCATCCCTGCAGCTTTGAAATACGGTATTTTCATTTTCTCCAACTGCAATTATCTTCTGTACTGTCATCTTTTTCCCTCCTGAAATTTCTGCCGGATGATTGCTTCACCCTTTGCCAGATGCTCATCCAACTGCTGTGATCTGCCAAGTATCCTTGTAAAAATATTATATTCATCCACCACTCCCTGGCCATGCGGGACACGATACGCACCGGCATCGCTTCCAAGCGCCAGATATACCTTCTGTTCCCAGGCATACTTCAGATTCTCCGTGGCAGACCTGAAAATCTTCTCCAGTTCTTCCCTGGGATATCTTTCACATCCGAAAAGATTCCCTGTCGTTGCGATGGTCGGAACCCATACGGTTCCGTACGCTTTCATGGCATCTATGGCATCTTTGTCTATGTAGTTTCCATGTTCAATGCTGTCAGCACCGGCAATGGCTGCGCTTCGCACAGTGTCTGCTCCATTGGCATGTGCCATGACAGCCATGCCTTCTTCATGTGCAATGTGGATCAGTTCTTTGATTTCTTCCGGTGCAAGCGGTTCTTCGGACATCTGCCTGTACTTTTCATATACCATGATCCCGGAGAGCATGATTTTGATGAAATCCCCGCCCTGTGCCTTTACCAGCTTTACAAGGCTGTGATATTCTTTCTTATCTTCGCAGGCACGGCCGACGATTCTGCCATAATGCCCCTGTCTGTAAATGGCAAACATCGGAGTCCGGTAATCGATGTCATATTCCGGTGCGATCTTTGCCGCATATTCGGACACATGCAGCGCATCACCGCCATCTCTTACAAAATGAATCCCACGCTTCTGATACTCCAGAAATGCCTTACGGACCGCCTCTTCGCTGACATGACCTTTGTGCAGCGACACTGCCTCTCTGTAATTTCTTCCATTCATAAAAATGTGTGCATGACATTCTCCAAACATCCGCTCACCTCATATACCTTCGCCCTGCTGCTCTATTTTTTCCTTTTCATACCCCATACCGACGGCACAAAGATCATCAGCATCGGGATCAGTTCCAGTCTGCCTGCCAGCATATCAAAACTTAAAACCAGTTTGGACAGATTTGAAAATCCGGAAAAGTTACCTGCCGGTCCTGCAAGTCCAAGTCCCGGACCGATGTTGTTCAGAGTCGCTGCAACCGCTGTAAAATTTGTTACCAGATCTTTTTCATCCAGCGAAACAATCAGAATGGACGTCACAAAAATAATCATATAAAGTGCAAGATAGGCATTTACCGAACGGATTACTTCCGTCTCTACCGTTCTTCCTTCCATCCGCACACGTTTTACACTTCTTGGATGCAGAGCCAGAGAAATCTCACGGCCGACACCTTTTAACAGCAGCAGAATACGTGACACTTTGATGCCTCCCCCTGTACTTCCCGCACAGGCTCCGACAAACATCAGCGTTACCAGAATCGTCTTGGAAAAGCCCGGCCACTGGTTGAAGTCCACGGTACTGAAACCGGTTGTCGTAATGATCGAGCCAACCTGAAATGCGGCATGGTGAAATGCCTGGAACAGGTTTGGAAATCCACCGGAAATATTAAGCGTGATCGCTGCGATCGAAACTGCAATGATCGCCAGATAGAGCCAGACTTCCGTCATACAGGAAGCCTGTTTGATCTTTTTCTTTAAAATGCAGAAATAAAATGTAAAGTTGACACCAAACAGGATCATAAACGTGGTAATGATGCCCTGCTGCAGCATCGTATAACCTGCACATCCGTCATTTCTTATCGAAAATCCACCGGTTCCTGCCGTACCGAATACAATACAGAGGGTATCAAACAGCGGCATTCTGCTCAGAAGCAGCAAAATGATCTGAATCAGTGTCATTCCAAAATAAATACCGTAAAGAATCGCTGCTGTATAACGGATTTTCGGAACCAGTTTGCTCACGCTCGGCCCCGGACTTTCTGCTTTCATCAAATGTACAATCGTTCCGTTTCCCTTGTTTGGAATAAAAGCAAGAATAAACACCAGGATTCCCATACCGCCTACCCAGTGGGTAAAGCTTCTCCAGAACAGACTGGCATGTGAAAGTGCCTCCACATTGGTCAGAATACTGGCGCCTGTTGTCGTAAAACCGGAGCTTACCTCAAAAAATGCATCGAAAAAGCTCGGAATCTCCCCGGTCAGCATAAACGGAACTGCCCCAAATGCGGAAAACCAGATCCATACCAGTGCTACTGCCACCAGACCTTCCTTTGTATACATGGTAATCTTTTTCGGCTTGCGAATTGTGCTGATCCCGCAGAATATGGCACAGATCACGCAGGAGATCAGATAAGAGGACAGTACGTCTTCCCCGTAAATCACGGATACCAGAACCGGAAGCAGAAGAAACAGCGCTTCAAATCCGCTCGCCATACCAAGTATGTATAAAATCATTCCATAATTCATGTTTTCACCTTTATCGCTCTTTCACAATATCCGAAATATCATCCAGCCCCTGATTCGTTGTAACAACGATTACCTTATCTCCGATACTCATTACATCCTGTCCTTTCGGCATGATCAGTACCCCGTCACGATAGATTGCTGCGATCAGAAGATTCTTTTTCAGTGCCAGCTTCTCAAGCGGGATATCCAGGATCGGAGACTTCTGCCGGATCACAAACTCCAGAGCCTCTACACGGTTGTTGACCAGACGGTAAAGTGTCTCTACATTACTGCCGATGCTGTTTTTCATGGCACGCACATAACGCACAATATATTCTGCCGTCACATACTTCGGATAGATGATGCTGTCAAGATCCAGTTTGTTGATGACTTCATCGAACGTGGTATTGTTTACTTTTGTGATGCTCTTGATCTTTGGTGCATGCTCTTTTGCAAAAAGGGAAAGCAGGATGTTCTCTTCATCCAGATCCGTCAGCGTCACAAAGGAATCCATCCAGTTCACACCTTCTTCCATCAGCACATCCTGATCCGTTCCCTCTCCGCAGATGATCGTTGCTTTTGGCAGCAGATCGCTGAGTTCCTCACAGCGTTCCCTGTCTTTGTCTATGATCTTGACATCAATTCCCATCGTAAGGAGCTGCTTTGCCAGATAATAAGCAGTCGTACTTCCGCCGATGATAAGCGTATCACGTACCTGATCCGTCTGAACTTTGATCTTCTTGAAAAACTGACTTGCCATTTTGGGCGGTGCTACAATAGAGACAATATCGCGGCTCTGCAGTACAACGTCGCCATCCGGAATGATCACCTGGTCTCCACGTACAACGGTGCATACCAGTACTTCACAGCGAAGTTTTGATCCCATATCTGCGATCCGTACGTTATCCAGAACAGAATTGGTTCCGATACGGAACTGCAGAAGCTCAATATGTCCGTTTGCAAATGTCTCGATCTTGATTGCAGATGGGAAACGTAAGATCCTTGCCATCTCTGCGGCTGCTGCCTGCTCCGGATTGATGACCATTGCCATTCCTAATTCTTCCCTTATAAACCGAACCTCCTGGCTGTATTCCGGATTGCGCACACGTGCAATCGTCTGACAGCCATTTCCTGCCTTCTTTGCGATCAGGCAGCACAGAAGATTCAGTTCGTCTGAACCGGTAACTGCAATCAGCAGATCTGCTTCCCGTATGCCTGCTTCCAGTTGAACATTGTGGCTGCTTCCGCTTCCCACCACGCCCATAATGTCACACGCATTGGATATATCCTGCACTTTTTCTGCATCTTCGTCCACAATAACAATATCATTTCCTTCATTGCTAAGCTGTTCTGCCAGAGTTGCCCCTACTTTTCCACAGCCGACGATTATGATCTTCATTTGTTTTTCCTCACCTTAATTTCTTTCCTACAGACTCCTGTCCTTTCCGGCTTCCGGCACAGCTTTGCAGATACAGTCAACCCGAAAACGGCCACTGAGCTTTGTAACTGCTCTATGGCCGCATCTTTCATCGGAAATCTCATTTATTCTGTTGTCTTTTGCAGACCCATAACCTGTTCCAGTATCTTTGCCGCATCTTCAATACAGCCGTCACAGGACCGCAGAACCTTTTTCGTTTCTATTCCTTTTAAATCTTTACAGATCACAGAACCGTTCTTTTCTTTAAATGCCTGTGCGATCTCTTTTGTAATGCGGTATGTCCCGCCCTTTGTAACCGGTTCTTCGGTGTTGCGGCTGCTTTTTAACAGTCCTGCCACCATACACGCTCCCGATACAGCACCGCAGGTACACTGCATGCCTCCCATGCCTGCACCAAATCCTTCGCCTGCCGCAAAAATAAGATTTTCATCTACACCCGCTAGGTCTGCATAAGCACACGCTACTGCCTGACAGCAGTTGTAACCTTTTCCATGATTCTCCAGCGCATTTTCCACTCTGCTGCTCATCCTTAATTCCTCCATTGTAAAGCCTACGCTCTCATGCCCGATAATGCTACAATTTTACACTACTTTTGTTTAAATTACAAGAGCTATCAGGATTTTCACATAGAAATTGTTCTCATGCTGACCGTACTCAAACTGTCCGCCCTGATTTCTGACGGTCTGCCGGATGCTGTGCAGGCCATATCCGTGAAAGGCTTTATCTGGTTTGCCAGTCCGAAATATACCGGATTTTGCCAGAGCATATTTTTCGCAGCTGTTTTCAACAACCAACATGAACATTGCATTGTGCTTTCTTATTTGGATATGTACCTTCCGTTCTTCCTGTTCCAGCTTTTCACAGGCTTCTATTGCATTATCCAGAAGGTTGGCAAAGAGGCTGCACAATTCCTTATCTGATATGGAGATCTCTCCTATGATATCAGAATCTACCCGGTATGTAATCTGTTTTTTCTCCATGGCAAGTGTTTTGTATTCCAGGATCATATCTATAATGGGATTCTGGGTCCATTGCCGATGTTCTGTCTTTTCTTCCGGTCTTAATTTTTCCAGATACTCATGAAGCCGTTCATACTCCCCTTTCTCTGCCAGCTTCCACATAACCAGATTATGATGGTTCATATCATGGTATAAAATACGGTTTTTTTCGTATTCTATTGCCAGTTCCTCGTATTGCTGTTCTGCCATATCGATCCTCAGCTTTAAAATCTGTTCTTTATTTTTTATATCATTACAGAGCAGATAGATCATACAGAAAATACCAGGAAAAACCACAGATGCCCACAGACTGCTTCTTACGGTCATCGTATCGATCCTTCCAGACAGCACACTCTGAAAATAGAACATGGCTGCACATCCGATCAGCAAAAGCAGCAAGGCCAGCCTCCAGTTTACCTCAGCCTCATATTTTCTCTGCCATGTCTGCAGCTTCAAAACAGCGATGCAGAGTACAAACCGGCTGATTCCCATGGCCAGTCTGCTGATAAAGGAAATCTCCATACTTTTGCAGCCGATACACAACAAAATAACGATCCATGCGCAGATCAGTTCTTCCAGGACATGAAAACTTCCAAATACCAGCAGAGTTTTCCGAAAAGAAGTGTGGCTGCCGAGGCTTACACAAAATGCAAGGATAAACGTTCGAATCAGAAGCACCAGATAAACACTGAGCTCCCTTTGCCTTCCATAAAACAGCAGAATATCCAGAATAACAGAAAGGCCTGCGTAGCCAATGAGTTCTTTTAGGGTCATATCTTCCCGGCGCAGACCATAGATTGTCACGCAGCAAAACTGAAACGTTTCCAGAAATGTGATCAGATACCCCAGAATCTCCATCTCGGTCATACAGTCCCCCGCTCCATATAACTGCACATTTTCTGCATAATCTCTCTGCTGTGCCCTCTGCCAATTTTAATCTGCTCTCCATTCTCCATGGTAAGCATCCCCTTTTCCATCTTATCTACATGCAGCAAATTCACAATATATCCCCTCTCAGCGATCACAAACTGCTCTTTGGGAAGTTTGGAAAACACTTCTTTTAAGGATTCCCGGTTGGTCTTTTTCCCGCTTCTGGTAACAAAAATTGAATTCTTCTGCTCTTTATAAATATAATAAATCTCACGCAAAGCTACTTTTTCAAATGCTCCCGCACTTTTCACAAGATACTGCCCTTTCACATCTGCCCCCAGTTCACGGCAGATCTGTTTTAACGTCTGCACCAGTTTCTCCTGCATATTTTCTTTTATGATGTAATGATAAGGCCGGACTTCATATCCATGAAGTGCATATTGCTCATAGGCTGTAAGAAAAAGAATGTAGGGTTTATCCTGCTTCTTTCTTATCTGTTCTGCCAGTTCGATTCCATTTCCATCCGGTATCTCGATATCCAGAATGTAAATTGTAAAACGCTCCTCCTCCATTTCACTCAAAAGCTGACCGGCCGTTGAAAAGTATTCTGTCTGAAATAACTCCCCACCCATACTTTCTTCTATGATGTCTTTTACATGTCCGCCAATGAAAAGATCATCATCTACAATAGCTATACGATACATAACTGTTCTCCCTTGTACATTTTCGGTTGTCGGCGTACAAAATACGAAACAGGCCGCATGATATCTGCACCCAACATCTTAACTATATAAGAAATAATAAAAAAAATCAACTTTTTTGTAGTATAACAGGACTTTTTATACGAAAAAACAGAGAGTTTTCAAAAAACCCTCTGTGCATACTATAGGCGGAACACAACTCACACACAACTTGTACACAATGACTCACACTTCTATCCCTATACCATGCCCGCCTATTTGTGTTTTATTATAGCAATTCCTTTTCTTCTTGTGTGTAATTGTCCGTAAAGTGTCTTTTTTTGTCCGTAAAGTGCAAAGATGCCAGGGTCATAAGCCTGATCCTGTAAATCTGTATTATGCCTGATCCAGGATTTCTTTCAGGATCTTATTGACGCCTGCCGGATCTGCTTTTCCTTTCATGGCTTTCATGGTCTGACCTACCAGAAATCCGATCGCTTTTTTCTTGCCGCCTTTGTAATCGGCTACCGACTGTGGATTCTCAGAAACAATCTGCTCGATAGTGGCCTTAAGTGCACCTTCATCGTTCACCGTTTTCAGTCCATGTTCTTCGATATAGGCTTCCGGATCAACATTCTCTTTGAAAATCTGCTCAAAGACTTCTTTCGCCACCGAACTGTTGACCGTTCCGGCATCTGCAAGATCTACCAGTTTTGCCAGATTCTCCGGTGCAAAAGAAAGATCTTCCGGATCCATGCTGTTTTCTTTTAACAGTCGCAGGGTCTCACCCATCAGCCAGTTGGATACTTTTTTCGGCTTTTTGCAGATTGCTGTTGCCGCTTCAAACAGATCCGCCATATGTTTGGAGTTTGTGATGATCTGTGCATCGTAATCAGGTATATCAAATTCTTTTTTATAACGTTCCAGTTTCTCGCTGCGAAGTTCCGGTTGGCGTGCCTTCACCTCTGCGATCCATTCGTCGCTGATCACAACCGGTGTCAGATCCGGATCCGGAAAATAACGGTAGTCCTGGGCATCTTCCTTGGAACGCATGGTAAAGGAACTTTCTTTGTTGTCATCCCATCTTCTTGTCTCCTGAATGACCTTTCTGCCCGCCTCGATCAGCTCGATCTGACGCTCTCTTTCGCCTTCGATCGCATGGGCAATGGCTTTGAAAGAATTCAGGTTTTTCATTTCGGTTCTGGTGCCAAACGTTTCGGTTCCGACTTCCCGCACGGATAAGTTGACATCGGCACGCATCGAGCCTTCCTGCAGTTTGCAGTCTGATGCTCCGAGATACTGGATGATCTGACGAAGTTTTTCCAGATAGGCAATGACTTCTTCTGCACTTCGCATATCCGGCTCGGATACGATCTCGATCAGCGGCACACCGCTTCGGTTATAGTCCACTAAAGAACAGTCCTCCCACTCATCGTGCACCAGTTTTCCGGCATCCTCTTCCATATGGATCTCGTGGATCCCGATGATCTTTTTGCCGCCGGCTGTCTCGATCTCCACACCGCCGTCATGGCAGATCGGCAGATACAGCTGAGAGATCTGATAGTTCTGCGGGTTATCCGGGTAAAAATAATTCTTTCGGTCGAACTTGCAGTACTGATGGATCTGACAGTTTGTTGCAAGCCCTACTGCCAGTGCATATTCTACTACCTGCCTGTTCAGTACCGGAAGGGAACCCGGCATGCCGGTGCAGACCGGGCAGGTATGGGTATTTGGTGCACCTCCAAATGCAGTGGAGCAGGCACAGAATATTTTTGTTTTGGTCGCAAGCTCTACATGGACTTCCAGGCCGATCACGGTTTCATACTGTTTACTCATCTTATTTTGCCTCCCCTTCTGCTGTTTTTGCAAGCTTTGGTGCTTCGTATTTCCTCGTCTGTTCATAAGCATACGCCGCACGGATGATATTCTTTTCTTTGAAGCAGTCCCCGATCAGCTGCAGACCGATCGGCAGCCCTTTTGCATCTCTTCCGCACGGAACACTCATGCCCGGAAGTCCTGCCAGATTGACGGAGATCGTATAAATATCGCCAAGGTACATCTTCAGCGGATCACTTAAAGAATCCCCGATCTTCGGTGCGGTATTCGGTGCCGCCGGACCTAAGATCACATCGTATTTTTCAAATGCTTTGTCAAATGCTTTTTTGATCAGGGCTTTTGTACGAAGTGCTTTCAGATAATAAGCATCGTAATATCCGGAACTCAGCACAAAGGAGCCAAGCATGATACGACGTTTTACTTCCGCCCCGAATCCTTCAGAACGTGTCTTTTTGTACATGTTGTGCAGTCCTTCATAATCTTTTGCACGGTAGCCATATTTCACTCCGTCAAATCTTGCCAGATTGGAGCTGGCCTCCGCACAGGCGATGACATAGTAAGCCGGGATTGCATATTCTACAAGGCTTAAATCAAACTCTTCCACAATAGCTCCCTTTTCTTCCAGCACTTTTGCCGCAGCCAGAATTGCCTCTTTGACTTCCGGATCCAGTCCTTCTCCGAAATAATCTTTCGGAATGCCGATCCGCATGCCCTTCACATCATCCACAAGAGCAGAAGTGAAATCATAATCTTCCCGTTTTACGGAAGTGCTGTCCTTTTTATCGTAAGATGCGATCGCCTCCAGGATTGCCGCACAGTCTGTCACATCTTTTGCCACCGGTCCGATCTGATCTAAGGAAGAACCATAAGCGATCAATCCGTAACGGGAAACGGTTCCGTAAGTCGGTTTTAATCCTGTCACACCGCAGAAAGAACTCGGCTGACGGATCGATCCTCCGGTATCGCTTCCAAGTGCAAAGAGACATTCGCCTGCTGCCACGGCTGCACAGGAACCGCCGGAAGAGCCGCCCGGTACATGTTCCAGATTCCATGGGTTTCTGGTCACACCATAGGCTGATGTCTCAGTCGTACTTCCCATCGCAAATTCGTCCATGTTGGTCTTGCCGATGATCACCGCTCCGGCTTTTTCCAGATTTCTGACTGCTTCCGCCGTGTAAGTCGGTTTGAAGTTTGCAAGGATTTTCGAACTGCAGGTCGTCAGTACTCCTTCTGTACACATATTGTCTTTGATGGCTACCGGAACGCCTGCCAGCGGACCTCGCAGCTCTCCTGCATCGATCTTTACCTGGATCTCTTCTGCCTTTTTCAGTACTTTTTCTTTCTCTTCCAGTGTCACATATGCGTGAACCCCTCCTTCCACTGCTTCAATCTGTTCCAGTACGGCACTTACAGCTTCTGCAACTGTAATCTCTTTCGCTTTGATCTTTTTGCCAAGCGTCACTGCTGTCAATTCTGTTATCTTCACTGTGTGCCTCCTATTCTACCGTTCGCGGTACTTTATATGTTCCGTCTTTTTCTGCCGGTGCATTCTTCAGCATATTGTCCCGGTCGTCGCCATTTGTGACCACATCTTCACGAAATACATTGTAAACCGGGAAAATATGGGACATCGGTTCTGCCCCTGTGGTATCCAGTTCATTTAATTTATCAATATAATCCAGCATGCGTTCCATATCTTTTTTGGCTGCTTTCCGCTCTTCTTTTGAAAGCTCCAGCTTCGCCAGAATGCCCACATACTCCATTGTCTCATCTGAGATCACATTTGCCATGTTCTTTCTCCTCTCTTTTACCGCCGCATGCGTTCAGGAAGTCTCTGCTTTGCGGCTGTATCCTGCTCTATTTCCTATGGTTCCAGTCTGCTTAAGTCTCTCGGGAAGAGCGTTGTCTCTCTGACATTGTCCTCGCCGATCAGCTGCATCGTCAGCCGCTCCAGACCGATGCCGAGTCCTCCGTGAGGCGGCATGCCATGGCGGAAGGTATCAAGATACTGCTCCAGACCTTCGGTTGTCATTTTTTTGGCTTCCATCTTTTGAAGCAGCTGCGAATAACTGTGGATACGCTGTCCTCCGGTCGTAATCTCCAGTCCGCGGAACAGAAGGTCAAAACTTAAAGTAAATCTTGCATCCTGCGGATCATCCATCGCATAGAACGGACGTTTTTTGCTCGGATAATGTGTGATAAACACAAAATCTGCACCATAATCTTCTTTGAACAGCTCACCGATCAGATGCTCTTCTTCCGGCTCCAGGTCGTATGGATTGCGGATTGTGCGGTTGTATTTTTCTGCGACCATCTCTTTTGCTTTGTCAAAACGCACTGCCGGGATCTTCGATACATCCGGAAGCGTGATGCCAAGCATATCCAGTTCTTTCTGATAATTTATCACATTCATCGTTTGTTTCCTCCGGATTTT